>Ga0070713_100000297_pt1 | contig 32896 bp, 31 predicted proteins | sample LARL82metaG_FD_65465 | JGI IMG/M metagenome (GOLD analysis project Ga0070713, IMG submission 65465) | Corn, switchgrass and miscanthus rhizosphere microbial communities from Kellogg Biological Station, Michigan, USA - LAR L8-2 metaG | ecosystem: Host-associated > Plants > Roots > Rhizosphere ... | reverse complement strand
TTTTTGGCGGGAAATCCGGAAAATTATTAAGTCCGTGCTTGTCGCCCTTGACCTTCAGCCGCCAATATTTAAGAGGCTACATCAGCATCGTGGCTACGCTCGTGACCACGAGAGCAGTCGCCCACATCACGTCGAGATTGAGCCATGACTTGCGAAGAATGGCCAGGCCAAATTTGCTATAGACCACCCACGCGATGAGCCCCGTCACCGCAAGGTAGGCAATCGTATGGACTCCGGTCGCGAGCAGTGCTGCCAGAGGGCTGGCGGCTGTTGGTGTGTGATGATGGCCTGCCATGTGGTCAGCCGCTTCGACTGTTCCACTACCCAGCAGCACTGGCAGCAACATCAAACCAGCCCCGTGGGCCGTTGCCATTAGGAACGACCAGAGCGTCAGGTCACGAAAGCCCACCCGCATGCGCACCCATCGCGGATGGTAGTGCCGTATCAGCGAAAAGATTCCAAGACCAAATAGAAGCGCGGCGACGGAATAGCGGATCACCTCTGGCGGCAATGCCATCCCGAGAAATGCCGCAGTCACCACCACGATTCCAATAGACAAAGCATGGCCGAGCGCAATCGGAACGAGCGCCTTCGCCACTGCTCTCCCCTTCTGCTCCTGCATCCCCAGCGCTACCGCGAAGAGCCAGCCCATTCCTGGATTGATTCCGTGGTAGGCGCCGAGGAGCAGCATTAGCCACAACGCTGTTGAGCCCATCTCGTGTGTCATTTTGCCTCTGAGTAGCAGTAGGAGTCCGACGATGCGTCTCCACCCTCGAGCCTCACCTGATGCGCCCGCAGCCCGTCGAACTCGACGAAGAATTTTTCATCGAGTTTCATGCCACCTTTCGGGTCGGCATCGAGTTTTACCATCCAACTCTTCAAACCGTCGGGATAGATCTGTTCATCCCATGGGGCATAGAGCGAATTGGTGAAATAGATGCGCTGGCCATCGCGGCTGATCTCAACCATCTGCGGGCCGCCGTTCAGCGACTGCTGGGGCTTGCTAGGGTGAGCCGCCCGTCGCACAATGCCGCCCAGATGCACCGAGCCGGTCTTCTTCGGGTTAACTGGGTCCGAGACATCGTATTGGATGAACTCCCCCGTTCCCCAGCACGAAACATAAAGGAAGCGGTCGTCGAGCGACAGGTTGATGTCCGTTACCAGCGGCGGTACCGCCTTGAAGCCCTTCAGGAGCGGTGGCAATTTTTCCGGGTCAGCAGGCTCAGCGGGGATCTCAATCACCTTGCGGACGGCCCACTTGCCGTTCTTCCCGCCATCTTCCCGATACCACATCCAGATGGACGCCGACAAGTCTTTGAGTGAAATGCCGACTCCGACAAAACCATATGCCTTGTTGGGATCGTGAGAGGGCCGCAGTTCAAGCACCCATTGCTGCTCCGCACCCAGGTCGATTTCCTGCTGATGGCGGCGTTTGTCCAGATCCCAGATATGTATCTTGTGCCCGTACTTGCCGGCCAAGAGCAACTCTGGATTGACTCCGTTTTTCACCATGTTCGGCGTGCCCCATTCTGAGGTGATCATGGTGTCGTGCCCCAGATGCCACCAGAAGTCATACGCCAATTGCTGCGGACCGCGATCTTGCTCCCACTGGCCCTTCAGCTCGAAGGTGTTCGCGTCCATTAGAAAAATGCCACCGGGGCCGTCTCCGGTGGCCGACCCAAGTGCGCTCCCATAGATGCAGTCCGGGCCGCAGTGAATCGTATGGGGCGAGGTATAGCCCGTTTTCTTGATGAACTCTTCGGGCTCGATCACCTTGACGATCTTTGGGTGCTTTGGGTCCGGCTTGGTATCCAGGATGTAAATCCGCGATGAGCCGATGCCCGGCACGATCAGGTAGCGGCGCTCCATGTGCGGATGCGGGGCTTGCGGGCAAAGACATGCGCTGCAGGCATTCCAGCCGAAGTGGTGAAGTTCGTTATCGCCGCGGGGAAAATCTGTTTTCCCGACAAGCCGCCCATACTCGGACGAACTCGGATCGAGGTCGACGACGCCCATCGCATCGCGCTGTCCATTCTTCCCCGCATTGAGCAGGGCAACGTATGCGAGGCGCTCCGCCGGGGCTTGCATTGCCATGCCTGCGGAAGGGTAAAAAGTTGGATCCGGACGCATTAGAGCCATTTTCTTATCTCCTGGTTGTGCAACGTTTTGTCGTGCAAGATTCGCAGGGAGAACCCAACCCTCAAGCTCTCACTGCGATCACTTCCAGATACTCCGCTGAAACCACAGTAAATTCTTCCCCTCCCAGATTGTGCTTAGACCACAGTGCCTCCAGGTCGACGCGCAGTTGTTTCGCATCCGATTCACCCAGCGACGCAAACGCGCGATTCGTTGGCCCATAGTACTGCCGGAAAAACTCGACCACGTCTGCCGGCGGAAAAGGATAGCTAAATCCATATTGACGGCGCGTCATCCTAAGTTCGGAAACTCCATGGCCCAGTCTCTCGCGTACGACAGCCTCATCTCCCCATAGCACCGGCGCCGGCATGCCTGAAGGCGCGATGAACTTCGCGAAGGTCTTGAACATTTGTCCAATGAACCCGTCGCGCGTCCAATTTCCCATGGCGATGGTGCCGCCGGGACTGCATACCCGCAGCAGTTCGCGAGCCACGAGTTCCGGCCGCGGGGCAAACATCGCTCCCACCAGGCTGGTGACGACGTCGAAGCTGGCATCTTCAAATGGAAGAGCCTCGGCGTCACCTTCGATGAAACGCGCCTTTAGACCTTCCGCATCGGCACGCGCTTGTGCCCGTTGCACCAGGTTTGGCGCAATGTCCACCCCGGTGACGCTCACTCCATCGCGCGCCGCCCACAGTGCAACCTGCCCCGAGCCACAAGCCACATCGAGCAACTCGCATCCCGCCGGAACATCAAGTTGCTCATAGAAAATTCGCGCTCCCTGCTCCATATAGCGCGAAAAGCGATCGTAGTCTCCGGCCATCCACGTATCTTTCAGCCGCGATTTCAGGATGGTCACTTCTGGTGTAATTGTGATGGTGCTCATATTCCCTCCGATGTTTTTTTATTTGCCTGTAACCAGTTCATGGATTGCTTGGCTGGCCTCGTCGACCCGCCAATCTCCCATTCGCCCGTAAGTGCATCTTTGATATCTGCCCAACCGCAAGAGGGAGCCGTACTCGTGTCCGTCTTGTCGGCGGGCGTGCAGTTTTCTTCGATCAACTTCAGTTGAACAAGAAACATCTGTCTTCCCTCCCCTTCAAATTTCGACAACGGTTCGGTCCGCGGCCCTGCTGCTTTGAGTTTGAATTGACGTGGAGCACTTTTCGTACTTGCAAATGCTCCGACGTGCCTTACTATGCGCCGGGATCGCGGCCTATACTTACCCGCGCGTCCGGCTTTCTTGCTCCCAGCAGACTTCTCGTATGATGATTTGCTCTAGAGTCCGGAGACGTTTGCAGGAAGTCCGGAGGAGGGCATATGGATGTGCTTTCCGAAGTTCTGAAGGTGGTCAAGCTCCAGGGCGCGTTGTTCTATAACGGAGAATTCTCCTCGCCATGGAGTTTTTACTCGCCAGACTCTCGCACGGTCGCGCCTTACGTCGCGCCGGCTGCAAGGCACGTCATCATTTATCACTTGCTCACGGAGGGGCGCGCCTCTGCCCGGTTAGTCGACGGCGAACGCATCATTCTTCAGGCCGGCGACATCGTGATCTTTCCCCATGGCGACGCCCATTTCCTCGAAAACGGCCCTGCGATCAAGGCTGTCGAGATGGAGCAAGAACTCGCTCGAATTCTTGCTCAGGGTTTGAAGCGCTCGAGCTTGGGTGGTGGTGGGGAAATCACGAAATTTGTCTGCGGTTTCATGGCATGCGATCCCCGACTGAGCCAGATTTTCCTTAGCGGCCTGCCGCCGGTGTTTAAAGTTAGCATTCGTAACGACGCCTCGGGCAGATGGTTGGAGAACTCAATCCGCTTTTCGGTGGACGAGGCCGACGCTTCCCGAGCTGGTGGTGAAGCGGTCTTGGCTAAACTCTCGGAGGTTTTGTTCGTTGAAACCCTGCGAGCCTACATTGCGCATCTTCCGTCGGAGCAAACTGGATGGCTCGCTGGCGCTCGCGATCCCGAGGTTGGAAAAACTCTGGCCCTCATGCATCGAAACCCTGCGCATCCCTGGACCATTGCTTCGCTGGCCAAAGAAGCTGGAGTGTCCCGCTCGGTGCTGGCCGAGCGGTTTCGCCATTACCTCAACGAGCCTCCCATGGCATACCTCACACGCTGGCGACTTCAGTTGGGAGAGCAGATGCTTTCTTCCACGAGTTATTCGGTGGCACAGATCGGAGCCGAAGTCGGCTATGAGTCCGAAGCCGCTTTCAACCGCGCGTTCAAGCGCGAGTTCACCGTTCCGCCTGCCCGTTTCCGCAGCCAATCGAGGTCGACCCGGAAGCCGCCCCCCGGCAAAAGAAATTAAGCTCCCCACTGTAGAACGGAATACCGGCTGGAGTACTCGCCCCCATAACGCTCTAAGTGTGCTCTGAATGGAGGACTTAAGCGCGCATCTTAGTTTTTCCTTCGTGAACCTTCGTGTCCTTCGTGGTTCCGGACTTCGGTTTTTTTGACAAACAGCCAATTCACCATCAACAATCATCCGCGATTGCCAGGAGCCTTCATGCTCAATCGTCGTCATTTTCTCGCTACCGCAGCAACCGGTATCGCCGCCTCGCTCGCCCCTCGCCCCGACCTCTTCGCCCAAGTAGACAAATCACCGCCGCTTCCCGACCGCTCTCTCCTCGACAAGAACGAAGATGCATTCTGGGCAGAAATGCGCAAGCAATTCCTCATCCCCGGAGACGAGGTCTACCTGAACAACGGCACAGTCGGCTCAAGTCCCCTTCCGGTATTGAAGGCCATCTTCGACGCATACAACGCTACCGAGAAGATGGATCAACAGGAACCCGAAGACTATCCGATTTGGGGATACGCATCCTGGAACGAATTTCGCGACCCGCTCGCCTCCTTCGTCGGCTGCAAGCGCGATGAGATCGCCCTGCTGCGCAACGCCACCGAAGCGAACAGCTACGTCGCCAACGGTATCGACATGAAGCCCGGTGATGAAGTGCTCATGACCGATCAGGAACATACCGGTGGCGAACACCCCTGGAACCTCAAAGCGAAACGCTACGGCATCGTCGTGAAGAAGGTCATGCTTCCCCGCCCCGTCAAAGATGCAGCGCAGGTTCTCAACCTCTTCAACGACGCGATCACGCCGCGCACTCGCGTGATCTTCTTCAGCCACATCACCACGTTTTCAGGAGTCGTCCTGCCCGCGAAGGAACTCGCCGCGCTGGCCCGCACCAAAGGCATCCTCTCCGCCGTCGATGGGGCGCACGTTCCCGGCATGATGCGACTCAACGTCACCGACCTCGGATGCGACATGTATTCTGCGAGCCCGCACAAGTGGCTGCAAGCTACCAAAGGCACCGGTTTTCTCTATGTGCGGGATGAAGTGATTGATCGCCTATGGAACACCATCGCTACCGAAGGTTGGGACGAGCCGAAGATACGCGCCGAACGCTTCCAGCGCATTGGCAGTTCGAACGTGCCCGCTCTATGCGGATTACGCGCCTCGATCAAGTTGGCGAACGACATTGGGATGGATCGCATCGAGCGTCGTCATCGCCATCTTGCCGACTACTTGCTCGACGAGATGCAGAAACGTGGTGCCGAATCCTGGACATCGCCCGACGCAGCTCTGCGGTGCGGCATCGTGTGCGTCAACGTCCCACCGGTCCCGCGTCTGGATCTCGAGAACTGGCTTTACAAGACCCACAAGATCCGCATCCGCGGAGGCGATCCCAACAAGCTCCGCCTTTCGACACCTTACTACCTTCAGAAGAAGGACATCGACCGCTTCCTCAACAAGTTCGACGAATACAAGCGGGAGAATAAGTTGGCCTGAACAAATTCATCACGGAGACACAGCGTCACGGAGAAAACAAGAATCCGGCTTCTGTCCGTTCCTCAGTGCCTCCGTGGTGAATGATTCTCAGACCTCAGTCGTAGTATTCCAACCCCAAGTGCGTAATCATGTCCTCACCCTTCAGGTGACGGAGCGTGTTCTTCAGCTTCATTGACTGAATGAACAGGTCGTGCTCCGGATACAGTCCAGGAGGCGTCATCGGAGACTTGAAGTAAAAGCTGAGCCATTCCTGAATGCCAAGTCCTCGCAGATCGGAGCAGCGCTTGGCTAAATCGAGGAACAGCACGAGATCGAGCACGATGGGCGCGGCGAGAATCGAATCACGGCAGAGGAAATCCACCTTGATCTGCATGGGATAACCCAGCCATCCGAAGATGTCGATGTTGTCCCAGCCTTCTTTATTGTCGCCGCGCGGTGGATAATAGTTGATGCGAACCTTGTGGTACATGTTTCCATAAAGCTCTGGATAGAGTCCTGGCTGCAAGATGTGCTCCAGTACCCCCAGCTTCGATTCTTCCTTAGTCTTGAAGGAGCCGGGATCGTCGAGCACCTCGCCGTCGCGATTGCCGAGGATGTTGGTGGAGTACCATCCGCTTAGCCCAAGCAGGCGGGCTTTAAACGCAGGAGCCAGCACCGTCTTCATCAGCGTCTGCCCGGTCTTGAAATCCTTGCCACAAATCGGCGCTTCGTTCTTGCGCGATAGTTCGAGCATCACGGGCAGATCGACGGTAAGGTTCGGCGCGCCATTGGCGAACGGCACTCCTTCCATCAGTGACGCATAGGCGTACATCATCGACGGCGCGATCATCTCGTCGTTGTCTTTGAGCGCCTTTTCAAAAGCCTTCAGGGACTGGTGCGCCTCGGTTGGCTCGATGTAAGACTCGGTCGAACCGCACCACATGGTGACGAGACGGCTGGCGCCGCTGCTTTTCTTGAAGTCGCGGATGTCCTGCCGCAACTGTTCGGCGAGGTCCATCTTCGTTTTGCCCTTCTTCACATTGGGGCCATCGATCTTCTTCACGTAGTTGTGATCGAAGACGGCAGCGCGCGGCTTGATCGACGAGAGAAACGGCTTGAGTTGCTCGAGGAGTCGATAATCGAGCACGCCTGCGTTGGACGCAGCTTCGTACATGTTGTCTTCGAAGATGTCCCACCCGGTGAAAACCAGATCGTCGAGGCCCGCCAGAGGGACGAATTCTTTCACCTTGGGCGAGCGGCCGTCAGTGCGCTTGCCGAGGCGAATCGTTCCCATCTGGGTGAGTGATCCGATAGGCTTGGCGAGTCCTTTACGAATCGCTTCGACGCCCGCCACGAATGTAGTGGCCACCGCGCCCATGCCCGGGATCATGACTCCGAGCTTGCCCTTGGCGGGCTCCATGGTGCCGTGGCTAGTCTCGGTACGCGCCTTTTTGCCGCCACCGGACCGGGCGGCAAGCTTCATTTCACGGCTGGCCCGTTCGGCGTGAGCGAGAGCGGTCTCACGATGCTCGTGCTCGCGAGCCGCAGCGGAATTAGCGAATTGCTTGCGATGACGGCGGCCGTCGGCATCCCACCAGTCGGCCATGAATACTCCAGGGCGTTTCTGATACATTTGTCCTCTTTCTGGTGGCGGTGGCTAGCCACCGCCACCAACTGGACATGCTCTCATGCTTAGACATATTTGGCAAACGGTTGCAGCCGAATGTGTCTGATCGCGGTTCAAGCGGACGGGCTAGACAGTGAGCGGCGACTTTATCCGCTGGGATTCCCCCAGAGGTCGCCGGGCTCCGCATGTGCATCTCGTCTCACATGCGCATCTGTTTGAATGACGCGGATTGATTTTTTGCGTTGGACGGGTGCACCGATTCTGTTGCATAGTGGAATCGCTTCGCAGCTGGCTCTGCAGCCGGTCCCGTGAAGCTGCTGTTTGCGTGCCAGCCCTGCCGCGGCGTGCAATTCGTTTCGACCCCGTTGATCTCCACCTCAATCTGAGCCCACGCCCTTCGGCGTCGTGCCGGGAGTGTGCTCTTCAGACGAAGAAAAGGAGATTCCATGAAAACCATTCGCAACTACGTTTATGCCGCGGCCCTGGCCGTAACCGCTTTGTATTTCGCTCCCGCAGTGGCTTCAGCCCAGGAGCCGGTGCACGGAAAGTTCAGCCTCACACATGAAGTTCACTGGGGAGGCGCCACGCTGCCCGCGGGAGACTATGCATTCTCTTATGCTCCCGACAACGGTTCGCACACCCTAAATATCAGCAAGCTCAACGGAGATCGCACCGGTTATATGGTGCTCGTCCCCAACACCGACGATGCCAAACCGACTGATACGAGCCGGCTACTGCTCGTAGCAACGCCCGGCGGCAGCTACGTGAGCGCCATGCAACTGCCAGAGTTCGGTATGACGCTGCACTTCAACGTGCCGCACATCACGGAGAGACAGATTGCCAAGGCCGCGACCACGGCCGGGGCAACCGGCCAATAGTCTCTCTTCCCTGCCCAACCCACCGAGGGCGGATCGCGAACCGGCGATCTGTCCTCGGCCTTTGTGGCCGCAATTCCTTCGCTGCGTGCTCGTGACAGCCGTCTATAGGGGTGTGTCGTCGCCGCCTTCCCATTAGGCTATACTTTTCGGCCTATGCCAAAGTTTGAGTATGAATACCTATTATTGCCACTCCTTTTTCTCGGAATGCTTCCATTGAGCACGAGCGCTCAAACCCTGCTCGTAGTTAATCAGGGTGATAGCAATTTGAGCATCGTCGACCCAGGCGCGGGCAAACAGGTTGCGACCGTAGAAGAGAAAACGCCGGGAGTGCACGGCCATGAAGTCGCGGCCTCCGCCGATGGTCGAACCGCATTTGTGCCCATCTATGGCAGCACGGGAGTGGGCAAGCCTGGGATCGACGGACACGAGATGCTGGTGATCGATTTGCCCTCGAGAGAGATCGTTGGACGAATCGATTTTGCTCGCGGCGTGCGGCCACATTTTCCAGTGCTCGATCCTACGAGCGGCATGCTCTATGTCACCACCGAACTGGATAAGACGGTAACGATCGTCGATCCAAATACGCGAAAGATTGTGGGCTCCGTGCCAACCGGTCAGGAGCAGTCGCATATGCTGGCTGTGTCGCATGATGGACGTTTCGGCTACACATCCAACGTCGGTCCGGGCACGGTTTCGGTGCTCGATCTGGTGGGCAAGAAAACAATCGCAGTGATTCCGGTGTCGGGGACGGCTCAAAGGATTTCCATCTCCAGCGATGACAAGCTGGTGTTTACCGCAGATCAAACCAAGCCGCAGTTGGCGGTGATTGATACAAGAACCAAGAAGCTGAAGACGTGGGTGGCGCTGCCTGGCCTGGGTTACGGAACGGCTGCCACCGCGGATGGACGTTGGCTGCTGGTGGCAGTGCCATCAACGAATCAGGTTGCGGTTGTGGATTTGGCCACCATGCAGGTAACGCGCCGCATTGATGTCGCCGATCTGCCGCAAGAAATCCTGATTCGGCCTGACGGGAAGATCGCATATGTTTCTTGCGCCGGCAGCGGGAAAGTCGCCGCGATTGATCTGGCCCAATGGAATGTTCAGAAGCTGATCGACGTGGGAAAGTTTGCGGACGGTCTCGCCTGGGCGAAATGACACGTCCGCGTTTCCCATTGGCAGGCGCCTAGGTCGGCTGGGCTTGCGAATTTCCTCGCACGTCGTCGCTGAGCACGATGGCCTCGGCAATTTCCTTCATCGGCCTGCGCTTCTGGCGACTCTGGCGTTGCAGGGCCAGATAAGCCTGCTCTTCGCTCAGCCCCAGATCCCGCTGCAGAATGCCCTTAGCGCGCTCGACAACTTTTCTAGTCTGCAATTGTTCGGCGAGCGATGAGTTGGCTTCTTCCAGACGTGCCAGTTCCAATTCCGCGCCGACCAGAAATCCTACGGTGGAAATCATGCGAATTTCACGGCGACGGTAGACGTGATGCTGACGGTGCTGCAGATTGATGACGCCCACGACACGTCCCCGGCACATTAAGGGCACAGAAAGAAATGCTTCGTAACTGTCTTCGGGAAGTTCGTGAAAGAACTGGAAGCGCGGGTCATGCGCCGCTTCTTCGGGAATGGCTACCGGTTCGCGATGCTCGGCGACCCAGCCCGTAATCCCTTGTCCAACTCTCAGTTTCAATCGATCCACTACTTCGGGATGTGGATTCTTGGAGGCGCGCAGGACCAGTTCATCGCCTTCGAGAACGTAAATGAGGCAGGAATCGCACTTCACCAGTGCCGAAGCAAAGTCAACCACGCGGTTTAAAACGTCATGAAATCCGTCCGCCGTGCTGAGGCGCTCGGTGATTTCGTGCAGTACATCAACATGTGAGTCCTCAACAGATATAAGGGTGTCCATGGGCAACATTATCGATCTTGTAGAGATTATGTCTAATTCCAAATTTTGATGGACGCGATAAAGGAATTCCCTCGAGATTGTTACCAACGTTTAACATCTTTTGGCGAGTTTGCGCATCGGGGACCGGATGATCCTCCCAACTTCGCATGGCATTCACCATAGAGGCCAGAGAGGAACAAGGAGGTCCTCCGTGTCCTGCGCTTCGTTCCGGTGCAGTCTCGCCGCTTGGCGCGCCCTTACGTCTCGTCGATTAGCGCGCCGGCACTGCTAGAAACCACACCAGCAAGCCAAACAGGATCAGAGTTCCAATCAGCGAAAACAGGGTGTGCAGCGGATGGAAGTGGAAGTACGGATTGCGTGTGAGGCGATATCTCGTCGCCAGCATAAGACCTCCTCGGCACGTGGCAATGGTGCGACCGGGCCTGTCTACCTATATGTTGCCACTAATTGAAACTCGAGGCTGCTGTTTTTTACGGGACTGTGGTAGACCATTCGCATGCCTGAAAAGATAGCTTTGGTGACCGGCGCATCCAGCGGGTTCGGGTTGTTGACATCGATCGAACTGGCGAAGGCGGGATTTCGTGTACTGGCAACGATGCGTGATCTCGGACGGCGCGAAGATCTAGACAAAGCAGCGGCGGCCGGAGGACTCACGCCGAAACTCGATATTCGCGAGTTGGATGTCACGCACTTTGACGCAATTCAGGCGTTCGTCGACGGCGTGGTTCGCGACTACGGGCGAGTCGACGTGCTGGTGAATAACGCGGGATTCGCTGTGGCTGGCTTTGCGGAAGACATCAAGCTCGACGAACTGCGATTGCAATTCGAAACCAATTTCTTCGGTGCCGTGGCGATGACCAAGGCGGTATTGCCGGCGATGCGGCGGCAGCGATGCGGGCATATTATTCAAGTTTCATCGATCTCGGGATTGCATGGGTCCGTGACGGTGAGCAGTTATTCGGCGTCGAAGCATGCGCTGGAAGGCTGGAGCGAGTCGCTGCGCATGGAGGTGAACTCGCTCGGCATCAAGGTGGTGCTGGTCGAGCCGGGAGCGTTTCAGACTGGGATCTGGACGCGAGGAGCGCGGATGGGAGAGCAGGCGACGAAACAGACGTCCCCGAACCTTGAGCGAAGCCTGCGCATGCGCGAGCGACTGCGGGAACTTCCAAAGGCTGATCCGATCGTGGTTGCGCGGCTCATTGTCACAATTGCGCAGGATCCCAACCCGAAGTTGCGCTACCTGGTGGGGCGCGACGCGAAGATTCAGCTGGCGATGAAACGCCTCCTGCCTTGGAAGTGGCACGAGAAGGTCGTGGCTAACTTCCTCAAGATCGATGAGGAGCATTAACCACCGGGCACACGGAGAAACACAGGGGACGTCCTTAGCTTCTCTACTTCTGCTCGGTCAAGGCTTGGCGTCGATGTCGACTGTCTTCAGGGGCAAGTCCCAATGCGCTTCGAGGATTTCGAAACGGCGCTGCTCTTCGCGCTGGAAGGTGTCCTGGTCGGGATACATCTGCTTCTGCAGCGCGGCCTCGTCGAACGACTCATTCGCGACAGTAGCGTTCTTGAAGACGATGGTTACGCGGAAATCCCAGCGGCCATCTTCGGTGGTGTGATAGCGCGGCTGGTCGACCCAGACTTTGGTGATGCGACCCATCTCGGATTCTTTCTTCAGGACGGGATAATGGTTCTTCTTGAAGAGCTTCAGGAATTCTTCGGCGTGACCCCACTTGGTTTTGTAGTAATACTCGACCACGAAAGGCTTGCCGGAGTCGGCGGGAGCGGCCTGGGAAAACGAGGCGATTGGGACGGCGACGGTGATGAACAGGATGGCAGCGAGGATGCGGCGCATGAAATCCCCTCCGGGATCGGAATTGATCGCTTGTAAAGTAACATCTTGCCGACGATTACGGCTCATTTCGCCGCGGACTCTTGCTGTGCGGTTCGAGAGGCATTGCCAGCAACATCTCTACGAAGGCTGACTGCTGATTCTGTTTTGCCAGTGGCTCCAGAGAAAATAGGCGATCGCGAGCACCAGGGCCGCGCCGATCACGGCATCGAATTTGTGAAAGTATTTTCCCAACTCGCGCCAGTTCTCGCCTAGTTTCATTCCGAGGTAGGCAAGGCCCAGGCACCAAGGCCACGATCCCAGAAACGTGTAGAGGTGGAAGCGGCCGCGAGGCATGCGCGCGACTCCTGCCGGAAGCGCGATGAAGGTTCGGATTACCGGCAGCAGGCGGCCGACGAATACGGCCAGGTATCCCCAGCGCGCGAAGAAGCGGTCGGCCCAGTCGAGCTCGCGGCGGCCCATCAGAATCCATCGGCCATAGCGTTCGACGAGCGGGCGGCCGCCATAGCAGCCAATTTCGTAGGCGACCAACGATCCGAGATTGCAACCGATCGCACCCGCCGTGGCGACCCACAGTAAGTTGAAGGTGCCCTGGAAGACGAGGTATCCGCCGAAGGGCATGATCAATTCCGACGGCAGCGGGATGCAAGCCGACTCAATTGCCATGAGCAGCATGATGCCGCCATAACCGGCCGTGGCGATGGTTTTGCTGATGAAGATGAATAAGACTGCGAGAATTCTTTCGGTCATGAGAAGTTCAGTTCTCAGTTGCCAGTTCTCAGTTCTTGGCCAAAATCGGGCAGCTAAACTGAGATTGAGAACAGGGCACGGAGAGCTGTTGTATCTAGTGTAATGGAAAGCTCCTGCAGAGATCGCGCGTTTAGAACGAACCTTCCTGAGTAAAGGCGTAACCCGGTAAGGTGGCACCTTCGGGACCCTTGGTGACTTTCACGCGAACTGTGGGTGCGTCGGGAGCAGTGATTCCAGCGGGGCGAAGCATGGCGAATTGCGAAAACACTTCGTTGTAAACCTTGGTGACCAGATAGTCCTGGCCGTCGGCTTCACTGCGCCACACTTGCCCGAGTTGAATCGAATTAACTGCCACGAGATTTGCCCTGTCTTGTGCTGAAGTACTTCCAGACTACCGGGGGGCGCAACATGCGTCAATTCCCAGAGAGGTTACTGACGGCCAATGCGTCGATTGCCGTACGAGCACCTCTGTTAAGATATTTGCCCCAAGGAGACGTTCATGCCTCGTGGTTTAGCTCCGCGCCGACCCGCCCGCACGGGCCGCCAGGATAAAGTTCGCAGGGTGGCCACTGATGCTGCGTCGCGAGGAAAAGTCTCGGCATCGAAGGCGCCTCCGGTCAGCCAGGGAAAGTCTGCAGCCGCTTCCGCCGCCAAGGTTAAACGCTACAACCCCCTGGCGCCCGAGCGCGTGGCGGAGATCTTGAAGCGGCTCGACCAGCTGTATCCGGCTGTAACCTGTGCTTTGACGCACGCGAGTGCTTGGGAACTGGTGGTGGCAACCATTCTCTCGGCGCAATCGACCGATGTGAATGTGAACCGTGTTACGCCGGAGTTGTTCCGCAAGTATCCGACGGTGGCGGCTTTTGCGGCGCTCACGCCGGAACAATTGGAGCCCGATGTCCGCTCCACTGGATTTTTTCGCAACAAGTCCAAGTCGGTTGTGGGGGCGGCAAAGAAGATTGTTGCCGACTTCGGCGGCGAGGTGCCCGACGACATTGAGAGGCTGCTGACACTTCCTGGCGTTGCCCGCAAGACGGCCAATGTGGTACTGGGGACGTGGTTTAAGAAGGCCGAGGGTGTCGTCGTAGATACGCACGTGCATCGGATCTCACGGCGTTTGGAACTTACCACGCAGAACGATCCGCAGAAGATCGAGCAGGATCTGATGAAACTTTTGCCGCGCGAAAAGTGGATTCTGTTCTCGCATCAGATCATCTGGCACGGGCGCAAACTGTGTATTGCCCGAAAACCCAAGTGCGCGGAGTGCGCCCTGGAGAACATTTGTCACGCCGGAGATAAGACTTGGAGCACGGTGGACATGCACAAGAACGCGAAGGTGTAATGCCACATCTCGTCTTTGTCACCCTGATGTTTGTCATCGTGAGCGAAGCGAAGGACCTGTGCAATCCATTCCACGGAAGGATTAATTTGTTTAGATCCGGTCGGATGGATCGATGGTTCGCTCACCGTATGGCCCGCACAAGCTAGTTGCAGAGGTCCTTCGCTTTGCTCAGGATGACAAAATTGTTTTGAGTTCCGGCTATTCGGTGTTCTCGAACAACTCATCCAGCACAGGCGAACGCACGCCGCGGAGAGTCGGGCTCTTGGGCGCAGCCAGCCCGAAGACCACAATTTCATTTTTCCCGTTGCGCAGCCATGGAGCAGGAAGATAGAGCGTCTGTTGCGGTCCAAGATTCCAGAAACGGCCCAGAGCATGGCCATTCACCCACACCACGCCTTTACCCCATCCCCGCATATCCAGAAAAGTATCCCCAGTCTCGTTTAGCTCGAACTGGCCGCGATAGAAGGCGGGGCCGCTCGAATGGTCGCCGTTGGTACTTGAGAATCGAAGGGATGAGAGACGATCCATGGGTAGAGGAAAAACCTTCCAGCCGGTCAACTCGTGTCGTCCTAGCATCACCGACCCGCTGATTCCTTGCCGTTCGTTGCGCAACTCAACCGTGAAGTTGATGCGACCTGTACCTTCCACGAGGATATCGAGAGTAGAGTCTGCCTCGGCACCGAGGGTGAGTCGGTCTTGCTTCTTGCGCCGGTCGAGCACGCCGACGGGCTTATCATTAACGTAAACCCGAGCGTAACTGCGCAACTCGCGAATCTCGAGTTCGCCGCTCACCGCTTGTTTAAGCTTCGTGCGGTAGAGTATGTATCCGTAAGACTGGCCCAAAGCCTCCATGGGTCGCGGCTTCTCCATGCTGATGGGGGCCGGCAGGTGCGACCACAGCGGCGAACTTTCGGACAACTCAAATTGCGGGATCTCGATGACTGGTTGGGGAGCCGGGGGATCTTGCATCATCACGCCCTTTCGATGCTTCGCGATCACGTCGCGTAGCGCAAAAAATTTATTCGTTAGGGCTCCCGACTCGCTCACCGGAGAGTCGTAGTCATAGCTGGTGACGTCGGGTTCGTAGCCTTTATCCCAGTTCGCGCCGTTCATGAAGCCAAAATTGGTTCCGCCGTGAAACATGTAGAGATTGATGGAGTATCCCTGGCCCAGGATCCAATCCAACTCCTGTGCCTGCTGGGCGGCGTCGGTGCCGTGATGCTTATCGCCCCAGTGATCGAACCATCCGTCCCAATACTCGCCGCTCATCATGGGGGCGCCGGGACGAAATTTCTGCAATTTGGCAAATTCTTTCTTCGCTTCTCCCGGAGCAAAATTGATGACCGCGGGAAGGTCGGGGAGCGTTCCGGCGGATAATTCGTCGGCTCCGTCAGCTGTATAGAGCAGCGCATCGCCCAGGCCTGCCTTTCGAAGAGCGGAGAGCATGCGCTGCATGTATTCCTTGTCGTTGCCGAAAGAACCGTATTCGTTCTCCACCTGCACGGCGATGATCGGGCCACCATGCGTAATCTGCAGCGGGGCTAGTTCCCTGCCCAGGCGCTGCAGCCAGCGCTCCGTCGGGCCCAGAAACTTCTCATCGGTGCTGCGCAAAATGATTTTCGGATCGGCCAGCAGCCACGCCGGCAGGCCGCCGAGATCCCACTCAGCGCAGACATACGGACCAGGGCGAAGGATGACGTAGAGACCCTCTTCCTGCGCCATTCGGATAAATGCGGCTATGTCGAGATCGCCGCTGAAATCGTAGACTCCGGGCTGGGGCTCGTGAACATTCCAGAAGACGTACGTCGAAATCGTGTTGAGGCCCATGGCCTTCGCCTTTTTGAGGCGATCGCGCCAGTACTGGTGTGGAATGCGGGCGTAGTGGATTTCACCGGAAATAATCTGCAGAGGCTGGCCGTCGAGTACGAATTGGTTGCCTTCAATCCCGATATGGTGGGCGGGCGACGCGGTCGTGCTTTGCGTGCGTGCTGCTGAGCCAAAAACCGCTGCGAACGCACAACATAACGCGAAACTGCCGGTTTTGCGAACAAGCTTCGAGGCATTCATAGTTGGAATACTGGAAAATCTTTACCACGAAGGACACGAAGTCGCACTAAGGAAATTCAGAAAAAAAGCCCTTCGTGTACCTTCGTGTCCTTCGTGGTGCACGGTTCTGAATTGATCCGCTACAGATCAATCCGTGCTGACAGCGACAAATGATGCTCTGCTAAACTTTCCCTTCTACCTTACCTTGAGGTTGAGCGCCATGCGCTTGTGCGCACTGTTTGCTATCGTCATCGCTATGAGCACCATTGTGACCGAAATTGCCGCCCAGACTCTACCCGTGCCAGAGGCCATCACCGATCCAAAAAAGGTTTCCGCGAAACCCAATGCTCGGGTGGAACCGCGCAGCCTGACCATCGAGAAGCTGTACATGACGCGGCAGGTGGGCAGCGCATCGTGGTCGCCGGATGGCAAGAGCATTGCATTCATTTCGAACATGAGTGGGCGAAACAATATCTGGATCATCCCGTCCGAAGGCGGATGGCCGGTGCAGTTGACGGTCAGCGACCAGCGGCAGAGAGCACCCGCGTGGTCGCCGGACGGAAAGTGGATCGCCTACGAGTCGGATTATGACGGCGACGAGCAGTGGGACATTTTTCTGGTTTCGCCAAAGACCGGAAAGATCGTCAACCTGACGCAGACGCGCGAGATCGCGGAGATGAGTCCGACGTGGTCTCCGGACGGCCGCTACCTCGCTTATGAAGTGAAGCCGAAGACCTCCGCGGCTTTTGAGATTGATATCTACGACATGGTGATGCGCGAAGTGAAGCACGTCACCGCGAACACTCCACAGGATCTCGGGAACTACGGCATCATCTGGTCGAAAGATGGAAAGTCGATCGTCTACACGCAAGAGCAGGCGAAGGGGACAGATTCAAATATCTTTATTGCCGACGTGGCAAGCGGAAAGAGCACGCTGTTAACGCCGCATGAGGGTGAGCAAAGATTTTCGGCCAATGGTATTTCGCCTGACGGCAAGCGAGTTCTGCTGACCTCGAACGCGGCCAATGGGTACGACAACATCGCGTTAGTTGACGTCGCCACAAAGAAACTCAGTTGGCTCACGAAGGATAAGTGGCGTATTCGCGGCGGGGAATTCTCGCCGGATGGCAAGCGTATTACTTTCACCGCGAACGTCGATGGTAATCAGGACATCTACGTGCACGATCTGGCGACGGGCAAGTCTACTGCTCTTCCCATTCCCAAAGGCGTGAATGAGCCTGAGGGCGGACCGTCGGCTTTCAGTCCGGATGGACAGCGACTCCTCTACAACCACAACGGCCCGACCGCGCCAGGCGATCTCTGGACCCACAACTTTGGCACCGGCAAGTCGCAACAGATTACGCATTCGCTCGTTGCAGGAGTGCGCTCGGAAGACATGGTTGAGCCGTACCTGGTGCACTATCCAAGCCGCGACGGCAAATGGACTATCTCTGCGTTTCTCTATGTGCCGTTCAACATGGCACGCAACGGCCAGAACGCGGCCATCGTCTATATTCACGGCGGGCCGACTTCGCAGACCATGAACTCCTTCAATCGGTTTATTCAATATGCGGCGAATCAGGGGTACATGGTCCTCGCGCCCAATTATCGGGGGTCCACCGGGTACGGAAAGGAATTTCAGCAGGCGAATTTGTTCGACATGGGCGGCGGCGATTTGCAGGATGTACTCGCCGGAGTCGACTGGATCAAGCAGACGGGCCACCTCGATCCCAAGAAAATTGCGGTGATGGGTGGAAGCTACGGTGGGTATTTGAGCATGATGGCGGTAACGAAGGCTCCGGATGTATGGGCCGCGGGTGTGCCCATTGTGCCGTTCGTGAATTGGTTTACTGAGATTGAGAATGAAGATCCCGTCCTGCAGCAGTCGGATCTGGCGACCATGGGCGATGTGGTGAAGAACAAGGCGCTGTATGAAGATCGTTCGCCCATCAACTTCGTTGATCAGATCAAGGCGCCACTGCTTTTGTTGGCGGGAGGCCACGATCCCCGGTGTCCGAAATCCGAGACCCAACAGGTTGTCGACGCAATCAAGAAGCGCGGCGGGACCGTGGACGCCAAGATCTATGAGAATGAGGGGCATGGATTCGCGCGAGTTGAAAATCAGATTGATGCTTACAAGCGTGTGGCGGATTTTCTGCTAGCGCATGTTGGGCCCGCGGATTGCAGTTGCACGGTTAGCGAGTGAGGAGCATCTGGGGCTTTGTACGTACAATTTTGTACACGTACCTGCGGTTTGTTTTCAATAGCTTACGGCTAAGTGATTGATTCCACTAGAAGGGGTGAGTGTTGGCAGTCGTTTCTAGGACTATGTTTGCGGGCACGACCTCTGGGCTGGGTCGTCTGCCGATCGTCGCTGCTAGGTGCCTCAACGGCTCGGCAAATGGCATTCTGGCGCGCACGCTGAACGGCGGAATCTCCCGGTGCTGCTTCGTTCCTTATCGATACCTCATCGCTAAATGACTGGCTCGCAGTGGGGGCTGACTTTCTGGGCAATCCGATTCCAATACTTTCAATAAGTTCTGCCTAAGATGCAGACCTGGAGCGTTCTGTGACCACCCGCACGATCGCTTCGACCAGTCCTGGGATGGTGAATTCCTTCGCAGAGATATCCACAGGAAGGCCATACTCACGCAAGGTGGAGGAGGTGACCGGGCCGATGGATGCCATCAGGATTCCGTCGAGTCCATGGCGCGAGCGGTCTTGACCGCGGATGGCGCGGCTAGGTTTTCGCGGAGGTCGCAAATCGAGCAGTTCCACAAAATTGCGAACCGTCGATGAACTGGTGAACGTCACGACATGCGGACGCCGTTTTTTCAGTGCGGCGCGCAGACGGCGACGCGAACTCGCGGGCACGACGGTTTCGTACGCTTCGACCACGTCCACGTGAGCTCCGGCCTTGCGGAGTTCGTTGGGGATTACGTCGCGAGCAACTTTCGCGCGCACTAGCAGGACACGCTTTCCTTTGACTTTGCTCTTTAGGCTTCGTACGACGGACTCCGCGACATATTCTTTTGGAACGACATTGACTTTCATCCCGCGCTGCTCGATCGCCCTTTTTGTGGCGGGGCCGATGGCGGCGATTCGGGGCCCAGCGGCTAAAGCCGAATTCGTTTGGAATGCTTTTACGGGGCGACCGAAGTCGTGCCCTTCCCGAGTCTTTCGTAAACGATTCTGCAGTTCTTGCATTCTTGCCCACATGGCTTCGACGCCGTTTGCGCTGGTGAGGATCAGCCAATCGTAGGTGTCGAGGTTCTTGAGCGCTGCGTCGAGCGGCTTGAAGGATTTGGGCTTGCGAATTTGAATGAAGGGGATCTCGACGACTTCTGCGCCGCGCTTTTTCAGTTCTGCAGAGAGGGCGCCGGCCTGGTGCCTGGCACGGCCGACCAGTACCCGGGTTCCTCGCAGGGAATGTTGCGTCGACCTCGGCTTCTTACTCATGATTGGAATTGGCTGGCGTCTCTCTCTGAAATCGCACCTCGCGGTTTACTCCTGCTCCTTTTTCACGCCCAAACCCTGTTGCCGCATCAAGCGGGAGACACCTGAGATCGCGGTGTCATCGGCTTTTTCTAAGGACTCGATAACGTTGCTCTGTTCTTCCCTGGTGCGGTTTTGGCTCAGTTTGAACTTGGCTTCGAGTTTCGTGATGGAAACTTCGAAACCGACGATGTGGCTCAGCATGCGTTCCCGGTAGGCGTCGGCGAGACTGGACCACTGCTCGGCGTATGCGGGCTCAAAGGTGCCGATTAAGTTGTGCAGTACACCTTGTAATTCTTCTGGCGAGACAAACACGCGGGCATTGCCGTAGGCGTGTACAGCGCCATAGTTCCACGTAGGAACATTCTCGCGAGCGCTGTAGTTGGAGGCAGAGACGTAAGCATGGGGGCCGTGGAAGATCGCCATGCATTGCGGTTGGCGCTCAAGATGACGCCAGTGCGGGTTGGCCTTGGCGACGTGGCCGCGGAGGATGAGTGTCTCACCCTTCGCCTCTACGAATACCGGCAGATGCGTGGCGAAGGGGCCATCGTCGGTGGAGGAGATCAGAATCGCGAATGGGTTCGCGTGCATGAACGCAATTGCGTTGGCATGCTCACGTACTCGGAAGTGTTCGGGGATGTACACGTTTTTTCTTTCGCCCTCTGTGGCTACTTCTGTGGCTGCTCGTCGGGTTGCTTTAGTCGAACATGCAGAAGCTTTTCCACGACGGATACTACTTCGCCAGACTCGTCTTTCACCTCGACTTGAAACGTTGGCTCGTATTTTGGCAGCGTCTTCAGTTTTTCACGAATGTCGTCGAGTTGGGCGTCAGTCAGGCGGAATTCGGCGCGGACGGTGCCCTTCCCCGGCCGGCGATAGCGGATGCTCGCCGCCTTGTCCCAGACGATATAGTCGCGCCCCAGGTTCGCCATCACCATCAGCATATAGAACGCGTCGGTCATGGCAAAGAGGGATCCGCCGAAATGCGTGCCGACGTAGTTGGCATTCCACCAGCGCAGCTTCATTGCGACGTCGATGGCCTTCATGTCGGACGCGATGTGTTTGACGCGGATGCCCGCGCCTAGGAATGGCGGCCAGAAGTTGATCCAGCGACGGAGCGCATGAGAAGAATTCGTGCCGCCTAAGAACTTCAAGAGGATGCTTCGGCTCATCCGGCAAAGACTCCAGCGCCTGAAGGCGAATTCTTAGGGGAGGCCTCAACGGCATGCCTGAAGGCATGCCCCAATACGAACCTCCGATGCCCTGGCACCGACTGTGCATGCCAAGGCATGAACCAATTCTGCATCTTTCGAATCACGGTTGGGGGGGGACGGCCAGGCCGCGGCCGTAGACGGCTTCGAGGATCTGGTCGCCACCGCGCTTCAGCAGTGCGGCGCCGGCGTCGTTGCCGAGTTGTTCGGCGTCTTCAATCGTTCCGTCGCGAGAATCGCGGAGCAGTTTGGAACCATCGGGATCGGCGACGAGGGATTCGAGGTGCAACTTGCCGTTGCGCATTTCCGCGAAGGCGCCGATGGGGACTTGGCAGCCTCCGCCCAGGCTGTTGAGCAGGGCGCGTTCGCAAGTTGTAGCCGCGCGGGCAGAGGGATCGTTCAGGAACTCGAGGTGCTTGCGTGTGGCGGCATCTCCTAGACGTATCTCGATGCCGAGAGCTCCTTGGCCCGCTGCGGGGCACATGATGTCTGCGGGAATAATTTGTTTGACGAGTTCGGTCTTGCCAAGGCGATTCAATCCCGCATAGGCGAGGATGATGGCGTCGTATTCTCCTTGCTCGAGTTTGCGAAGGCGCGTATCGACGTTGCCGCGCAGGGGATGAATGTCAAGGTCGGGGCGGACGGCTTTCAGTTGCGCCTGTCGGCGGAGGCTGGAGGTGCCGACGCGCGCGCCCTGAGGCAATTCCTGAAAGCTCGAATAGTGGCGCGAGCAGAAGGCGTCGCGGGGGTCCTGGCGCTCGGTGATGGCGGCGATTTCGAATCCAGGGGGAAGTTCGGTAGGAAGATCCTTCAGCGAGTGGACAGCCAGATCGACGCGGCCGGCGGCGAGAGCTTCTTCAATTTCTTTGGTGAACATGCCCTTGGTGCCGACCATCGCCAGCGCGACGTCGGTGATTTTGTCGCCGGTGGTGTGGATGATTTCAATCTCGACAACGTGTCCGCGGGCGCGCAAGAGGGCGGAGATGTGGTTGGCTTGCCAGAGGGCGAGTTGGGAGCCGCGGGAGCCGATGCGGAGTTTGGTGGCGTGTGAGCCGTTGTGGGAGTCGTTCATTGCGTCATCCGATCTCGCGTGCTTTGGGCTGTCCCTTCATTCAATTCCTTCCGCTTATCCGGCACTTACGTGCTGGGCTGTCAAATGCCGCTTCGCGGCTGGAGACGGGGCACTGCTCAGTCTCGTGCTCATCGAAGAAGCGGACGGCGATGCGAAAATTCTTCTCGTCGCATCGGGTTGCATCTGGGTGATAGGGATCCTTCGACTCCGTCTGGTGAATCGCTTCGCTCATCGCCAGACTCGGCTCAGGATGACAAGGCTGGAAGGTGATGCTTAGAGACGCGTAGGGCTGATGGATCGTGAAGTTCATGGGCGCATCCCTACTTCGTTCTTCTTTTCGGGGGGCGCCTCTGCTTTGTCATGCAGGTTGAACAGGCGGCGGACTACGTCGACTACGGTCGTCGCTTCAGATTCTTTGGCGGCGGTTTTCAGTGTGGTGATCGGCGTGTGCATGACTTTGTTGATGATGCCACGCGTCAACGCTTCAATGGCGATTTCCTGTTCGGGAGTTAGTTGGCCCATGCGGCCGCGGACGCGGTCGATTTCTGCCTGACGAATCGTTTCCAGGTGATCCTGCAGCGACACGATCGTGGGCACCACGTCGAGGGTATGCAGGCGAGCTTCGAAGCGTTCGACCTCGCTGGTGATGATGGCTTCGGCGAGTTCGGCTTCCTTGTGGCGATCGGCGACGTGGCTGGAGACAGCCTGCTGCAAGTCGTCGATGTCGTAGGTGAAGATGCCGTCGAGTTTTCCCATCTCCGGCGAAACGTCGCGGGGGACGGCGATGTCGATGAAGAACATCGGGCGATTCTTACGGCGGGAAAGGAACTGCTCTCCGTGCTCGCGGCGGAAGATCGCGTGGGGTGAACCGGTGGATGTGATGACGATATCGGCGCGGTCGCAGGTGTTATACAGGTCATCGAACTTGATGGCTTGGCCATTGAATCTTTGTGCGAGGCCGATGGCACGCTCGTAGGTGCGGTTGGCAACGAAGATCGAGGCACAGCCATGCGCCATCAGGTGACGGGCGGCGAGTTCGCTCATTTTGCCGGCGCCGACGATGAAGACGGTCTTCCCTTCCAAAGTGCCGAAAATTTTCTTGGCGAGCTCTACCGCGACCGAAGCGATCGATACCGAAGAAGATCCCACGGCGGTTTCGGTGCGCACGCGCTTGGCGACAGCGAAGGCGCGGCTGAAGAGCTGGTCGAGTTGACCCCGAACCGCGCCTACTGCACGGGCAGTCGCGTAGGCCTCTTTGACCTGGCCGAGGATTTGGGCTTCGCCGACGACCATCGAATCGAGGCTCGAAGCTACGCGGAAAAGATGGCGGACGGCGTCTTTCTCGCGGAATTCGTAGAGGTGCGCGTCGAGTTCTTCGGGCTTCAGGTGGAAGTGATCGTATAGAAATCCACGGAGGTCGGCGTGACCGTTGGTGGTGTGCGCCACGATCTCCACCCGATTGCAGGTAGAGATGACCATGGCTTCTTCGATGCCGGGATAGTTGTTGAGGTCGCGGCAGGTGTCGGGCAGCCGGGACTCTGGGATCGCGAGGCGCTCGCGGACTTCGAGGGGGGCACTCTTATGATTCACGCCAATGAGCTGGAATCTCATGAAGCAGCGAACCTGTGGATCGCGGAGAAGTAGTTGGCTGCCCATGCGGCCAGCGCGGCCACGAAGGCGAAGGTTGCCAGGAAGGCGGCGCGGCGGCCGCGCCATCCCGAATTCCAGCGGGTGAAGACCATGACCATGTAAACGACCCACATCAAGACCGACAACATAATCTTGGGATCGAGAAAGTCGAGATGCCCGTAGGCCGAGATCGCCACCACAGAACCGGTCAGCAGGCCGAGCGTCATGAACGGAAAACCGAGAAGCAGCGAGCGGTAGCCGATCTGATCGATCACCTCCAACGCTGGCAGAAATGAAATCAGGCTGGTGGATTTCTTGGCTTTGAGGCGGCGTTCCTGCAGAAGGTACAGCAGGCTGGCGCCGAAGCTGACGAGCAAGGCCGCGTATCCGATGAAGATCAGGAAGATGTGGGCGGCCAGCCATCCCTTGTGAGAGACGAATTGGGTCAGCAATACCGGTTGCTCATCCAGGGCAGCGACGAAGGTCAGAAAGAACACTACGGGAAACACGACCACGCCGGGCGAAGTGGTCTGATAGATCGCGTAGATCAGCATGAAGAACGACATCGACAGAAATGCCAGCAGCGATTCCCCGTTGTGCACCGACGCCCAGACAACGTGTCCCGAAAGAAAGAGTTCGGTGAGAGAAACGAAGTGGAAAACCATGCCCAGGCTGGCGGCATGCAGGGCGATGCGGCTGAACAGGTCGCTGGTGCGGCTGAGCGCCACGAAAGCGTAGACCAGTCCGATGAAGTAGCAAGCCAGTGCGAAGCGCAGCCAGAGCAGAGACATAGGCCTTATAAGTTCCGGAATCCCTTGAGTTTACCCCAAATCGCGGGTCCGGTCTGTCTTCCTCTTGTACGATCCTCATTTTCTATAGGGATTTGGATAAGGCAAAGAAAGAGGGTCACTTAAGGATGTGATTAGGATCACAGACTAAGCAATCCCGCCGTTGGTCAGCCGTCAAGGTCAACTTCGAGACAGTGAGAATTGAAGCTTCCGCGCTAAAGCGCTCCTGTGCCTAGTCCTTCTTGGGCATCGCGTGAGGATTGGGCATACCGGGAGGGATGGCGGTGTGGCCGGCACCCATCGAACCCATGTCGCCGGGGGCGAAGCAGGTGACGCGGCCGCTGGAGGCAATGCGCAGTTCCGAAGGGCAATCGCCGCTGGTTAGTGCTGCTGACGGGCCGCTTCCTTGAGACTGCACGCTAAATAGCTTGCCGCCCGCGTTGCCGGCAACTCCGATGGTCATGCCGGGCATGTCATAGGCGACATAGAACGGGTGCTTGGTCTGGCTGGCTTGCATGGCGCAATCGGCGACGGCTTTCGACTGCTCCGGCGTTGCTTGCACGTTGAGGCGGCCACAGTTGGTGGCGGAAGTCCCGGAAACTTCCTGCAATTTTTGTTGGACCGCATCGGGGGCCTTGGCCGACGATGCCGCATTGGAGGACGGAGCCGGAGCGGAGGACTTGCTGCAGGCGGTGAGGCACGAAAGCGCGAGGATCAGGGAGAGAGCAGAGTTCTTCATGACGTGGTGATTGTAAACGGAACGAGTGGATAGCAAAAAGCTTTAACCACCGAAGGCACGGGGGGCAGACAGAAAACCCTCTGTGTCCTTTGTGTCCTCTGTGGTGAGAGGTTTAAGGTTTGCTCGTCAGTTCGCGGATTAAATTCACTTCGGCTTGGCGATAGGGCGTGCCGTCGGAGCGCAGAACTTCGTGGAACCACACTGGGGGCTGGTGCTTGACGTAGGGATGATCCCAGGATTCCCAGGGATAGTAAGTCTGCGTTTTTCCGGCGACGAATCCCCAGTTGATGGCGCCGACGTGCTCCTGTTTGGCGATGGGCAAAATTGTGTCGAAGGTGCTGCCGGCAGAGCGGGCCATGTATTCGGTGCAGATCACGGGGCGATGAAATTGCCTCAGCCATTTGATCTCGCTCCTGAAGTCTTCCGGCCAGCTGTAGTTATGGAATGAGATAACGTCAGATTCGCGTAGCTGAATTTGTTGGATCGGTTCGACTGCACCTTCATCTTTGGACGTGTCGATGTCCCAAACGCCGCTGGTGAGCGGTTGCGAGGGATTGGCTTGGCGCGCCCACTCAAATGCCTGTGGCAGCAGAGCCGTGACGCGGGCGATCTTGTCGTCGTGCTTCAGTTCTGTTTTTGAATAATCTCCGCCGCCGTAGGAACCGGGCTCGTTCCAGACGTCCCAGCCAAGGACGCGGTCGTCTTTCGCGAAAGCGCCCACCACGCCAAGCACGTATTCCTTCAGACGCGGATATTGGGAGGGATCGGCGAGGGCTTTCGCTCCGGGACTCTGTACCCAACCGGAGTTGTGCACGCCGGGAATAGGAGCATGTTGTGGCCCGAGCTTCGGAATGGGGTCCCAGCAGGAATCGAATAGAACGAGCAGGGGACGAATGTGGTGGCGAGCAGCGATCGTCAGGAATTGGTCAATGCGCTTGCGAAAACCGGGAGCGTCCTGCTGCCAGAGCAGATCATGCAGGAAGACGCGCATGGTGTTCATGCCCATGGCTTCGGCCCATCCGAGTTCTTTGTCAATTTGCGCGGGATCGAAGCTGGTTTCCTGCCACATCTCTAATTCGTTGATCGCCGATTTCGGAACGTAATTGCTGCCGACGAGCCAGGGCCGATGAGCGTACCAGTCATTCGCCTTCTGTTCAGACCAGCGTGCGGTTTGTGAAAAGGCGGCGCTGGTACATACGACGACTGTAATCAAGATCAAAGGCAGGAATGCTGGTTTGAATTGTTTCATGGGAAAAAGTCCGACTGCATTTATAAGGGCTTGGGCCGTGGCGGCACAAGAGAACTTATCTTTTGCCGCAATGGGATTCGCGCGGGATCCCCTTCGGCGAGCTCAGGGCAGGCTTTCGCTCCGCCTGAGAAGCGGCTGCGCTCAGCATGATTCTCTCTTAATCTCGTCTGCGATATTTTCGTCACGATGTTATTCCACGCCCAAACTGGTTAACGCTTCTTCCAGCAAAGCCGTGTCGATGCTCAGGCGGCGGCCGTGAGTTTTCACATCTTCGAGCTCGTCGAAGGCGCGAAAGAGGCGGAGTTTGGCAGCGGCATATTGTTCGGCGTCACTCAAGGGTCGGCCGTGTGCCTGGGCCCATGCCGAGCGCGTGCTGTCGGGGAAGAAAACGCTCACAGAGTACGTGAGCTTGCGATCGGAGGTCACGTCAAAGATGAACTCGGTGGCGGGGGCTTCGGCATCGTCCGGCAATGCGGGACGTTTACCGACAAAGTAGTACTGGTACACGTATCCTTGGGCACCCGTGTAAGTCTTCACCCGACGGACTGGGGGATTGGGAGACATGGGGACATTATGGAACGCGACCTAGCCACTTGTCGCGTAGCCTGCCCCGCTTCAGGCCAGGGTAGGGTCTCAGGTTGCAGCGGGTGTCGAGGTATTTGTAGAGTGCGGTCAATACAGCAAATGCCTGATTTGCATAGACCCGAGGTACATTTTCTAATAACTTAAAGACCTCGGAGCGGCGCACGGGGATTGGAAAGAGCGTGGAGGCATCCGAGTCGAAGATAGAAACGACCTGCCTTCCGGAAGCGATGATATTAATTGATGATATTAACTATGGAGAGGTTGGGTCCGACACTGGTTCCGTCGCGGGCGGCGCTGCAGAAGGTACGTGAAATAGACTGAGAGATGACAACGAATCCATCCATCGCTCTCAATCTCGCCAAGGTTCGCGGCACGGAACTGCTGGCCAGTGACACGCGCGAACAATATCGTCAAAAACTGGCGCGCATCACGCTGGACTCGATGGTGCAGTTTGTCGGATTGCTGGATGCACAGGGTACCGTCCTCGAAATCAATCATGTGGCCCTCGACGCCGTAGGCATCAAACTCTCCGATGTGGAGGGCAGACCGTTTTGGACGACTTTTTGGTGGCAGGTTTCGGCGGAGGTAAATGCAACCCTTCGGGAATCGATCCGGCGAGCCGCGCAGGGCGAATTCGTGCGATGGGATGCGGAGATTTACGGACGAGCGGGCGGCAAGGAAACGATCATCATCGATGCTTCGCTGATGCCGGTCAAGGATGAGCAGGGGAACGTCGTGTTCATTACCGCCGAAGGACGCGACATCACGGAGAAGAAGGCGCACGAGCGAGAGATTGCGCGCCAACGGGAGGAATTGGCGGAACTGGATAAGTTGAAGACGCAGTTTTTCGCCAATATCAGCCACGAGTTCCGCACACCGTTGACGCTGATGATGGGACCTCTGGAAGATGCGCTGGCGCAACCGGAAGGATTATCGGCGACGGATCGGGAGCGGCTGGAACTGGCGCACCGCAACTCCTTGCGGCTGCTTAAGCTGGTCAACACTCTGCTCGATTTTTCACGAATCGAAGCGGGGCGTATCCAGGCTTCTTATGAGCCCACCGACCTGTCGCTGATGACGGCCGATCTCGCGAGCGTATTCCGGTCTGCCATTGAGCGGGCTGGGATGCGACTGGTGATTGATTGCCCGGCTTTTCCCGAGATGGTTTATGTCGATCGGGAGATGTGGGAAAAGGTCGTGCTGAATCTTCTATCGAACGCGTTCAAGTTCACCTTTGCAGGAGAGATCGCGGTTTCCTTGCGGGCGCTGGAGACCAGCGTGGAGTTGACAGTGCGCGACACCGGGACGGGCATTCCCTCGAACGAGATTTCGCGGGTGTTTGAGCGTTTCCATCGGGTCAAAGGAGCGCGCGGACGCTCCTGGGAGGGCAGCGGGATTGGGCTTGCGCTGGTGCAGGAATTGGTGAAATTGCATGGCGGGCAGGTGAGTGTCGAGAGCAAGGTTGATGAAGGCTCGAAGTTTACGGTGAGCATTCCGCTAGGCACGGATCACTTACCCCACGATCGCATCGGGAGTCCGCGCACCCTGGCATCGACGGCACTTAGCAGCAAGGCTTTTGTGGAAGAGGCTTTGCGATGGCTGCCGGACCGCCCGAAGTCTTCCGACCGTGTGGTGGACGCATTTTTGCCATTGCATCCGGTGGCGACGCCGATCTCGAAGCGGCAACCCGCTCGCATTTTGGTTGCGGATGACAATGCGGACATGCGCCAGTATGTGGAACGGTTGCTGGGCGAGGAGTATGACGTCGTGTCGGTAGCGGATGGGGAAGCGGCATTGAAGAGCATGCGCGAACAACCTCCCGATCTGATTCTGTCTGACGTCATGATGCCGCGAGTGGATGGATTTGGAGTCTTACAGGCGGTCAGAGCCGAGGAATCGTTGAGGAACATACCGCTGATCCTGCTCTCGGCGCGGGCTGGGGAGGAGTCGCGAATCGAGGGGTTGCAGTCGGGTGCGGACGACTATCTGGTCAAACCGTTTTCTGCGCGCGAATTGCTGGCCCGGGTCAGCTCGCATCTGGCCATCGCCCGGGTGCGGGGAAACTCGGCGGAACTGGAACGCAAGTTACGGCTCGACGCCGAGATGCTGGCCGCGATTGTGGCCACCTCGGACGATGCCATTGTCAGCAAGAATCTCGACGGCATTGTCACGACGTGGAACGGTGGAGCGGAACGGATCTTCGGGTACACGGCCGAGGAAGCGATCGGAAAAAACATTACGCTCATTATCCCCATCGATCGCAGAAGCGAGGAATCGGAGATTTTGAGACGGGTGCGCAGCGGCGAACGGGTGGATCACTTCGAAACCGTTCGCATGCGTAAGGATGGCACGACCTTGAATGTTTCGGTTACGGTCTCGCCCTTGAGAGATCCCACGGGAAAGGTCATTGGCGCATCGAAAGTGGCCCGCGATATCAGCAAACAGAAACGCGCGGAAGAAGAATTGCGCGAGAGCGAGGAGCGACTGCGGGCGCTGGTGAATGCCAGTTCCTATGTTGTGTACCGCGTGAGTCCCGACTGGAGCACGATGCGGCAACTGGACGGCCGCGGTGTGATTTCCGGCACTGAGAGTTCCACGAGAGACTGGCTGCAAGAGTACGTCCACCCCGAGGACCGGGCGATCGTGCAAGAGGCGATTCAGAACGCCATTCAGACTAAGGGTCCCTTTGAACTGGAGCATCGCGTGCAGCGCGCGGATGGAAGTGTGGGATGGACGCTCTCGCGGGCGGTGCCGCGCCTCGATGAGAGCGGCGAAATTATCGAGTGGTTTGGCGCGGCCAGCGATCTGACGCTGCGCAAGCAAGCCGAAGAAGACTACCGCCAGCTGGCCGAAAATCTCGACGTGGAAGTTCGCGCTCGCACCAAAGAGGTGGAAGAAAGAAATGCGGATATATTGCGGCAATCCGATCAACTCCGCGAGCTGTCGTGGCGATTGCTGCGAACCCAGGACGAGGAACGTCGCCACATTGCGCGCGAGTTGCACGACAGTGCCGGTCAGACGCTATCGGTGCTTGGCATCAATCTCGCGCAACTGGTTCAGAAGACGGGCCGTACCGCGCCCGATCTAGCCAACGATGCGGAAAAGATTCAAGAGACGGTACAACAGCTGCATCGGGAAATTCGGACCGCATCGTATCTATTGCATCCGCCGTTGCTGGACGAAAGCGGGTTGTCGTCGGCGCTCAGTTGGTATACCCAGGGGCTGAGCGAGCGCAGCGGCCTGGAGATTACCCTCGACATTCCCCACCAGTTTGAGAGGCTTCCCGGGGATATGGAATTGCTGGTGTTTCGACTAGTGCAGGAGTGTCTAACCAACATTCATCGGCATTCGGGTAGCAAAACCGCTGTAATACGCATTATGCGCGAGGAAGACATGCTCAACGTAAGTGTTCGGGACCAAGGCAAAGGCATGTCGCCGGCGAAGTTGAAGGAAATTCAGTCGCAGAGCGCGGGCGTAGGCATTCGCGGCATGCGTGAACGACTGCGGCAATTCCAAGGCACCATGGACTTTGAGTCCGATAGTTCGGGAACGCGCGTACTGATTAGCATTCCCATCCCGAAGAGCGGAGGGCCGAACGAGCAGACCGGCATTGAGTCTGTGCCGACATCCTCCTAGCCTGGTTTCGACCTTCTTTCTAAGACTTTCCATCCAAATTGGTTCCATTCAATCTTCCATTGCATTCCGCCGATAGATCCACGGAGGAGGCCTCAGCATGGGACTGCAATGGTACTGGATTCCACTGGGCACGCTGGCGGCCCTGGTGCTGTACCAGCAGTTTCGGCTTTTCCAGATCGACCGCGAGTCGAAGAAGAACGAAGAGCTTTTCCAGATCGTGACCGAGAACGCCGCCGACATGATTGCGCTGGTGGATGTCAAGGGACGGCGGCTCTATAACAGTCCGGCATACAAGAGAATTCTGGGATACACAGCGGCGGAGTTGGGAGAAACTTCCGCGTTCGAACAGATTCACGCCGATGATCGTTTTAAGGTGCTAGAGGCGGCGCGGGAGGCGGGAGTTGGCAAACGGCTGGAGTACCGGATCAAACATAAGGACGGGAGTTGGCGGGTGCTGGAGTCGGTGGCGAGCACGATCCGGGACGCCAAGGGCGAAGTCGCGAAGCTGGTGATCGTGAACCGCGACATTACCGAACGCAAGCGCGCCGAAGAACGGCTGGAGCATAACCTGTTTCATGATCCCTTGACGGGCCTGCCCAACCGGCGGCAATTTCTGAAGCGCCTGGAAGATTCATTCGTGCGATCACGCCGCGAAATTGGCCGGACCTATAGCCTCATGCTGGCGAACGTGGATCACTTCAAGGTTTTCAACGAAACCATGGGCACAGATGCAGGGGACCATGTGCTGATGGAGATCGGCCGTCGGGTGTCGACATATCTGCGGCAACAGGACACGATGGCGCGAATTGGAAGTGTGGGTGCGACGGCGGACTTCGTGTTGTTTCGCCTGGGGGGAGATGAATTTGCAATCCTGCTCGACGCTGTGGATGATCCCAGCGACGCCATGCGGTGGGCCAAGGGAATTCAGGAAGTCGTGGCGGAACCCTTTTCCGTTGAAGCCCGCGAGGTGCGGGTTTCGGCAAGTTGTGGAATCGCCCTGAGCGAGCCAACGCATGAGCGTCCGGAGGATGTACTGAAGGATGCCGACGTGGCGATGCGGCGTGCGAAAGCGTTAGGTGGATCGCGCTGTGAAGTGTTCGATGAGGCCATGCATAGTCGGGCGGTCGGACGGCTGCGGCTTGAATCTGACCTGCGGGAGGCGATGACCGCGAAACAGTTTCGCGTGCACTATCAGCCGGTGGTTGAACTCGCCAGCCGGCGCATTGTGAGTTTTGAGGCGTTGCTGCGGTGGGATCATCCGACACAGGGACTGATCTCCCCCTACCGCTTCATCGAGGCTGCGGAGGATACAGGAATTCTGGTCTCAATCGGGCACTGGCTGATCCTGCAGGCATGCCGGCAATTGTGCGAGTGGGAGGCTGACCAGTTCTCGAAGCAGCCGATGAACGTTACCGTGAATGTGTCGGCGCGGCAGTTTGCGAATGCGCGGCTGGTGAACGACATTCAGGATGTATGACAATGAATATTTTTGTCTATGAAGTGGATAAAGATGGACCTGCTGCAAAGGCGGGGCTGCAAGTGGGCGATCAGATCGTGGGAGTGAATAAGCTGAACGCGGTGCGTGACACTTTCGCGGCCATGATGCGATATTTGACGGTTCTTGATCCGAGAGTCGAGTTGGACTTGGAAGTCGCGCAGAACGGATCTATTCGAGTCGTGAAGGTGCCCGCCACAGTAACTCCCCAACCTCCGCTATTTGATGTCTTTATCGAAACGGGCCAGGATAGCGATACGGAGGAGCGCCCTTATGAAGTCAAGAGCTATGATGATGGAATCGAATACGTGCGGCTTCGGACCTTTGCCATGCCATCGACAGAGATAGTGGGAATGATAAAGCCACTTAGACATGCGAGGGCTGTGATCCTGGACTTGCGCGCAAACGGCGGGGGAATGCAGTCCACATTGGTGGATTTAATGGGACAATTCGTACACGAACCTTTTGAAATGGCAACGTCGGTTTCCCGAAAAAAGTCAGAACCGATTCACGTGAAGCCTCTCTCCCCGAACATTACGTCCCAGATCTATCTTCTGCAAGACAGCGGTTCGGCAAGCGCGTCTGAGATGTTCGCGAGAAGCATGCAACTTCACAAACGAGCCGTACTGATAGGCGATAGGTCCAGTGGACATGTTAACAGCGCTCGCTTCTTTTGGGAACGG
>Ga0070713_100000296_pt1 | contig 32917 bp, 26 predicted proteins | sample LARL82metaG_FD_65465 | JGI IMG/M metagenome (GOLD analysis project Ga0070713, IMG submission 65465) | Corn, switchgrass and miscanthus rhizosphere microbial communities from Kellogg Biological Station, Michigan, USA - LAR L8-2 metaG | ecosystem: Host-associated > Plants > Roots > Rhizosphere ... | reverse complement strand
AGTTTTCTGGTCGCGACCTTCGTGACCACGGTCTTGATCCGGCCTCTGGTCCGACTCGCGCAATGGATGCACGCGGTCGACTTGCCTTCCGCGCGCAAAGTCCACGCGGCGCCTGTTCCTCGACTCGGCGGCCTGGCGATGGCGACCGGAGCGCTGTTGCCGCTGCTCATGTGGGCGACAATGGACTCGCAAATGGCGGCGTTCCTCTGCGGCGTCGCGGTCATTGTGACCTTCGGAGTCTGGGACGATCTCAAGGGAATCGATTACCGGCTCAAATTCCTGGGCCAGATTATCGCCGTGCTGATTGTCGTCATGTACGGCGAGGTGGTAATCAGATACGTCCCGTTTTCCGGTCTTGACCCTCTGCCAGATTATGTTGCGATCCCGTTAACTGTATTTGCGCTCGTCGGCGTCACCAATGCGATCAATCTGGCCGACGGATTGGACGGGCTGGCGGGAGGGATCACCCTCCTCAGCCTGGTGAGCATCGGCATCCTTGCTTATCCGACCGAAGATGCCAAAGTGATGCTGGTGACGGTATCCGTCATTGGAAGCATTGTCGGATTTCTCCGTTTCAACACCTACCCGGCGCGCATATTCATGGGTGACGGAGGCAGTCAATTCCTTGGGTTCTCCGCAGGTGTGCTGGTGATCATGCTGACGCAAAACAGCAACACGGCTCTCAGCCCGGCATTGCCGCTGCTGATTCTTGGTCTGCCGATCCTCGACACTGCGATGGTGATGGGTGAAAGGATCTATAAAGGACGCTCCCCGTTCTTGCCTGACAGAAACCATCTCCACCACAAGCTGCTTTCGGTGGGTTTGCATCATTACGAAGCAGTCTTCGCTATCTATCTCCTGCAGACGCTTCTCATCGCCGCGGCCTATTCACTTCGCTTTGAAAAGGATTGGCTTATCCTCCTGCTCTACGGTTCGTTCTGCCTCGCGCTCGTCGTTTTCCTGAAGGTGGCGATGGGAGCCGCCTGGCGAGTTCATGTCCCCCCACAGCAGGGAAGCACGACTGCGGATCCGCATTGGATACGATGGTTACGCACGAATCAACGCATCCTCCGAGGTGCATTCTACTTCGCTGCGGTCGCTATACCTCTCTACTTTCTTGTTGGCGCCCTGTTTGTCGAGCGCGTCCCCCAGGATATCGGCGCGCTGGCATGTGCGCTGTCGATTGTGGTGCTGGCGCTCTACATTGCACGTCGCCACAAGCCCTTCCATATTGTTGAGCGAGCATGCGCGTATCTCGCCGGCATTTGTGTAGTCTATCTGGTCCAGGTCATGCCGGGTCCGCTTGCCAACTTCAGTCTCTATCGCAATATTTTGTTCGGAGCGCTCACTGTAGCAGTGGCGGTTGGAATTCGCTTCTCAAAAGAACGATTCCGCGTAACGCCGACGGATTTTCTCGTGATCCTGGTCGCGCTGGTCGTGCCCAACCTGCCTGCGATTAACGTCGAGATAGGCAACGCGGGCCTGGCGGTGGCGATGCTCATTGTTCTTTTCTACAGCATTGAACTCGTCCTCAATAATATCTCGCGGCAGTGGGACGTCATGCGGTTCACAATCTTTGCCACGCTCGCAATCCTTGCGTTCCGGGGATTGACAGGACCATTGGCGTAGGCGGTGGTTTAGCAGGGCGAGGCTCGACTTTCTTCCCTACCTATGCGGGTCCAACCAACAACACTGAGACGCCTATGGCGCGCGATCGGCGTCGGGCTGATACTGCTCGTGATCTGGCTGTCGCTTACTCCGACCCCGATTGAGATTCCGGTCGAGCAAGGCGACAAGTTCGGCCACCTCGCCGCGTACGGCACGCTGATGTTCTGGTTTGCGAATCTCGACGCGCGGCTACGCCAACGGCTTGGATACGCGACTGCCTTCGTCGCGCTGGGTATCGCATTGGAGTTCGCTCAAGGCCTGACCGACTACCGCGTGTTCGAAGTCGCCGACATGGTTGCGAACGCGATCGGCGTTTTGCTCGGCTGGATCGTCGCGCCGCCGAGGGGACCGGACGTACTCGGATTTATGCAGCGCAGGCTTTGAGTTTGCTCAACCAACGATGGGCTTTCGCAGTCGAGTACAGCACGCCACCGGATCGACTACGGCACCACGACCGCGCTCGGCGGTCGCATAGACTGCGATGGCAGTCTCAGTCACACAGTCCCAGTATTCGCTCTTGCTGCGAACAAGCCTTTGCCGGCGGAAGCTTTGGTTTCGTCCTTGCAGCGATGCACCTGCGTATTTCCACGGCCGTTGGTGGATAGTAGAACCATCCCCGCCCCAGGTCCGGTAATGCCAGCTCGACCTCGCGCCATTTGGGATGTCCATTTTCCTGCAGTGCAGAGAAGTTCTGGCACAGCGACCGCGCGAACCGCGCCAGCGTATCCTTGGTTTGAGCCAAGTTGTAATCGTAGGTCACCAGAAATGCCTTCACGGACAATCCAGGAATGTCTTCCGTCAACAGATTTGGATAACTGATTGCGCGCACCGTCGCGGGAAAGTAGGTTTTTAGCGCGCCCTTGCTTGGCGCCTGGTTGGGGTCGAATTTCAGCAATTTGATCAATTGCCGCGCCTCTGGCTTCATGTCGACGAGCAGCTTGGCTGGCTGCCCGGCGATTACCGCCACCACATCCAGAGACTTGTCGCTAATCAGCTTGACCAGCGCGTCTTCGTTCGTGAGCAAGCTCGCGTTCGCTTGCGGGATGGGTTCGTTGAACATCAATCGGTAAAGCGTGGTCGTTGTCAGCGCCGTTCCGCTTCCCAACTCTCCTACGTTAATTCTGGCATCTTTGATCTGATGGATGTAATTCAGATCCGAGTCGGTCCGTACGATGAAGTAAATCTCCTCGTTGTAGAGCGGCATAATGACGCGAAGCGGCCGGATGATGTTATTCGCTTCGGCGTTTCCACCCGCAGCCAGATCGAGAAACGCCTGATAGACGTCTGACTGCACGATCGCGAACTTTACGCCGGGCTCGTAACGGAGGCGTCGAACATTCTCCGCCGATCCTGCCGAAGGTAGAACCTCTAGTTCGATATCTGCAGGGGGCGCAACAATCGAGGCGATATCACGCCCTATCTGGATGTACGTACCGCGCGCGGATGCGGTCACGATCTTCAACTCCACAGCCGCCACAGCTAACGCTCCCTGAAGCAACAGTCCTGCTGCGATGACAACGATGATCAACCATTTGTTCATGTTATTTGCTCTCCCCTGTCGAACTCGGGCTGCAAAGCCCGAGTGCCGCAACCGCTTCCGTGCACGCGCTTGGCCGCGGAACTTCCGGCCGGACCTTTACGCGACTATCGCCTAGGAGGGACTGCGCCGACACTGGCGCGCTAGCATCGGGATACATATGCATGGGCCGATTTGTCCTCGATTGCTTCGCCGCGACTTCGTTGCTGGCTGTCGGCATTGCGCTTGTCGAGGCCTTGGGATGTGCCGCGCCGGGCGACGGCTGGTGAAGTAGCGGCGTTTGGCTAGAAGCGTCATCGGAACCGGTCGCGGCCGCCTCACTTGGGCTTGCCGGCGAAGTGGGAACGGTAGTTGAGGACTCAATTGGTGGCGCGCCCTTTGCAGTCTCGATTGCAGCGACACTGCCCGTGCCGAGAGGGGCCGACGGCGCGGACGGTGCCGTGACGCCAATCTTTGGGATGGATCGGGTCGGCGGGTCACCGGCATTGACGTCCACAGGAGAAGTGGAGACGGTGCGCGCGCCCTTTCCTTCCCCGAGATGCGGTGACTGGCCGTAGATATAGTAGACAGAAACGCCGATCGCAATAAGCGTTATGGTCGGCAGTAATACCGCCCGCGTGACGCGCGACATCGGAGGTCGTTCCGGCGTGGCCGACGGAATCATCTCGTTTGCCCCTCGTATCGCAGGGTACGGGGAAATTACATCCCCGACCGAAGAGCGCGGTTCGCGAGTAGCAGGCTTGGGGCCGGAATCGCGCGTTTCTGGCGTCTCCCTGGCAGGCCGACGTCGATGGACGTCTTCGATGTCGTCCGCCCGCACAGGCTCTGGCACGCGCTCGCGATTGGAGCCCACGTGGATCGACGGCGCAGGATTCTCGAAAGTCGAGCGCCTCGGTTCGAACGGCAGGGAGCGCTTCTCGCGTTCGGTGGCGGCGGCGGGCCGCGCAAGCGGCTGCGCCGACGAACCCCTGTTCTCAAGCGCAGGCTTGGATGCAACCGATGCCTGTGCGGCGGCGCTTACTTTTGCAGCGGACGGCGTAGGGTTGGGTGACTCATCGAGATGAGAATCGAGATCAGACCTACGAGCGCCGAATTTATGAGTGCTGCCGAAGCGGGCGTAGTGTCCGGGACTGGGGACATTGGTGGCGCCCTCGGACGGAGTAGTTTGCGCCGAAAATTCCGCCCCGCACTCGGCGCAGGTTTTAGCGGCCTGATTATTGATCGCCTCACACTGGCTACACCGTTTCAGGTGCAGCGGCCAGCCACAATCGTTGCAGAACTTGGCACCCTCCGGGTTGGCATGGTTGCAGAAGGAGCATCGGCGGGGAGGAAGAATCACGGACAACACCTGAATGGCAAAACTCACCAAGGGCAAATCGGTTCAGGAAAGTTTCGTTGCTTTCGTTCAAAAGGGATGGAAGACATTTAGCGTACTCTGACTGCATGAAATGCTACCACCGGCATGACGTCGGCGCGAGCGCCGATATCAGTCCCTGGCGCGGTCTCGTGATCACGCCATCGGCGCAGCAGCAGCCAGAGGCAAGCAGACCGACAGGGCGGGAGTCTCCCGCCCTGTTTTTCTTCGGGCTCTTGAAGATCTCGAAGGAAAATTAGGGTCAGACTCGACTTCCAAAGAACCCGAAACGATTCACAGGCCCCGCGCTTCGGCGTGGAGCCTTTTTATTGCGGCACTCTGTCCGTAGAACCAGCTTCGTCGCAATTCCACTCGGTTGACCAATGCTCGATTCCTTTTTGATCGCGATGCCGGGTCGAGCGGCATATGGTGTCCTTTGACGTAGCGCAAATCGTCGCGTAACAGTCGGCGTATGTTGGAAAGAAAGCTCCAAGCCACGATTGTTTGAATCTTAATGGACATTATAAGTACTACCGTTCATATCCGGAGGATGCATGCATCGAATCACGCGAAGGCGATTCCTAAAATACCTGGGCGTCGGCGGAGCGCTCGCAACACCTTGGGCAATGCAAATCCCCGAGGCACGCGCAGCTGCTGGCGGCAAGCTCGCGAAAATACGTCGAAGCCATACCGCTGCCCGGCGCAGGGATCGTCGTGGCGACACCGAGCTCGCCAAATACGTACTCCTTCACGCAACGACAGATCAGCCGGCAACTTCATCCGCAATTGCCGCCGACGCCGCTGTGGGCCTACGACGACGGCTCGGGGCTCGCGGGCCAGGCCGGCTCGTTCGGCATGGCGGTCGTGGCGCAGAGCGGTATGCCGCTCACGGTGAACTACACGCACGACCTTCCAAGCACCTACCCCAGCTGGATTCCAGTGGATACGCGCTTGACGCCGCTCGGCAACGAGGTACGGCTAATGACTCACCTCCATGGCGGCTTCGTCGCGTCCGACAGTGACGGCAATCCAGCGGTAACACCCAACGGGTTTGGTCGCGGCGAGACACAAAGTGTCTTTTACACCAATCAGCCGCCACAGATGCCGGCATCACTACTGTGGTTCCACGACCATGGGCTGGGCGCGACGCGACTGAACGTCTTTGCTGGCCTCGCTGCCGCGTACATTGTGCGCGACGCGAATGACACGGGCGTTGAACCCAACCCGATCGGAATTCCAGGCGGCGCGTACGAGATCCCGCTGGTTGTCCAGGATCGACAGTTCAACACCGACGGCACGTTCCTGTATCCGACCAGCGACATTCCAGGCGTCACCTGGATTGGGGAATACTTCGGCGATGTCATGCTCGTCAACGGAAAGGTGTGGCCCTACCTGAATGTCGAGCCGCGGATGTACCGACTGCGAATACTCAACGGCTGCAACGCGCGGATATTGGGTCTCGATATCGGCGGCCCTGCGCTGTGGCAGATCGGCGCCGAGGGCGGACTATTCGACGTGCCCGTGGCAGTGAAAGAGATGGTGCTTGCGCCGGCGGAGCGTGCCGACATCCTCGTCGACTTCAGCAAATTCGCCGGCGAAACGCTTGTGATGAAGAATCACAAGCCGCAGAAGCCGGTTTCGAATCCGGCGCCGCAACTCGAATCGGTCATGCAAATTCGAGTCGGCACAACGGTTAGCCAGCGTGGCCCCGCGACAATACCGTCGAGCCTGCCGGGTAAGAAGGCTGACCTCCCTGCGCCGGTCAGGACGCGCTACATCACGTTGAACGAGATCGATCCCGAGGAGGTCACCTGGTACCTGAACCTCGATGGCGCCCATTTCGAGGAGGAATCGCCGATCGAACCGAAGGTCGGCACGGTGGAAGAGTGGGTCTATGTGAATCTTACGGGCGACACGCACCCAATGCACATGCACCTGGTGACGTTTCAGGTGGTGGGTGGCACGCCGTTCGATGCCGAGGCTTATGAGGCTGCCTACGGCGGGCCCAATGGCGTTCCGGGAGGCATCGACCCGGGGCCATTCGCTACCGGTGCGATGCTACCTCCGGCGCCCGAGGAGCGTGGCTACAAAGACACCGTCAAAGCAAATCCCGGGTACTTCACCACCATTCGCGCGAGGTTCGATCTGCCGACGGGAGTCGTTGCGCCACAAACCTACGTTCATCACTGCCACATCGTCGAGCACGAGGACAACGACATGATGCAGCCGTTCACGGTCGTGCCTTGAAGGGTCAGATCAAGCCATAGGGAATGAAACGCTACCACGCGGGCAGCGCTGCAAAGATTTCATGCTAGCCATCTCGGCGTCCACCTTGACGCCACGGTGGCGTCCAGGCTGATCCAACTTTACTGCACGCTGAATCCGGTCGATTTGGTGGCGCTCATGGATCCCAGCGTGGCCCTGCTGTTCACCGTGTAGTTTCCCGTCACCGCCTTCATCTTGATCGAATAAGAAAAGGTCACCGTGCCGCCCGAGTTCGTCGTACCAGACAGCGTCGTCGTCGACCCACGCGGATCGGTAACTTGCACGCTCACGCTCGCGCCCGACAGCGGGCCGCCACCGCTGGTTACGCTGGTCGTTATCATCGCGTTGACCGTCTGGTTGCCCTTCGTCGGTCGGGTGTAGCTGGACTTATCGGTGGTCACGCTATCGACGAGCGACGAAATGATGGCGATTGTGCCGCTCGCGGTCGCGGCAAAGGCCGGGGCAGCGGAGTTCGCTGCAGTGCTCGGGACCGTGTAGAACGCCGCGGTGGCGGAGCTTGCCGAGGTAATGCTAAGTGACGTGGTGCCTGTGGCTCCTGGGGTGATGCTGGCGGTCCGCGGGTTGGTCGCGCCCCATCCGGCGGGTACGACCGCGCTGACGTCGAACGTCGATGCCGCACAACCGCAACCATCGTTGTTCGTCACCGACACGGTGTAGCTGGCGGTTGCACCCGCGCTCGTGTACTGCGTGCCGGTAGGCGTCAGCGCGATCGCCGGCGCCGCGTGCGTGCAGGATGTCGCCGGCGCCGTGACGCTGACAATGGTCCCCGAACTCGTGACTGACGTCGGCATGATGGTCAGGCCCGTCGCCGTATCCGTGAACGTGGACCCTGCGTCCAGCGCCGCGTCGTACCACGAGTCCGTCGCGGGAGTCATGTCCAGCAGGTAGCCGCTGTTCGGATCGCCATCGGTGCCCTCGTGCACCAGGACGCCGCTGAGCACATTGGTGTAGCCAGACAGGAACGCGTCGTAGCCTTGCGCCTGACGCGATTCGACGTAATACCACTGCTGCTGTGTCGACGTGCACGACGTCGTCTTCGCGATTTTCAGGGCGCGGGACGTGGTGTTGCGGCCCATTTCCATCGGCGCGATGGTGTAGGTTCCGGACCCGGAGGTAATGGTCGTCAGTGGCGGCGAGACGCCGGCATTGAGCCAGCCGAGGCGCTCCTTCTGGAACGCGTTGAAGTGCGGCGTCGTGTTGCTGCTGCCCATGATGTCGAAGATGTCGCCGTATTCAGACGCGCTGCAGCCGCTGTCCGCGACCTCCACGTTGCCGCAATCCAGCGAGTGCGAGTGGTACAGGCCGAAGTTGTGGCCCATTTCATGGCCGACGACCGGCAGCGTGAAGCCCCACTGGCTGTGGATCCACGCCTGCGACGGATTGCCTCCGACCGTGCCGAGTCCCCACCACGAGCATGCGTTAGCCGGAAAAACGTAGACATAGTGGGTGTAATTCGACAGGTTAAATCCGGCCTTGCTGGCCGCCTGGTTGGCGTACGTACCAATCGACGAGTAGTCACAAGTCGTGCTGCTCACCGGGATCGTGAACCAGCCGGCAACGTCGCCGGTGAGCCAGGTCTGCTGATACGACGCCTCATAGTCGTAGTCGCTGGTCGTGGTGAACATGATCGCCTGAGCGTCCGCGACGCTGTAGGGCTGCGTCTGCTCATCGGTGAAGTTGACCAGCATGGTCAGCGTTTTCTGGGCGCCCAATGTGTTCGGCAACGGCGCTGCCGCCAGCGTCGTGACACTGCTGCCGGAGTTGAGCGCGAGCGCGTTGTCGATCTTCAAGCCGGTGACGCGGACCTTGGCGCCGGTGAGGAATGCCGGCTGCTTCCCGGCGAAGTTGAGCGAGAGCTTGCCCTTCATCGTATTCAGCACGTAGAGATAGTGATTGTCTGCGCGATGAACGCTATCGACGTGGTAGACCTCCAGCGTGCCGTCCTCCTGCGCGTCCTGCTCGAGGAACGGCGCGGCTTCACCCGGGAAGCTCGCGCGGACGCTTGCAGGCAGGGCGACCTTGAGCACCTCCTCGGGATCCGAATTGATCAGCGCGGCAAGCGCGTCATGGCGGTCACGCGCGGCTTTGATCAGTTCGCCCAGTCGCAGGCCACGATCGCCGGGGTCGGCGGCCGTGTAGCTGGAATTGGCATCGAGCAGTGCGAAGGTCAGATCCTCCGCCACTCCCCTGGCAGCAGCCGAGACCTTCGCAACTTCAACTTCACCTGGGTGCGCCGCTACGCCGGCTGCAAACGCAAGCGCTGCAAAAGCGACGAGAATCGTATCGAAGTTTTTCATATGAGCACCTGTAGAGAAGGGGGCGCATGTTTGATGCCTGTCGCGTCGGCCCTGGCGAGCGTGACATTGGCATAATATTAGTCGCAATCAGCCTGGTAAACTCAAGTTACGTAGAATGTTTGTCTAACATAACGATTAATGTTGACTACATAATGTAGCCGCGTCTTCGCAGCGAGGGGACTGACAGAACAAACTGCAGAAGGGTTGGCTAGCGCGCCCATAGGGAAATGGCGGACGTTCATACACCGCCGTGCGCCGGGCGAAAAAAGCTGCTGCGAACGACGGCTCGTTGTGCACCGCCTGGCCCACAGGATTGCCCACGTCTTTGGGCGTCACCGCCGCGAGCGCCTTGCTTTTTCAGCGGGTAATCGGCCCGTTCTGAGGAATGGCCGCTTCAGGCAGCTCTGGGACGACGACGCCACCCTTGGTGCTGGCAGCGTCGGTGCGGGTGGACCTGACAACGGAAGGCTCGCCGCAGCCTTTCTAGTGGAGGTGCAGCGGCCGCGTATAGCCTTACCCCGCGGCGAGTGATTCCACCTGCTCGCTACTCGATGGTCATCGCGGCGTTCAACTCCCGCGACGGATCGTCGCGACGAGTTAGGTGATCAGCAGGGTCATCCTGCAGCGGCGACGGCGCGCCCCGCCATCACCGACACCAGGTGCGCACGGTACTCGCTTGAGCCGTGGAGATCGTTATTGAGGTTATCCGCGGGGATCTTGACCGCCTTCGCCGCATCCGCGGTGAAGCTCTTCGACAGCGCCTGCTCGATCGCGGTCGCGCGATGCACGTGCGACGCGGCGCCCGTCACCGCCACGCGCACGCCGCCAGCCGTCTGCGCCACGAATACGCCAACCAGCGCAAAACGCGACGCCGGCTGCGGGAATTTCGCGTACGCAGCCTTTTTCGGCACGGGAAAGCTCACCCCAGTGATGATCTCGTCGTCGGCGAGCGCGGTCTCATACATGCCCCTGAAAAAATCGTCGGCCGAGATCTTGCGCTTGTTGGTGAGCACCGTCGCGCCGAGCGCCAGCACTGCCGCGGGGTAGTCGGCCGCCGGGTCGTTGTTGGCCAGCGAGCCGCCGAGCGTGCCGCGGTTTCGTACCTGGCGGTCGCCGATGCCTTCGGCGACCTTCGCCAGCGCCGGAATCGCCTCCTTCACGACGGCCGACGCAGCGACATCGGCGTGCGTAGTCATGGCACCGATCATGATCGCGTCACCTTCTTTCCGGATGCCTTTGAGTTCCGCGATCCCGCTCAGATCGACGACGGTCCCCGGGCTCGCCAATCGAAGCTTCATCGCACCGACCAGGCTTTGTCCTCCGGCCAGCGCCTTGCCGCCGGTCTTCGCCAGCGCCGCGGCGGCATCAGCCACCGATTTTGCGCGTTGATATTCGACTGCGTACATGATGTCTCCTTGCCTCAATGCTTCGCGGAACGAATGGCCTGCCAGACGCGATGCGGCGTCGCCGGCATGTCGATGTAGGTCACACCGGAGGACGCGAGCGCGTCGTGCACCGCGTTCATGAGTGCGGCCGGCGCGCCGATGGCACCCGCCTCTCCGCAGCCTTTCGCGCCCAGCGGATTGTGGGTGCACGGGGTAACCTTGGTCGCCACCTTGAAGGTCGGAAGGTCGTCGGCGCGCGGCATCGCATAGTCCATGTAGCTGCCACTGAGCAGCTGACCGCTCTCCCGATCGTATACGCAGCGCTCCATCAGCGCCTGCCCGATACCCTGCGCGAGTCCTCCGTGTACCTGCCCCTCGACGATCATCGGATTGATGATGTTGCCGAAGTCGTCGCACGCGCAAAAGTTGACGACATCGACGACGCCCGTATCGGGATCGACCTCGACTTCGCAGATGTGCGTGCCTGCCGGGAAGGTGAAGTTGGTGGGGTCGTAGAACGCGGTCTCGTCCAGACCGGGCTCGAGCTTGTCGAGCGGATAGTTGTGCGGCACGTACGCGGCGAGCGCGATTTCGGCGAAGGCCTTGCTGCGGTCGGTGCCGGCGACGCTGAACTTGCCGTCCTTGAACTCGATGTCGGCTTCCGCCGCCTCGAGCAGGTGCGCGGCGACTTTCTTGCCCTTGGCGATGACCTTGTCGATCGCCTTGACGATGGCGGTGCCGCCCACCGACAGCGAGCGCGAGCCATAGGTGCCCATCCCGAACGGGATGCGCCCGGTGTCGCCGTGCACGATCTCGACGTTCTCGATGGGAATGCCCAGCCGGCTCGCGACGACCTGCGAGAAGGTCGTCTCGTGGCCCTGCCCGTGGCTGTGCGACCCGGTGAATACGGTGACTCCGCCCGTGGGATTGACGCGGACCTGGCCGGCCTCGAACAGCCCCGCCCGCGCACCTAGCGCTCCCGCGATGTTCGACGGCGCGATGCCGCACGCCTCGATGTAAGACGCATAGCCGATGCCGCGCAGCTTGCCGCGCTTGGCAGCCTCGGACTTGCGCGATGCGAAGCCCTTCACGTCGGCGATTGTCATCGCCTCGTCGAGACACGCGTCGTAGCCGCCGGTATCGTAGAGCAGCGCCACCGGCGTCTGGTGCGGAAAGGTGCGGATGAAATTGCGGCGACGGATCTCGTCCTGAGCGATGCCCAACTCGACCGCAGCGGCGTGGACCAGGCGCTCGACTACATAGGTCGCCTCGGGACGTCCTGCGCCGCGGTAGGCGTCGACAGGCGCGGTATTGGTAAACACCGCGGTCACTTCGCAGTAAATAGCCGGCGTCGTGTACTGGCCAGCGAGCAGCGTCGCGTACAGGATAGTCGGAATGCACGAGGCGAAGGTCGAGAGGTAGGCGCCCATCGCCGCCGTCGTGTGCACGCGCATGGCGAGGAACTTGCCGTCCTTGTCGAGCGCGAGCTCGGCGTGGGTCACATGATCACGTCCGTGCGCGTCGGAAAGGAACGCTTCGCTGCGCTCGGCCGCCCACTTTATCGGACGATTGACGCGCTTGCTCGCCCAGACCATCGCGGTCTCTTCCGGATAAAGATAGATCTTCGAACCGAAGCCGCCACCGACGTCGGGCGCGATCACGCGTACCTTGGTCTCGGGGAGCCCGAGGACGAACGCAGTCATCAGGAGCCGCTCGACGTGCGGATTCTGGCTGGTGACGTGCAGCGTGTAGCTGTCGTCGGCGCGGCTGAAGCTCGCCACCGCGGCGCGTGGCTCGATCGCATTCGGGATCAGCCGGTTGTTGACGATATCGAGCTTGGTGATGTGCGCGGCCTTGGCGAACGCTGCGTCGACGGCGGCCTTGTCGCCGAGTGCCCAGGTGTAGCACTTGTTGCCGGGCGCACCGTCGTGAATCTGCGGCGCGCCGGCTTTGAGCGCCGCCACCGGATCGACGACCGAAGGCAGCACGTCGTAGTCGACCACGATCTGCTCCGCGGCATCCTTCGCCTGCTCGGGCGATTCGGCGACCACCATCGCGAGCGCGTCGCCGACGTAGCACACCTTGCCCTTGGCCAGCACCCAGTGCGGAGGCTCTTTCATCGGCTGCCCGTCGGTGCCCGTGATGAGCCACCCGCAGGGCAGGCCGTTTACGCCTTCGAGGTCCTCGCCGGTGTAGACGGCGAGCACCCCCGGCGCCGACGTGGCTTTGGACGTGTCGATCTTGCGGATTTTCGCGTGCGCATGCGGCGAGCGAAGGAACCACGCGTGCACATGATGCGCGGGAGAGACATCGTCGGTGAACTGGCCGGAGCCGGTGAGAAATCGATAATCTTCCTTGCGTCTGACTGCTTGACCGATGCTGGAAAGTTCGCTCGTGCCCATGATCGCCTCCGCGTTACCTGGCCATCGCGGCCGCGCCCTGCGCGATCGCCTTGACGATGTTCTGATAGCCGGTGCAGCGGCAGATGTTGCCTTCGAGCTGCTCGCGGATCGTTGCCTCATCTGCGTTGGGATGGCGCTTCACCAGGTCGATCGCGGAGAGCACCATGCCCGGCGTGCAGAACCCACATTGCAGGCCGTGACAATCCTTGAACGCCGCCTGCATCGGATGCAGCTGCCCGTCGGGCGCGGCGAGTCCTTCGATGGTCGTGATCTGCGATCCATTCGCCTGCGCGGCAAGGATGGTGCACGCCTTGACCGCATTGCCGTCGATCAGAACCGTGCACGCGCCGCATTGACCGGTGTCGCATCCGACGTGCGTTCCCGTCAGCGCGAGGTCGTTGCGGATGAAATCGACGAGCAGCGTGCGCGCGTCGACTTCGGCGGTCGTGGCCTTGCCATTGACGTTAAAAGACAGCGAGACAGACACGGAGGGCCTCCATCCAGTGAGCCGGCGCGAAAGTTCTGGCGTGCGTGAAGGGCTGCTGCACTTGGATGCGACGGCGATCCAAGCATACTCTGCGGCCGCGGCATCGGCAATGCACCGAGGACCGGAGCGAGGCCCAGAACGCGACAGTCGCGCGCCCGCGCGACCTCGTCTACGGCCCGAGGTTGGCGATGTACTGCGAGAGATTCTCGATGTCGGCGTCGGATAGCGTCGCGGCGACGCTGGTCATGTTGCCTGCATCGTTGCTGCGCCGCTTCGCCTTGAAATCCTCGAGCTGCTTCTTGACGTACTGCGGCCACTGACCCGCGACGCGCGGGATCTCGTTCTGCCCGACGAACCCGCCGAGATGGCACATCGGGCACAGCACTGCGTCGGAGGTCTTGCGTCCGGCGTCGATCTTGGCGGGGTCGGGCGTGAACTTGATGGGCAGCGGCTTTTGCGCGGCGAAGAAATTGCCCAGGTCGATCATGTCCTCGCGCGACAGCTTCGCGGCCTCTGGCGACATCTGCGCATCACTGCGGCGGCCTTCCTTGAAATCCTTGAGCTCGATGTAGATGTAGCGCCAGCTCTGTCCGGCGAGGATGGGATAGTCGGGACTCTGCGAATTGCCGTTGGGTCCGTGGCAGCCGAAGCACACCTGCGCCTTCTCGCGCGTCGCCGCCATTTTGGCGTCGTCGCTCTGTGCGCCGGCGGCACCGGTCAGGCCGCCAAGCACAAGCACGACAGCAAAGGTCAACGCGATTCTCATGAAACTCCGCACAAAAAAAGCGGCCAGCCCGAGCGGGGTGACCGCGTTGATCGAAGAAAGTTGCGTCTAGGGCAGCGCGAACACGAACACGCTGTTGCCGCGCTTCGCATCGATCTGGTTGTTGCCACCCGCGGCGACCGCGACGTACTGCTTGCCGTTGACCATGTACGACACGGCTGGCGCGTTCACGCCGGCGCCGCAGTTGTATTTCCACAATTCCTTGCCGTTGGCCGCATCGAAGGCCTTGAACCAGCCGTTGGCCTCGCCGTTGAACACGAGGTTGCCGGCGGTGGCAAGCACGCCGCCGATCAGCGGCTGCGGCGTCTTGGCGCTCCACGCGACCTTGCCGGTGTCCAGATTGACCGCAACGAGCTTGCCCCACTGCTCCTCGCTCGGAATCGTCTTGAATGCGCCGCCGAGCCACAGCTTGCCGCCGGGGTACGGCGACTCTTCGACGTGGTAGGTCATCGGCTGATGCAGGTTCGCCGCATAGGCGAGATGCAGCTTCGGATTCACTGCCATCGGCGACCACTCGACGCCGCCGTTGGCGCCGGGCAGCATGCGCGCGCCCTCCTTGGTCGGCAGCACCCACATGTTTTCCTGCGGGATCATCGCTTCCGAGAAGCGGATGAGCTTGCCGGTGTTGCGCTCATGCACGTAGATGTGGCCGGTCTTGCCGCCATGGATCACGACGTCGACCATCTTGCCGCTGGCATCCTTCGCCTGGGTCAGGATCGGCGGGCTGACCGCGTCCAGATCCCACACGTCGTGCGCGATGTACTGGTAGTGCCACTTGTACGTCCCCTTGTCGAGGTCGATCGCGACCATCGAGTCGGTGTAAAGGTTGTCGCCAGGGCGGATTGCGCCGTACAGGTCGGGCGAGGGATTGCCCACCACGAAGAATGCCGTGCGCGTCTTCTTGTCGATCGCCGGCGTCATCCACACGCCGCCACCGAGCTGCTGGTAAAAGCCGCCACCCTTGGCCAGTGCCGCCTTCTCTGCGGCGATGTCGCGGTGCATGTTGCGGCCAGTCGCGTCGTTGACTGCCCACACGCCTTCCTGACCGGTCTCGGGGATCGTGTAGAACGTCCACAGGAGCTTGCCGTCGTTGGCGTCGTAAGCCTTCAAGAAGCCACGGATGCCGTACTCGCCGCCGTTGGTGCCGATCAGTACCTTGCCGTCGACGTATGCCGGCGCCATCGTTTCCGAATAACCTTTTTCCGGATCGGCGATCTGTTGTTCCCACAACAGTTTGCCGGTCTTGGCGTCCAGCGCGACCAGCTTCGCATCGATGGTGCCCATGAACAGCTTGCCTTCGGACACGGCGACGCCGCGATTGTTATTGCCGCAACAGACCGTCACGATGGGGCCAAGCTTGTGCTTGTAATGCCAGAACTCCTGGCCGGTCGCCGCGTCGATCGCATAGACGTGGTTGAACGACGTGGTGAGGAACATGACGCCGTTGATGACGATGGGCGCTGTCTCCATCGACTCCAGTACCGCCGTCTGGAACACGAAGGCCGGCTTGAGCTTGCCGACATTGGTCGCGTTGAGCTGCGTACCCGCGTAGTAGCGCGACTGATCGTAGCTGCCGTTGGAATGGATCCAGTTCTTGGGGTCGCCGGCAGCCGCGTCGAGCATCCCCTGGGTGACGGGCACGAGATTGTTCGACATCGGACTCGCGGTCGTCGTCGCGCTGCCCGAGACTTCCTGGGCCGCGGATGTTCCGACAAACGCGCAGGCCAACGCAGCCAACGCGATGCTCGTGATGCGCTTGGTGTACGGCATGGTCCCTCCTCTTGCCGGTTTTCGCGGGATTGTTCTTCTAGGCGTCGTCGACCAGCGGCGACGCTTGCGTGCGACCGACAGGTTATAGTCCAATTTGTAACCGATTGCAAACCCGCGGTGCCCGCTCGGGTGCTCGCTCCAGAGCTCAATCCAGGACCTTCTCGACATGACTGATCTCGGCAAATTGTCCGCGCGCATCGTGACCGCCTGCGCCCTCATGACCGCCTGCGCGGGCTTCGGCGCGGCCTGGTCGCAGGACCTCGGCGTGAATGCTCGCATGCTCGCAGCGGCGCGCGCCGGGGACGAGACCGGCGTCGCGCGCGCGCTTGCCGAGGGCGCGTCGGTCAATGCACGCAATCGTCTCGGTGAAACGGTGCTTATCATCGCGCTAAAGAACGACAAGGCGGCGCTTGCGCAGCGCATGATCGACGCCGGAACGGACGTGAATCTCGCGGCAGTCAACGGCGTCACGCCGCTGATGGCTGCGGCACACGCCGGCATGCTCGACGCGAGCAAGGCGCTGATCGCCAGGGGCGCCGACGTCAGCGCGGTCGATCGCATTCAAAAAACGGCGATGACCTACGCCGCTGGCCAGGGTAATACGGCGATCGTGCAGCTCCTGCTCGTCTCCGGAGTCGATGTCAACGCGCTTTACGCGCACGATTTGACCGCGCTCATGTGGGCCGCGGGCTACGGCAAGACCGACACCGCCAAGGCGCTGCTGGCGGCGGGCGCGCGTCCCGAGCTGAAGGACGACCGGGGCAAGACCGCGCTCGACATCGCCCGCGAAGGCAGCTTCGCCGACACCATCAAGCTGCTGGAAACGGCACGCGCGCCCTGACCCGCAGTGTCAGCCCGCGCGTGGCCATCCCATGCGCTGCATCAGGTCGTCGCGATCTATCCACTGATGCTTGATCGCCGCCGCGACGTGCAACACGATCGCCGCGACGAGAATCCAACTCGTGACCTGGTGCGCGACGCTCAAAGCATCCTTGAGTGGAACGCTCTTCAGCGCCCATGCGGGGAGCACGATGCCGAAATAGCGCACCGGATAACCGCTTACCGCCGAGCCGACATAGCCGGTGAGCGGCTGCACCAGCAGGCAGGCATAGAGCAGGCCATGGTTCCAGCGTGCGGCGCTCGCCTGCCATGCCGGCATCGCCAATTGCCGCGGCGGCGCATGCGTCGCCCTCCACGCGAGTCGGATCACCATCAGCGCCATCACGGTAAGCCCGATCGACTTGTGCAGGTTGTAGGCATTCACCCGCGGGCCGACGGGATCCTTCGGAATTTCCTGCATCCACCAGCCGAGCGCGATCTGCGCAACGACGATCGCCGCGATCAGCCAGTGCAGCACGATCGCGGTGCGCGTATAGCGTTGCGCGCCGTCAGAAGCGTACATTGGCGGTGAGCCCGACCAGAAAATTGCGTTCCGGCGACGGCTCGAAGTAGCGGCCGTTGGTGTCGCCGACGATTACCGTGCCCGAATAATTGTGCGCGGCGACGTTGTTCAGGCGCGCGAACTCGGTGAACGTCCAGGCGCCCGCGCTTTGAGTCCATCCCGCGCGAAGATTCGCCACCGCGTACGAAGGCGCGTAATCAGTATTGCGATCGTTCACGTAGACCTTGTTCGCGTACTGCGCCTCGATCGCCGCGGAAAACCCGTACCAGTCCGGCGCCGACCAGGTGAGCTCGGCGTACGCGCTCGAAGACGGCACACCCGGCAGCCGCGCGCCCGCCGGTATGATCTGGGGCGGCGTGCCGGTGACCGCTGCGTCGGTGAATTCCGCGAGCAGATAGGTGGCCGAAACATACGCAGCAAAGCCGTTGCCCAGCGTGCCTTCCCATTCGGCCTCCGCGCCACGACGACGCGTCTTGCTGGCATTGCGGTAGGTCGTCCTGCCTCCGGTCGACGTGTCGATGACGATCTCGTTCGTGGTGTCGATCGCGAACAGCGCCAACGTGGCGCGCTGCTGCGAACCGATCAGCGTCTTGATTCCGATCTCGACCGACTTGCTGACGGCAGGTTGAAGCGCGAAGTTGAGTCCCGTCCCGACCGGCTTGTACGCGAGCTCCGCGAAGGTCGGCGTCTCGAATCCGACGCCCGCGTTGGCGTAGACATTCACCTCGTTGCTCGCATGCCACACCGCGCCCAGCACCGGCGTCGGCTTGCTGTAAGTCACGCTGCCACTGTCATCGGGATTCTGCGGCGTGATGTAGGCGTCGGTGGATACGAAGCGTACGTCGCTGTAGCGCAAACCACCGAGGACCGAGAACGCCGGGAACGACCATTCGGCCTGCGCGTAGACATCGTTGTCGCTCACGTTGTCCTGCTCGTCGCGGCGCAGATCGCCGAGCTGTCCCGAGTTGTTCACGTAGCCACGCCGGTGCTGATGCTGCGTGTCGTACGCCGCGCCCACGGTGACGCGCAGCGGCGCGCCCGCTGCAACAAACCGCGTCGCCACGCGCGCGTCGACGCCGCCGTAGGTGTTGTTGAGATCGGTTACCCCGCCCGACGAGGTCAGCGCTACGCCGGAAAGTGAGAGGTACTGGCGCACCGTGCGCGTCCCTCCGTATCCGGTGACGCGCAGCGTCGTATCCTGGGTAAGCGCCTGGTCCCAGGCAGCACCGCCTTGCTGCTGGTTGACCGTCTTGCGCGTGTCGAACAGCGTCGCCGCCGGATCGGCCTGCCGTGGATCGGCGTACCACTGCGCCTTGGTCAGACCGAGTGGATCCTGCGCTTCCGGCTGATACAGGGAATTGCCGATGAGCGTCACGGTGCCGGAATCCCCGACCGCGAAGCGCAGCTTGGCGTTGGCGAGATCACGCGTCGCTTCGCTGTGGTCGCGATAGCCGTCGATGTGAAAGACGTTTCCGGCAAGCACGTAGTTGAGTGTGGGCGACGCGCCCTCGACCTTGACGATGGAATTCGACGTGCCGTAGCTTCCCGCGACGACCTGCGCCTGCGCGATCGGCGGCGACGGCCCATCCTCGGTGAACACCGCGATGACGCCGCCCGAGGCATTGCCGTACAGCGTCGAAAATGGGCCGCGCATGACTTCGATGCGGCGCGCCGAAACCAGGCTGAAGGAGCCCGTCTGTCCCTGTCCGTCGGGCATCGTCGCCGGGATGCCGTCCTGATACAGGCGCACGCCGCGCACGCCGAAATTGGCGCGCGCGCCGAAGCCACGCACCGAGATCATCAGATCCTGTGCGTAATTGCCGCGATTCTGCGCGACGATGCCAGGTACGCGCGCCAGCGACTCGGACAGGTTCTCCTGCAGCTGGTACTGCTGGATCTGCGGAGCGTCGACCACGTCGATGGAGACCGGCAGGTCGAAGGCGCGCTGGTCAGTGCGCGTTGCCGTGACTACCACCGGATCGAGACGCTGCGGCTCGGCGCTCTGCGCCGACGCAAGCACCGGCAGCAGGCTGGCAGCGCAGGCGAAGCAGCGCGCGCGCGCAACTTGTCGCGGCGCGACGCGCTTCACGTGCAACGGCTGCGCTATCAAGGGAGTGGCCATGAATCGGCGCCCGGGGAAGTGGTGTAGCATAGCCGATCGCACCTGCGACCTACAATCGCCGCGTGCGCGTTCCTTCAACTGCTGCGCCGCGCGTTACTGGCCGCCCAACCGACTAGCCACGATGCGAAATCTGTTTCGATTGTCTTGTTTGGTGCTGAGCGCGTGGATCGGGTCCGCGTCGGCGGCACCGATGGCATACGTCTCCAACGAAGGGTCGGGCTCAGTGTCTGTCATCGACACCGCTACCGACAGCGTCGCGACTACGTTCAAGCTCGGCGGCAAGCCGCGCGGCATCGCGCTCGCCGCCGACGGCAAACGCCTTTACATCAGCGATCAGGCGAGCAACGCACTCCTCACGATCGATACCGGCACCGGCGCGGTCGTCACCCGTACTCCACTTGGCGATTCGCCCGAGGCGATCTACCTTTCCGCGGACGGCAAATGGCTCTCCGCCGCCATCGAGGAGAACGATCTCGTGCTGCTGGTCGACACCCAGAGCGGCAAGGTCGAACGCCGCGTCAAGATGCGTGGGAAGAATCCCGAGCACGCGGTATTCAGTCCCGACGGCAAGTGGCTCTATGCGAGCAGCGAGGAAGCCGACAGCGTCGACATCGTCGATCTGGCAAAGGGAGAAGTGGTGAAATCGGTCAAGGTCGGCGATCGTCCGCGCGGCATCGGCTTTCTGCCCGACGGCAGCCGCGCTTACGTCGCCGCCGAGAACGCCGACACGGTGAACGTGTTCGACACGGCCACTCAAGAAGTGATCGCGCGCATCAAGGCTGGCAGCCGCTCCAACGGCGTGACGGTGCATCCGAACGGAACGCGCGTCTATGTGAGCTCGGGAGGCGAAGGCAGCGTCCAGGTCATCGACACGTCCAGCAATACGATCATCGCGCGCATTCCCGTCGGCAAGCGTCCCTGGAACATGGCGATCACCGCCGATGGGAGCAAGCTGTACGTGGCGTGCGGACGTTCCAACGCGGTCGCGGTCATCGACACCGCGAGCAATCGCAAGATCGCGGACATTCCCGTCGGCCAACTTCCGTGGGGCGTGGCGATCCGCTAGTGTCCGCCGAACGCGTGCGCGTGCGCAGCCGGTAGAATGCGGGCGATGCATCGTCGCGAAATGATCCGGCGCTTCGGCGCGCTCGCAGTTTGCGCATTCGGACCCGCGTGGGCGGCGGATGTTCGAAGCGTCGCCGCGACAGACAGCGCATGCGCCTCCGTGCCGCGCGGCCGTCTGTTCGTTCCCGGAGTCGACGGCTTTCTTGGCCGCTTGGCCCCGGGCGACGATGGTCTCACGCTCGAGGCGGTCGACCTGTCGCCGGCGCTTGCGCGGAACGTGCCTGGCCTGACCGCGGGCTATGTGGCCACGCATCGCGGCCGCCGCTACCTCAATCCGACGCTGCTGTTGCGCAAGGGACAGCGGTTGCGCGTTGCGTTCATCAACCGCATCGCTGAACCGACCATTGTTCATTGGCACGGCCTCGCGGTCGACACCAACAACGACGGCGGCGGAACGTTCGTCGCCGCACCCGGCGAGCGCTACAGCTACGACTTCGAGGTGCGCAATCGCGCCTCGCTCTACTGGTACCACCCGCATCCGCACGGCTTGACCGCGGGTCAAGCGTACCGCGGACTGTTCGGCATGATCGAAGTGGACGACACCGACGAGCAGCGCCTGCGCCGCGAGCTCGACCTGGTGCCGGGGCGCTCCGAAATCGCACTGCTGCTGCAGGACCGGCGCGGGCCCTCCTACGCGCCCACCGCGACCGACCGCGTGCACGGGTGGCTCGGCGATACGGTGCAGGTCAACGGCAGCAGCTGCCCGCATCTCGATGTGTCCACGCGCATTCACCGCTTGCGCATCGTCAACGCGTCGAACGCGCGGACCTATCTGCTGGGCGTACGCGCGCAGGATGGCAAGGCGCTGCCCTTTTTCGTGATCGGCGGCGACGGCGGATTGCTCCCCGCGCCCGTCGAGTGCGTCCGCGCGTTTCTTGCCTCCGCCGAGCGCCTCGACATCCTGCTCGATCTTTCCCGCGCCGACGTGGGCGACACGCTGGTCATCGAGACCCAACGCTTCGATCCCATGCACATGGAAACATCCGGCGCTGCGAGTGAACCTGCACCGATTGACCATTCGATGCACGGCGCGCCCGCCGATGCGAAAGGCGGGACCTCCGCGCCGGTCGATCATGCCGCAATGGGCCACGGCGGTGGCTTTCCCGAGGGCGCGCCGCGCGACCTGCTGCATCTGCACGTTCGTCGGCGCGTCGCGCACGGTGCGCAAATACCGGCGACGCTCAGCTCGATCGCGCCGATCGACGTGGCGTCCGCGACCGAGCGTCCGCTGCGGCTGGGCTTCGCCAAGGGGCGCTGGCGTATCAACGATCGCTTGTTCGCAATGGGCGAGACGCCTATCGAAGTTCGACGCGATAGCGTCGAGACCTGGCTCGTTCGCAACTATTTCACCAGCATGCCGCACGCGATGCATATCCACGGCTTTCATTTCCAGGTTCTTTCGCGTGAGACCAGTCCGGACCAGGTAGCGGCGCTGAAAATCGACGAGCACGGACGGCTGGCGACCGATCTGGGCTGGAAGGACACCGTGCTGGTGTGGCCCGGGGAAAGCGTCAGGATCGCGATCGATTTCGCGATGAATTTCGCCGGGCCGCAGACCTACATGGTGCATTGCCACAACCTCGAGCACGAGGACGGCGGCATGATGCTCGGCATGAAAGTCGCCTGAGGTGACCTTTACTCGCGTATTCGTCTGGTGCGCCGTGCTCGCCTGCGCGCCCGTGGCGCAGGCGCAGGAAATCACCTTGACGCCGCAGCGCGTCTCGGAACATTGCTGGTTCTTCCAGGGCGAGGCCGGTGTGGCATCGCTGGCGAACAGGGGCTTCATGTCGAACGCCGGATTCGTGGTGACCGGCGATGGCGTCGTCGTCTTCGATGGATTGGGTACGCCCGCGCTGGGACGCGCCATCGTCGCGGCGATCGCCAAGGTCACGCCGCAGCGCATCCGGCGCGTCGTCGTCAGCCATTACCACGCCGATCACATCTATGGCCTGCAGGCGCTGAAGGCGGCTGGCGCCGAAATCTGGGCGCAGCGAAAGGCGGCCGAATATCTCAATTCGAGCGTCGCCAGCGAGCGCCTCGCGCAGCGCCGCGCCGAGCTCGCGCCGTGGGTCGATGAGCAAACGCGCATCGTGCCGCCCGACGTCTGGATCGACGGCGACACCGATTTCAGGATGGGCGCGCTCACCTTTCGCCTGATCTATTCGGGCGGCGCGCATTCGCCGGAGGACACGCTGATGTACGTGGTCGACGATCGCGTGCTCTACGCGGGCGATCTCGTGTTCGCCGGACGCCTGCCTTTCGTCGGCAACGCCGACAGCCGTGGCTGGCTTGCAGCGCTGGACAAGATGCTGGCACTCCAACCTGCGCCGGTAATCGTTCTGCCCGGCCACGGCGGCGCATCGCGCGACCCTGCGCGCGATTTCGCGATCACGCGGGACTATCTGGTCTATCTGCGCGAATCGATGCGACGCGCGGTGCGCGAGCTCGAGCCTTTCGACCAGGCCTACGCGAAAGTCGACTGGTCGCGCTTTAGCGCGTTGCCCGCGTTCGAGCAGGCGAATCGCACCAACGCCTACGGAACCTACCTTCTGCTCGAGCAGGAAGAACTCGATCGCGCCAGGCGCTGAAGACGCGGTCGTGTCTTCAGTCTTCGCCGTGCGTCGTGAGCGCGGCGTCGATGGTCGCGGCGCTCGTCGCACGCGGGCGTGGCTGCGCGGGCAGCCACGCGATGGCGAGCAGCGTCACCGTTGCGATGGCGCTCATGACCAGAAGCAGCGTCGAGAAGCCTGCCGCCTTGACCACCGGACCGAGCATCCACACCGCTGCCGAGCTGACACTGAACGATACCGTCAGCCGCATGCCGCTCACGCGCGAGCGCATGCGGTCGTCGACGTAGCGAACGATCAGCGCATCGGTGAACGGAATGGCGCCGAATACGAACACCATGAACGCGACTTGAAGCGCGAACAGCGACCAGCCGGTGGCCGACGCGGCCAGCGCGAACAGCGGCACCTGCAGCGCGACGATCCCGATGTAAAGGTACTTGATCGGATAGCGGTCGATGAGCAGACCCACCGCCACCTGCGCGAACGACGCGATCACGTAGACGCATGCCAGGAGCAGACCGAGCAGCGCGGGGTCCTCGACAATTCCGGCGAGGCGCTCGCGCAGCAGCTGTCCATTGCCGTTGGTGGTGAAGTTGAACAGCAGGCTCGACGAGATCGCGGCGATGGTCATCACCGCGAAGACGCGCGCCAGCGTTGCGCTGCTGTGCTCGGACGCCCGGCGGGGTGCGTGACCGGGCGCAGCCGCCTCGCGCGGGGCGATGCGAGCGAAAGCGATGCCGCACGCGAACGCGATGAGCGCAGGGACAACGAACGCCGCGCGCCATCCGGCGTACTTGACCAGCACCCCCGTAGCGAGCGCCGCCACGGCGACGCCGAGATTCCCCGAGAGCCCGTTGACGCCGATGGTCAGTCCCGGCCGCGGCGACTCGCGCACCAGCATCGGGATGCCCACCGGATGGTAGATCGCTGAAAATGCGCCGAGCAACGTGAGTGCGCCCGCGAGCTGCCACGCATTGCGCGTGAACGCCACCAGCAGCGACGCAGCGGCCATGCCGAAAAAGAAAATCAGCATCATCCGTCGCCGTCCCCACAAGTCACCCAGCCGCCCTGCCGGCAGCGACCCGAGACCGAAGAGCATGAATGCACCAACGCCATAGGGCATCAGCGACTCCCAGTCAGCGAAGCCGAAATCGGCGGCGATGGCGCCAACGGCGGTCGCGAAAATCAGGAGCAGCATGTGGTCGAGCGCGTGCGCGACGTTCAGCAGCAGCGCGGTATTCCCGGTGGCTCGGTTCGTCATCGTCAGCGCCGCCGCCGCTCACGCGGCGGCGAGCTCCTCGAGCTGCGCGGCCAGCGGCGCGGAAATCTCGACGCCTTCGCGCGAGGCCTTGTCGGCGAGCGCGCGCCTGCGCGAGCCCGGAAGGCGTACGTCCGGATCCTTCTGCATCTCGGCAATGAGGATTTCGATGCGCTCGAGATAGGTCGCGCGGCCGGCGAGCGCGCCGGGGTCGATCACCAGGAACGCCTGGCCGATGCGCGGACGATTGCCTTCGTCGACAAAAAACGAATCAGCTTCGAATCCCATCGCCGCGCCCGTCAATGCGCAGGCGAGGAGCTCAACCATCAGCGCCAGCATCGCGCCTTTGGTCCCGCCCGTCGCCAGCATCGATCCGGCGAGCGCGGCCTTGGCGTCGGTGGTTGGCTGCCCAGCGGCGTCTAGCGCCCAGCCCGGTGGAATCGGCTTGCCGTCCTTGGCCGCGACCATCACCTTGCCGCGCGCTGCTTCCGAGAGCGAGAGGTCGATCATCAGTGCTTCGTGTCCTTCTCGGGGAAACGCCGCCGCGATTGGATTGGTGCCGAATATGGGATGGCGTCCGCCGGCCGCCGGCATTGCCGCCGGCGAGTTGCCGAAGGCGAGACCGACCATGCCCGCGGCAGTCACGGCCTCGAGGTGATCGGCGGCGACGCCGAAGTGGTGGCTGTTGGTCACGCCGACGAAACTGACGCCGAACTCGCGTGCGCGTCGGATCGCTTCGTCGACCGCGAACGCGCAGGCCACGAACGCAAGCCCGCTATGCGCGTCGACCAGCGCCGCGCCGCCTCGTCCCGCGACGATCGAGGGCATCGCCTTCCCGTCGGCGCGACCGTTACGCAAATGCGTCGCGTATTGCGCGACGCGCGACATCCCATGTGATGACAAGCCCTGCGCCTCGGCGTGGACCAGCGCACGCGCTGTCGCCGCCGCCATCGCCGGATTCGCGCCGGCACGCGACAGCGCGCGCTGGGCGAGATCGGACAGGGTGTCGAGGGTGAACCTGGGCATGGTGCGCGGTTAACGCTGCAAGGCTGCGCTGACCTTGTTGGCGATCAGCGTCGACACGCGTACGTTCGATTCGGCGGTGATCCCGGCGATGTGTGGCGTCAGGATCAGATTGCGGCATCCCGCCAGCGCAGATCCGGCGGCGAGGGGCTCGTGCTCGAACACGTCGAGCGCCGCGCCTCCGAGATGGCCACGCGTGAGCGCATCGGCAAGCGCCGCCTCGTCGACGACGCCGCCACGCGCGCTGTTGATGAGCACCGATCCCGGCTTCATGCGCGCGATTCTTTGGGCATCGAGCAGGTGGCGCGTGGTCACCGTCAGCGGCACGTGCAGCGTCACGACATCAGAGCTCGCCAGCAACGAGTCGAGGCCGCAGCACAGTACGCTCTCGGCTGCCCAGATCGGGGCACCGGAGGAGATCTGCGCGTCATGGCCCTGCACGTTCATCCCCAACGCACGCGCAAGGCGCGCTGTCAGCCGGCCGATGCCGCCGAAGCCGACGATTCCCAGCGTCTTGCCGGCGACCTCGCGTCCGCTCGAAAGTTTGGCGCGCGGCCACGCCCCCTCGCCTACCGCGGCGGACGATGCGTATGCGCCGCGCAGCAGCAGCATCGCGGCGGCGATCACGTATTCGGCCACGGCCGCCGCGTTGGCACCCGTCGCAGGGATGACCTCGACGCCGCGCGCGGCGCAGGCCGCGACGTCGATATTGTCCAGCCCCACGCCGAGCCTCCCGACGACCCTGAGCTTCAGGGCGGCATCGAGCAGGTCGCGATCGACCTGCGTCCGGTTGCGCACGATGAGCGCATCCGCATCGGCCACCCGCTGCTTCAGCTCGTCGCGCCGATCCACCAAGCTCGCGTCATAGCACGTGTCGAACCGGGCCGCGAGCGCGGTGATTGCGTCGGCATCCATGAATTCCGCGACCACGACGCGCGCGCTCTTTTTCGATGACATGCTCAGCTCTGCATGCCCCATCGGCGCACGGTCTTCGCCTCGACGGTGCGGAAGATGACATTCTCCACCAGGAGACCGATCACGATCACCGTGAACAATCCTGCGAACACGTTGGGAATTTCAAGCTGATTCTTGTTCTCGTAGATGAACCAGCCCAGCCCGCCCGAGCCCGACGACACGCCGAACACGAGCTCGGCAGCGATCAGCGTGCGCCACGCGAACGCCCAGCCGATTTTCAATCCGGTGAGGATGCTCGGAAACGCCGCCGGAATCAGAATACGCGCCACATAGGGCAATCCGCGCAGCCCGTAGTTGCGCCCGACCATGCGCAACGTGTTCGATACCGAGAGAAATCCCGAGTGCGTGTTCAGCGCGACCGCCCATAACACCGAATGGATCAGCACGAAGACAAGACTCCCGTTGCCGAGTCCGAACCAGATCAGCGCGAGCGGAAGGAGCGCGATCGCAGGCAACGGGTTGAACATCGAGGTCAGCGTCTCGAGCAGATCGGTGCCGATTCGCGAGGTGATCGCCACCGCGGTCAACACTGCCGCGAGCGCGATCCCGGCACTGTAGCCGATCAGCAGGACCTTGATCGATGTCCATGCCTTGCCCAGCAGTCCGCCGCCAAAAATCGCGTCGTAGAACGCCTGCAGCGTCGACACGAAGGTCGGGAACAGCAACGGGTTGTTGAGCCAGCGCGCGTATGCTTCCCAGATGAGCGCCAGCGCCAGCAGGATGCCCAGCTTTCGCACCGCGCCGACGTTGTAAACGCGCTCCCACGTCGACAGCGGCTTTTCAACGACGCCGAACTGCGTCGCGTCGACGGTATCACGGAACACGTTCTCACGTACCACGGCGGAGTCAGACATGGACGACCTCCTGCGATTCGACCTCGTCGGCGAAAAGCATGCTGTGGATACTTCGCTCCAGCGCCTTGCCAGCCTCGCTATCGGCTTCACCGCGCGGCAGGCTGTTGATCTCGGCCTTCACCTGCCCCGGATGCGGAGACATCAGCAGGATCCGATTGCCGATCTTGATGGCTTCCGCGATCGAATGGGTCACGAACAGCACCGTGAAGCGCGTGTCGTCCCACAACTGCAGCAGCTCGTCCTGCATCTTGCGCCGGGTAAGCGCGTCGAGCGCGGCGAACGGTTCGTCCATAAGCAGCACGTCGGGTTCCATCGCCATGCCGCGTGCGATGGCGACGCGCTGCTTCATGCCGCCCGAGAGCGTGTGCGGAAAACTGTTGGCGAATTTTGAGAGATTCACCTTGTCGATGTATTCCATCGCGCGCTGCTCGGCCTCCTTGCCGGCGAGCCGGCCGCTGGCGGTCAGCGCGAACATCACGTTCTCCTTCACCGTCTTCCAAGGCAGCAGCTGGTCGAACTCCTGGAACACCATCATGCGGTCGGGCCCAGGCCGCGTGACCGCGGTCCCCTTGAGGCGGATCTCGCCCTCGACCGGACGCATGTATCCCCCGACCGCCTTGAGCAAGGTCGACTTGCCGCATCCCGAGGGGCCGAGAAGTATGAAGCGGTCCGCATCGTAGACCTCGAAGTCGACGCGATAGGTCGCAGTCACGAGGTGATCGCGCGTCTTGTACTGCAGCGTCACGCCCTTCACGTCGAGCAGCGGCGAATCGGTCGCGGGCACAGCTTCTCCTCTCGTGGCGCGCTGTTGTGGATCGAGTCTAGTGCTGCCAGGGCAGCCGATCGAGGTCGACGTTGCCCCCGCTCAGAATTATCCCGACGCGCTTGCCGGAGACCGACAATGCGCGCTCGAGCAGCGCGCCCAGCGGCACCGCCGCCGACGGCTCGATGATCACCTTGAGCTTTTCCCACGTCATGCGCATCGCCGCGACGATGGCCTCTTCGGAAACGGTGCCGACACCGTCGATGTTCGCCGAGAGCACGGCGAAGGTCTTCTCCCCAAGCGACGAGCGCAGTCCATCGGCGATGGTCCGCGGATTGGTCTGCGGAATAACATGGCCGGCGCGCAGCGAGCGCGCACCGTCGTCCGCGCCGGCGGGCTCGGCGCCATAGACGGCGATCGCGGGGCGGACACCCTTGGCTGCGATGACCGTCCCCGAGAGCAGCCCGCCTCCGCCCAGCGGCGCGATGACCACGTCGAGATCGGGAACGGCGTCGAGCAACTCCAGCGCCGCTGTCCCCTGCCCGGCGATGACGTGCCAGTCATCGTAGGGATGGATAAGCGTCGCGCCGGTCTCCTCGAGCACGCTTCGGCACATCACTTCGCGCGCGGGCAGCGTCGGTTCACACAGCCGTACGTTGCCGCCGAAGCCGCGAACCGCGTTCTGCTTCACGACCGCCGAATTGGATGGCATGACGATCCACGACGCAATGCCGCGACGTGCCGCAGCCCACGCCAGCGCCGCCCCGTGGTTTCCCGAGGAATGCGTGACCACGCCTTTCGCGGCCCCTGCGTCGCTCAGCGAGAGCACTGCGTTGCACGCGCCGCGTGCCTTGAACGCGGCGACTTTCTGGAGGTTCTCGCACTTGAAAAAAAGCGTGGCGCCGGTGGCCATGTCGAGCGAGCGGCTGGTGAGCACCGGCGTGCACTGCACGTGCGCGGCGATGCGCGCGTGCGCGGCGCGAATCTTCTCCAGATCGACCTCGATCGCGGGGAGCACGGTTGCCGCAGCGGTCATCGCTCAGCTTCCCGGCAACGACAGCGCGTTGGGAAAGAACAGGTCCTTCCATGTGTCTGGCTTGACCTTGATCGAACCGGTCTTGAACATGAAATCGACGTATTTCATGATGTTCTGCGGCGTCGTGGTGAATACGATCTGAGGATCATTGAGCATCGCTACGATCTCCTGCACCGAGTCTTTGTCCCTGGAGATGCGCAGGTACGCCTCGGCGGCCTTCGGGCGGTCGCTATTGATAAGCGCCGTCGCCTCGTCGAGCGCCTTCACGAAGGCGTCGTAGAGTTTGGGGTTCTCGTTGCGGAATTTCGACGTCGTCCACACGACGTTGAACGTCGCCGGACCGCCCAGGACGTCGTAGGAGTTGAGCACCGTGTGGATCGCCGGGTTGCGCAGCTGCTGGTACTGGAACGGCGGCGAGCTGAAGTGCGCGTCGATCTCCGACTGGCCCGACAGCAGCGCGAGCTGCCCGTCAGGATGTGACATCGTGACGGTGAGCGGGTCGAGTCGACCCTGCTGCCCCTCGCCGAACGCCTTTTCGGCAGCCATCTGCAACGTGATGGCCTGGATCGAGACCTTTACGGCCGGCAGCGCGATCCGGTCCTTGTCGGTGAAGTCCTTGATCGACTTCACGGCGGGATTGCGCGTGTTCAGGTACAGCGGCATCGAGTTGATCGCAGATACGCCGCGCACGTCCAGCGGGTTGCCGCGGGTACGCGACCACAGCGTGATGAGGCCCCCCACTCCGCCCGACGCGAATTGCAGGCTGTTCGAAAGCAGCGCATCGTTCATAACGTTAGCGCCCGCAAAGGTCGCCCAAGTCACGGTAACGTCGACGCCGGCCGCCCTGGCGTGCTTCTCGATCAGCTTCCCGTCCTCCATCAGCATCAGCGGCAGGTAGCTGATGCCGTACTGCTTGGCGACCTTGAGCTCGCTCACCTCGGCGAACGCCGTCGACGTGCAAGCGAGCGCTATCGACAGCAAGATGCACACACGTCGCCCTAGCGCGAAAGGCATGGAGGCTCTCCACGTGGGAAAAGTACTGCGACGATTATAGAGGGCAACGCGGGCATTTTCACCCGCCCGGACGCGCGGCAGCGAGAGAAATGGCAGCCACCGGCGCGTCCGTCGTTCGAGCGTTCGTGACAGGCTGTCGTTAGGCGCTCTCGTAGAGTCGCGTCAGCACGAACTCGCGGTGGCCGAGCGCCTCCGCCGCGGTCAGCCTTCCGTTGGCGGTGCGGAACATCATTTCGAGCAGCTTGTCGCCGGCCTGATCCATGGTGATTTCACGCTGCAGCAGGCCGCTGGTATCCACGTCGACGTGCTCGCTCATGGTCCTCACGGTGCGCGGGTTCGCGCATATCTTGATTACTGGGAGCACCGGGTTGCCGATCACGTTGCCCTGTCCCGTTGGAAAGAAATGCACAACGTAACCCGACGCCGCGCACAGCGTGACCATTTCCGCGGCCGCCGACGAGCTGTCCATGAACCACAAGCCCGGACCCGTCGGAACCTCGGCCTTGTCGAGCACGCCGTCGACCAGGCACTTGCGGCCGATTTTCTGGATGTTGCCCAGCGCCTTCTCCTCGATGGTGGTGAGGCCGCCGGCGATGTTGCCCTTGGTCGGCTGCGAATCGGAGAGATCGGACGTCTTGTGGCGATTCACGACTTCCTGATAGCGATCGAACACGCGCATGAAATCGGCGCGAACCTTGTCGTCGCGACAGCGCGCGGCGACGATCTGTTCGCCTCCGGTGAGCTCGGTTGTTTCTCCAAAAACCAGCGTACAGCCGGCGGCGTAGAGCTTGTCGAAGGCGTCGCCCACGGTCGGGTTGGCGCCGCAGCCCGACGTCGTGTCCGACTCGCCGCACTTGGTTGAGACCCACAGCTCGGACAGGTTGCACTCGACACGCTGCAGCTCGCTCGCCGACTGCAGATATCCTCTGGCCACCCGGGATGCGCGCATGATTGTCTCGTGGTCACCGTGGAGCTCGATACCAAAGCCGGTAACAGGCTTGCCGGTCGCGGCGATGCCGTCGACCACGCGCCGGGTCCATTGATCCTCGATGCCGATGACCACTACCGCGGCGACGTTGGGATTGCTTCCCGTGCCGATGAGCGTGCGGAAGTGCAGGTCGAGATCGGCGCCGAACTGCAGGCGACCGTAAGGGTGCGGTATCGCGAGCGTACCCTTGATGTTGTTGGCGACCGCCTCGCAGGCGGCGTTGGACAAGTCGTCGACCGGAAGGATCACGACGTGGTTGCGCACTCCGACACGGCCGTTCTCGCGCCGGTACCCCATGAAAGTCTTTTGCATTTTCGCCATCCTGGTTACCACCGCTTGGTCTTGATGTTGTGCACGTGGGCGTGCTGTCCGATCGCGATCGGCGCGACCACCTTGCCGATGTCGACGCCGTACTTGATCACGGTGTCGCCGACTTTCATGTCTACCAGCGCGACCTTGTGGCCGAGCGGGATGTCCTGCACGCAGGGCAGGCTGATGGTGCGGTCCTCGTCGAGGATCAGGCCGGTCAATGTCTGCCCCGCCTTGACGCCTTCGACGACCACGACCGCGACTGAATCCTTGGGATCGTGCAATACGCAGTGGATCATGGAGAATCCTCGATGCGAGCCAGAAGCGAAGCTTAACCGAGCTGGCGCGCCAGATCGACGAAATCGTCGGCGTTGAAGGTGCAGCGCGGATCGTCGGCAATGTCCGCCACGACCCCACGCTCGAGTGGTCGTCTCACGAAGGCGGTCGCCAGGCCGCAGCGACGCGCCGCCGCGAGATCGTCCTTGTGCGCGGCCACCAGCATCACCTCGCGCGGCGCCAACCCCAGCAGCGCCACAGCGCCGAGGTAGACCTCCGGATCAGGCTTGTAGTGGCCGAACAACTCCGCGGAGAGCACGCAGTCCCACGGCAGGCGCGAATGCTTCGCCATGTCCACCAGCAGGCGGACATTGCCATTGGACAGCGTTGCGATCAAATACCCGCGCTTGAGCCGGGTCAATCCGCGCACCGCGTCGGGCCACGGAGCAAGCCGATGCCACGCCAGGTTGAGTTCCCGCCGGTCACCCTCGTTGAGCCTGAGCCCGAACTCAGGCAGCAGCTCGTCGAGGATCATCCGGTGCAGCGCATCGAGCGAGGTCCACGGCAAGGCACCGTCACGCACGCGCTGCATTGCCGGCCGGTAGCCCGCACGCCAGCGGTCGGCAAAGGCGCCGGCGTCGATCGCCTTGTTGATGCCTTTGGCGCGCAGCAGACGCCGCAGCGCGCGCGCGATGCTGCCGCGCCAGTCGACCACGGTGCCGAACACGTCGAACAGCAGCGCCTGCGGTCGACGCGCAGCCAGTGCGCTCACGTTGCGACCCAGCCTTCCCCGAAGTCGAGGCGCCTCTGCCGGACCGGAGCAAAGCTGTTGCGGTGCGCGGGGCACGGCCCATGCATCGCCAGGGCAGCAAGGTGCTCCGGCGTCGAGTAGCCTTTGTGCCGGCAGAAACCGTACGCGGGATAGCTGCGGTCGAGTTCGACGAGCATCGCGTCGCGCGCGGTCTTGGCGAGGATCGACGCCGCGGCGATCGCGGCGATCACGCGATCGCCGTCGACGATTGCGCGCGCCGGGTACGCAAGCGGCGGACACTGGTTGCCGTCGATCCAAACGACGTCGGGTGCACACGTCAGTTGCTCGACCGCGCGGCGCATCGCAAGCAGGCTCGCCTGGAGAATATTGAGCGCATCGATCTCGCCGACGTCGCTGGCAGCCACTGCCCACGCGACGGCGCGCGCGCGGATCAGGACAGCCAGCCGATCACGCGTCTCCGCGG
>Ga0070713_100000294_pt1 | contig 32922 bp, 27 predicted proteins | sample LARL82metaG_FD_65465 | JGI IMG/M metagenome (GOLD analysis project Ga0070713, IMG submission 65465) | Corn, switchgrass and miscanthus rhizosphere microbial communities from Kellogg Biological Station, Michigan, USA - LAR L8-2 metaG | ecosystem: Host-associated > Plants > Roots > Rhizosphere ... | reverse complement strand
GATCAGGATATCCGGCTGCCAGAGGTCTGCCTTGTTGTACTCGAGCTTTGAGCCGTCGAGGCGGGAGGCGTGCAGCCCGGTGGCCAGCGCCACCGCCACCGGGGCGGCCGAGTCCCATTCATACTGCCCGCCGTCGTGCAGATAGGCGTCGGCCTCACCGGAGATCACCGCGGCCGCTTTCGCCCCGGCCGAGCCGAGCGGCATCAGCGTCGCGCCGATGTCCTGGGCGACCCGCGCCGCGAACGACGGCGGCCGGCTCCGGCTGACTACGATCCGCAGCGGCTGGGCAAACGCGGGCTCTCCTGCCTGGCCCGTCCCGGCCGGCCCGGGCGGCGGCGGGGGCTCGGCGGTGCTGAGGACCCGGCCCTGGGCGGGGAGCGCTACCGCTCCGGCGGTCAACTCGCCGCGCTCCCACAGCGCCACGTGCACCGCCCAGTCGCTGCGGCCGGGCTCGCCGTACTCCCTGGTGCCATCCAGCGGGTCTACGATCCACACCCGGTCCGCCGCCAGCCGGGCGGGGTCGTCACTCGCCTCCTCCGACAGCACGGCGTCCCGGGGGCGCAGGCGGCCCAGTTCGGCGGCGAGGAACTCGTGCGACAGCCGGTCCCCGGCCGCCCGCAGGTCGCCGGCGTCACCGCCGCGCGCCCGGCGGGCCAGCAAACGGCGCCCCGCCTCGGCCGCGAGGACGCGGGCCAGGTCGTCATCGGCCGTCACCGGCAGCTCCCTTCGGCCAGCAGATGCATAACGGCCGCCCTCACGGGCGGTTGCCGGCGCCGGCTCCCTCCGGCGGCTCCCGGCCCGTGCGCCGGGACCCCATCCGGCGACACGCCGGCCGACCCACCCTAGGGCATGTCCGGGCGGGCCCAGGACCCTATGCCGACACCGCCCGGGGGCCGGCCTGGATAAACTCTCACGTGCGCACTCAGCTGGGACGGCCGTTGACGAGGTTCCGCACCGTCCAGAAGCCGCGGACCGCCGGCCCGGGCCGTCCCCGCCGGCGGCGGTTCCTCATCGCCGCGGCGGCCCTCCTCGTGGCCGTGTTCTGCGCCGCCACCGCGCGCTTGTTCGTGTGGCCGGAGCGGGGAATGCCGGCCCGCGTCGACGCCATCGTGATGCTCAACGGGCCGGGTAACCGCCTCCCCACCGCGCTGGGCCTGGCCTGGGCGCACCGCGCTCCCGCGGCCGTGATTTCCCGGGGCTCACCGCAGTGGGTCAGGGGCGGCAACTGCGCACCGCAGATACCGGGCGTCAAGGTGATCTGCTTTGCCCCCGACCCGGCCACGACGCAGGGCGAGGCGGAGTTCGCCGGCCGGCTCGCCCGGCGCTACCACTGGCATTCCATCGCCCTCGTGACCACCACCCCGCAGGACACCCGCGCGCGGCTGCGGATGTCGCGCTGTTTTCCCGGCCGCATCTACGTGATGACCGCTCCTCTTCCCGCCTACGAGTGGCCGTATGCGCTGGCCTACGAGTGGGGGGCGACGATCAAGGCGCTTCTGCTGCAGCGCAGCTGCTAGCGGCCTGCCGCTCGGCTCCGTTGCGCGCGGCGGAACCGTCACGGATACTCTTAAAGACCAACATCACGGCGCAGGTCCAGGAAGCGAGGGTCTAGATCGGGGAGGCATCGGCCATGAGGGAAGAGCCGTGCCGGGAAGTGCCCCCAGGTCGCCTGCGACTCCGGTCCTGGACGACGGGATGTCGGGTGATTGGCTACCACGACAGGCCTGAGCGGGGGATCATGATTTGCGACTGTCGCGGTTGGTGTGCACGCTGCCGCGCAGACCGGGTAGCCGCGGCCTCTTGGCCCCTGCCTGAGACACCTGGCTGCGTATGACGGCCACATCCGGTTCGCCAGGCAGCGAAGTTTCCGATCCTCAAGCCGCCGGAAGCGATTCGCAGTCGCTTTCAGCAAGCGTGCGGAGGGGAGCCCTCTGGGTCGTCGCGAGCAACCTCTTGCTGCGGTTGGCCAATGTCTTGCTCATAGCAGTTATCGCCCGTATTCTGTCTCCGCACGACTTTGGTATTTTCGCGGTAGCACTGACCGCTTACGCTATTGTGTCCAGCCTCGCCGAGCTCGGCGTCTCGTCTTGCCTGATGCGGGCCGACCTTGATATTGACAGCCTAGCGCCAACCGTCACTACTGTCTCCGTCTTCTCGAGCGTTATACTCGCTGGCGCGATGGCCTTTTTTGCCAGCCCTATCGCCGCTGCGATCGGGTCAGCCGCCGCCGCCGGCCCGATCAAGGTCCTGGCGATTGCCGTGGTGCTCCTAGGCGTATTCGCGGTGCCAAACGCCCAGATGGTCAGGGACTTCAAGCAAGATAAGATCTTCCTGGCCAATGCCATCGCTTTCGTTCCTTCCACCGCGGTGCTCATCATCCTGGCGGAATCGGGAAGCGGTGCTTTGGGCCTTGCCTGGTCCATGGTGGTCCGTCAGTTTGTTGTGGGCTGCGTGCTGATCGTCGCAGCGCCCAGACACTACCGGCCAGGCCTCGCGCGGAGTGCCCTCTCGGTGGTCCTCCGGTTCGGGATACCACTCGCCGGCGCCAACATCGTGAACTTTACCCTCCTGAACGTCGACTATGTGTTCGTTGGCCACCTCCTCGGCGCCACACTGCTCGGCTTTTATATGCTGGCTTTCACGGTGGCATCATGGCCGTACGGCCTGCTCGGCGGAGTGATCAACAATGTATCGATGCCTGCTTTTTCCCGGGTTAAGCATGACCCTGCGCTCCTGAAAAAAGCAATGGCGACGGCCCTGCGCAGCGTCTGCCTGATAGTAATGCCGATGTGTGCCATGATGCTGGCACTCGCCCGCCCGCTGATACTGACGCTGTATGGCGCAAAATGGGCCGCGTCAGCCGATGTACTCGCGATTCTGTCGATCTACGGCGTGGCGTCCATGGTGTGCCTGCTGTTCGCCAACATGCTCACCAGCTTCGGCCGGACCAAGATCCTCTTCATCCTGCAGCTGATCTGGATTGGCACCCTGGTTCCCGCCATGGTGCTCGGCGTGCGCAGGGACGGCATCGTAGGTGCGGCATACGCTCATATTGCGGTCATCGTTCCTATCGTCTTGCCGAGCTACCTGCTGGCCCTGAAGCGCGTGACAGGTGTCCGCCTCACAACGCTGGGGAAAGCTGCCCTGCCCCCCCTCCTGGCCTCGGCTGCGGCAGCTCTCGCGGCCCGTGCCGCAGCCTCCCCGCTCCACAGCCCGCTGGCCCAGCTCATCGCCGGACTCGCGGCCGGTGGGGTGGTCTACGTCATTGGCGCCGGGCGGCAAGCCATAACCGTGTTCGGGGGTGGGCGTACCGCCGAACGTGTGCTGCGCCCGTACAACGCAGCCGCCCGGCTGGTGGGCCTGTCCGCTGACGGGCGGGCCAAGCGCTCTGACCGGTACGGCCAGGGACGTGCCGCGGAACCGCTCACAGATACCGACCCATCGCAGGGGACCGTCCTGGTCGCCCAGAGGCGACAGCTGGGCGCCGATCGCCTCGAGGGCCTGGCATCCCACGCTGACCTCACCTACACCTACCGCCAGGGGGGCTGGCTGACCCAGGCGATAGCGGTGCATGAACGTGCCCTCGCCGACCGGCAACGGCAGCTCGGCCCCGACCACCCCCACACGCAGGCGGCCCGCGCCAACCTCGCCTATGCCTACCACCAGGCAGGCTGGCTGGCGAAAGCGATCCCCCTGTACGAGCGGAGCCACGCCGACCGGCGGCGGCTGCTCGGCCCCAACCACCCCCGGACCCTGCGCTCCAGCAACTACCTGGCCAGCGCCTACAGCGACGCAGGACGGCTGGCCGAAGCGATCCCCCTGTACGAGCGAACTCTCGCCGTCCGGCGGCGGCTGCTTGGCCCCGACGATCCCGGCACCCTGCGCTCCAGCAGCTACCTGGCCCGGGCCTACCGCGACGCAGGACGGCTGGCCGAAGCGATCCCCCTCTTCGAACTGACCCTGGCCGGCTGGCATCAGCTGCTTGGCCCCGACGATCCCAGCACCCTGCGCTCCAGCAGCTACCTGGCCCGGGCCTACCGCGACGCAGGACGGCTGGCCGAAGCGATCCCCCTCTTGGAACGGACCCTTGCGCGCTGTACCCAGGTGCTGGGCAGCAATCATGCCCTGACCCGTAAGGTGCGGCGCAATCTCAACTCGGCCCATGAACTGAAGGCCCACCGAACCCGCCGGGCAGGTTCGCCTGAGCAGGGGGAACAGGAGCGCGGCGCCGAGCGGGCCGACAGCCGCCGCTAGGCGGCGAGGCCGTCACCGTCGCCAGGATCGCGGGTACCCGCGATGGCCATATGGGGCAGCGGCCGGTCATGATGAGGCCGCCACTTCCGGATGAGTATGTCGACGACGAGTGCGATCAGGAGGACCGTTCCAGCGCCGACCGCGGCCCCCCCGACGGTGTCGCTGAAGTGATGCATGTTCGCGCCGATCACCCCGAGGGCGACGGCGGCCGCTATCAGGAATGCCGTGCAGGCGAGGGCGAGGCGCAGCGGGCGTGGCACCCCGGTGGGCGTCCTGGCGAGGAGCACTGCCAGGGCAGTGGCCAGGGCAGCCACGCTGGTCACGTGTCCGCTGGGGAAGGGGTCCCCCCAGGAAGTCCGGCCGATGAGGGGCTTAAGCACGAGTTCGGTGACGGCGGCCGCCAAGGACACAGATATGGCTACGAACGCGGCTTCTCTGTACCGCCGCCGCGCAGCGCACGCCAGCACAATGGCCGCGGCCATCGCGGTTACCACCACCGGCCCGCCCGGCCACACCAGCACGGCCAGCAGCGCGGGATGCCCGCCCAGGGCCGCCTGGACCTTGGCGTCGACCGCCGTGTCCACCCAACCCGTTTCCATCCCGTGCCTGAGCCACGTTCCCTGTACCGCAATCACCAGGACGCAGGTAGCCACGATCGCCACGGCTACGGGCCGGGCGGCGGCTGACAGCAGCGGTCTCGCAGCCGTCCGGCCGCTGCCCTTCGGGAGCCCTCTCACCAGCTAATAGGCGCCGGAGCCGCGGGTGACCGCCGAGACCGTCTTCCAGAGGATTTGCAGGTCCAGGGCCAGGGACCAGTTCTCCACATAACGCAGATCCAGCCTCTCCGCCTCGTCCCAGGGCAGATCCGACCGCCCGTTGACCTGCCACAAGCCAGTAATGCCCGGTCTGACCGCCAGCCTGCGCCGCATGTGATCCCGGTACTCCGCTACCTCGACAGGTAGCGCCGGGCGGGGCCCGACCAGTGACATGTTGCCGAACAGCACGTTGAACAACTGGGGAAGCTCATCCAGCGAGTAGCGCCGCAGCCAGGCGCCCGTCGGGGTCACTCTGGGGTCCCGGCGCATCTTGAACAGAGTCCCGTCCCCATCGTTAAGCATCAGGAGCTGCGCCTTCCGGGATTCCGCATCTACCACCATGGTCCGGAACTTCCAGACGGTGAAGGGCTCGCCATTCTTGCCGATCCTGGTCTGCCGGAAGAAGACGGGCCCGCGGTCGGTGATCTTGATAGCGAGGGCGATCACCATGAACAGCGGCGCCAACAGCGCTAAGGCCACGGCGGCCGAGACCTTGTCAAAGACCCCCTTGATCACTCGCTTGCCCCCGGCGAGTTCGGCGTGGTCCACGTGCAGCAGCGGAAGCCCCGCGACCGGCCGGATGGTCGTCCGTGGCCCGGCGACGTCGAGCAGCGCCGACGCCACGCACATCTCCGTGCCGGTTTTCTCCAGGTCCCAGGCGAGCTCACGCAGCCGGGTGCCGTCCATCTCGGGGCACGCCAGGACGGCCACGGTGTCCGCGTTGAATCGGCTCACCACCGACGCCACGCTGTCGAGACCACCGCAGATCGGTACATCAGCCACTTCGTCCTGACGTTGAGCGCCGGCCACGCAGGCCGCCACAACGGACAGCCCGTGGTGGCTGTCCCGGCGGAGCATGGCCACCAGGTCCTCGACGGGGGCCGCATGGCCGACCGCCACGGTGCGCCGCATGAACTGGCCATCGCGCCACCGCCTATGGAGTCGTTTCCTGAGGCCGTACCGGGCGGTGAGATCGAAGACGGTGGCACAGGGCAGCGCTACGGCCAGATACCCGCGCGCGAGATCGAGCTTGGCGATGTAGGAGAAGATGGCCACGCCAGCTGTCAAGCCCACGGCCGCGTTGAGAATCCGACGGAACTCATCGGAGCCAACCCCGATGAACCGCGTGTCGTAGCCCCCGGCCACCGCGACCGAACCCAGCCACAAAAACGGCAGGGCGACGGCAAAAGCAAAGTACTCAGCCGGGGTTGAGCCCTGCGAGTCGAAGCGGATCTCAAGGGCTACGAGCCCCGCCGCAAGGCCACACAGGCAATCCAGCAGGGCGGCTATGCGAAGGTAGGTACCCGTCCACGTGGCGCGGACCGCCGTAGTTTCTGCGTGCCCCCGGTGCCGTCGCTCCGTCGTGGTCACACTGTCTGACATAGCCGCCCCCCAGCTGTCTGACATAGTCGCCCAGCTCGCCCCCTGGCAAGCTCAGCCATAGTAGATGACGCCCCATCAGCGCCGATGGTTGACCTCTGGCCACGAACAGCACATATGTTGCATCAAGTAGGCGCGTCACCACGTGATGTTGTCAGCGGCTCCTCAGCACAGCTGGCCCGCGTGCCACGGCCAGGCCATGACCCGGCAAATCCCTTCCCGGACGCGTCAACCGGTTATCTCAGCTAGGCGTCTTTTTTGTACGGGCACGGGCCGGTCCAGTTCTGCGGTGGGGCAACCGCGGGTGAAGTCGATGGCCAGCATGGCGCCGCGGGGAAGCTACGGTGAGGGGGTTTGCGTGACTGGCCAGGTTACTGCTGCTCGTCATCTCGCTGATGGCTGCAGGGGGGGCGGCCGTGCCGAGCTGCAGCTCGGCACGCGTAAGATCGCCTGGGCAAGCAGCCATCTGCGCGAAGCGGTGGAAGTCGACGTTGGGGGGACCGTCGCTGCCATGCCGAAGCAAGCTGTCGCTGTCATGCCAGAGAAAGACGCCTCCTTGGACGTCGCGTGGCTGGTGCGGCGCGCGGCTGACGGGGACCGGTGGGCGTGGGAGTGGCTGGTGGAGCAGTATGCCCGGCTTATCTGGGCGATGACCCGCGACTTCAAGCTGGCAGAAAGTGACGCCGCTGACGTCGCCCAAGTGACATGGCTGCGCTTGCTCGAGCACATCGACCGGCTCGAGCAGCCCTCCCGCGTGGGCTCCTGGCTGGCGGTCACCGCGCGGAACGAGTGCCTGCGTAACGTGGCGGCACGGCGAAGGGTCGTGCCGGGCGGCGATGACCTGGCTCTTCACGATGTTGTCGCGCGCGAGCCGGAGATCGACGAGCAGCTTCTCGCCGACGAGCGCGCAAAAGTCGTTCGCGAAGCCCTCGCCCACCTCCCCTGGCGGTGGCAGCGGCTGCTTGAGCTGCTGATGGCCGATCCGCCAGCTTCCTACGCCGAGATATCCGACGAGCTTGGGCTCCCGGTCGGCAGCATCGGCCCCACCCGTGGTCGATGCCTGGCGAGGCTGCGCATGCTGCTGCAGGCCTCCTGATGAGGTGAAGGCGATGAAGGTCGCAGTGGTCGGGCTTGGCTATGTCGGGACGGTGACGGCCGCCTGCCTGGCCTCTCGAGGGCACCACGTCTGGGGAGTTGATGTCGACGCGGCCAAGGTCGATGAGATCCGTTCCGGCCGTAGCCCAGTGACCGAACCGGGTCTTGACGCACTCGTCTCCCGCACAGTGGCCGACGGCAGGTTGCGGGCGACCACCTCGTGCGCGGACGCTCTCGACCGGGCCGATGTGTCGCTCCTGTGTGTCGGGACACCATCGGAGGCGCGTGGCGGCACGGACTTGTCCCACGTCCGGCGGGCCGTTGACGACCTCGTGGCGGCGCTGCGCGTGGTGGCACCGGCGGCGTCCGGCCGGCATACCGTCGTCATCCGGAGCACCGTGCCCCCGGGGACGGTCGAGAACGTGGTGACCCCTGCACTCACCGATGGCCTCGCCGGTACGCAGATAGCAATCGGCGCCGCGATGTGCCCGGAGTTCCTCCGGGAGGGCTCGGGGATCGCCGACTTCTTCGCCTCGCCTTTCCTTGTCGTAGGGACCTCCGATCCTGCCGCCGCCCAGGCGGTCACCGATGTGTTTGGCTTCCTTGACCAGCCTGTGCGCGTCGTCGACGTCCGCACCGCTGAGGCGCTCAAGTACGCCTGCAACGCCTTCCACGCCACCAAGGTGTCCTTCGCCAACGAGGTGGGACGGCTGTTCCGGCTCCTGGGCGTTGACTCCCGCGAGGTCATGGCCCTGTTCTGCGAGGACCAGGTCCTCAACGTCTCACCAGCCTATTTGCGCCCAGGTTTCGCCTTCGGCGGGTCCTGCCTGCCCAAGGACCTGCGATCCCTGCTGCACCTGGCCCGTATGAACGGTGCCGATCTGCCCCTCCTCGCCGGGACGCTGGTCACGAACGAGCTGGTGATCAACGAAGCTGTAGACCGGGTCCTCACATGCGAAGGCCGCACCATCGCGCTGCTCGGCTTGAGTTTCAAGATGGACACCGATGACCTGCGGGAGAGCCCGAACGTGGAGCTGGCTGAGCGATTGATCGGCAAAGGGTTCGACGTCCGCATCTACGACCCGGTCGTGAATCCGGCCCGCCTGGTCGGCGCCAATCGGCGCCACGTCGAGTCGAAGCTGCCCCACCTGAGGCGGCTGCTCACTCACGAGCCGACCGAGGCGTTGCAGGGTGCCGACGTCGCGGTCGTCTCGTCGAGTGAGCACTCGGTCCGGGAGGCGTTGCTCGCGATCCCTCCGCCTCACCTGATCGACATCAGCGGGCGGCTGGGCACCGAGGTCGAGTCGCTCCCGGGCTACGAAGGGCTCGGCTGGTGACCCGCGTTCTCATCATCGTCCAGAACCTTCCGGTGCCGTTCGACCGGCGGGTGTGGCTCGAATGCCAGGCACTCGTCTCGGCTGGCTATCGGGTCGCCGTCGTGTGCCCCAAGGGTGACGGTGACCCGGCGTATGAAGTCGTGGACCAAGTGGAACTCCACAAGTACCGGGCTTACGCGCCCGGCGGCAGCAAGCTTGGCTTCGTCACGGAGTACGCCTACTCCTTTCTCGCGACCGCGTGGCTGACGTTCCGGGCGAGGCGGTCCGGCCGGTTCGGGGTGATGCAGGCCTGCAACCCGCCCGACATCTTCTGGCCGATCGCCTTGGCCCTCCGGGCCCTCGACCGCACCCGGTTTGTCTTCGACCATCACGACCTGAGTCCCGAACTCTACGAGTCCCGTTTCCCGGACGGCCCGAGGCTGCCCTACAAGGTGTTGCGAGCCCTTGAGCGCTGGACTTACCGGACCGCGGACCATGTGATCTCTACCAACGAGTCCTACCGGAGGATTGCCGCGACGCGAAGTGGCAAGCCGGTCACCGACGTCACGGTCGTCCGCAGCGGCCCGGATCCGCAACGGCTGCGACGTGGCCCTGCCTCCCCCGAGCTGCGCCGGGGCAGGCGGTTTCTCGCCGCCTACATCGGCGTCATGGGCCCGCAGGACGGCGTCGACATCGTGGTACGGGCTGCCGACGTCGTGGTGCATCAGCTGCGCCGCGACGACATCGCCTTCACGCTGATCGGCTCGGGAGACTGCTTCGACGACCTCGTGGCCCTGCGGGACGAACTAGGCCTGGCCGGGCACGTGGAGTTCACCGGGCGGGCGCCGGATGAGCTCGTTGCCCGAATCCTCTCGACGGCGGACGTGGGCCTGTCGCCAGACCCCAAGAATCCCCTCAACGACGTGTCCACGATGAACAAGACAATGGAGTACATGGCCTTCGGGCTTCCCGTGGTCGCCTTCGACCTGCGCGAGACCCGGGTATCAGCTGGCGACGCCGGCGTGTACGCCACGCCCAACGACATAGACGACTATGTGGCGGCCATCGTGAAGCTCATGGACGACGAGCCCACGCGCTCCCGGATGGGGAAGCTGGGGCGTGCCCGCGTTGAGCAGGAACTGGCGTGGAGCCACCAGCGGCGCGCTTACCTCGAGGTCTACCGGGGCCTCACCACCGACACGGCGCGTCCCCCACGGAGCGGAGGCCGCTGAGGTGTGCGGGATCGCTGGATGCTACCAGCAAGCTGACGGTCAGAAGCTGACCGACATCATGATCGACAGGATCGCGCATCGCGGGCCGGACGCGACCGGGTCCTGGAGCCATGAGGATGACCGTCTGGCGGTGCAGCTTGGCCACCGGCGGCTCTCGATCATCGACCTCAGCGCCGCAGCCGACCAGCCGCTGTCCAAGCACGGCATGACACTCATCTACAACGGCGAGCTATACAACTACCGGGCGCTGCGGACGGAGCTGACCGCCACTGGCGTCCGTTTCGCCACCAACTCCGACACGGAGGTGGTGCTCGAGGCCTGGCGACGCTGGGGGCCCGCGGCCCTGCACCGGTTCCGTGGCATGTTCGCCTTCGCACTGCTCGACACGGAGACCGGCGATCTCGTCCTCGCGCGTGACCCGCTCGGCATCAAGCCCTTGTACTACCTTCCCCGCGCGGGAGGTGTGGTCTTCGCTTCGGAGCTGAAAGCGCTAGTGGCCGCGACAGGCCCCGAGCTGCGGATCGAGCCCGGCGCCCTGGTGGCGTCGATGCTCTATTACTGGTTGCCGGAGCAGCGGTGCGCCATCGACGGCGTGCAGAAGCTCCCCGGCGGCTCCTGGGCACGATTCCGCCCCGACGGGAGTTTCGGGGTGCAGCACTACTGGCGTGCCGCCGACGTGGCGGCCGAGGCCGCGGCCGGGCCGCCCATCGACCTCGGTCCGGTGATCGAGGAGTCGGTCACCGCCCACCTGGTCTCCGACGTGCCGGTGTCAAGCTTCCTCAGCGGCGGCTTGGACTCAAGCATCGTCACCGTCCTGGCCCACCAGGCCGAGGCCGGGATCGACGCCTATACGATCACCTTCCGTCCCGAGGATCAGCGGCTGGAGGCCATGCCGGACGATGCCGTCTATGCGCGGAAGGTGGCCGCCCGCTACGGCATCGACCTGCACGAGATCGAGATCTCACCAGACATCGTCGGCCTCCTGCCCAGGATCGTTGACGTGCTCGATGAGCCGATCGGTGATCCGGCCGCGATCAACACGCTCCTCATGTGCGAGGCAGCGCGCGAGCGCGGCGTCAAGGTAATCCTGTCGGGCATGGGCGCCGATGAGCTCTTCGGCGGCTACCGCAAGCATCTCGCATGCGTCATGGCCAGCAGGTACCGCAGGCTGCCTACGGCTTCCCGCGCCCTCGTCCGCTCTGGGGTGCAGCGGCTGCCGGTCAGCGCGGCCGGCCGTGGCCTGCGCTACCCGCGATGGGCAAAGCGCTTCCTGACCTTTGCCGAGCTGCCGGAGGAGCCGCGGTTCCGCCGCAGCTACACGCTGTACGACCCCGACGAGCTGGCCGCGCTCATCAGCCCGGACCTGGCCGGCTATGTCGGCCAGATCGTCGACGAGCACAGCGACGTCTACAACGACAACTCGCTGGGGGACGAGATCAACCGCATGTGCCTGGCCGATACGCGCCTGTTCCTGCCGGGCCTCAATCTCGCCTACACCGATCGTGCGAGCATGGCTGCTTCGGTCGAGGTGCGCGTGCCATTCGTCGACCCCGTCGTGGCACAGGCCGCGTTCTCGGTACCGGGCAGCGCCAAGATCAGGCGGCGCGAGGGCAAGGTCGCACTTAAGCAAGCGGCCGAGAGCTGGCTGCCGCGCGAAATCGTGCACCGGCCCAAGGCCTCCTTCAGCGTCCCCCTGCGGGCATGGGTGCGTCACGATCTGCAAGAGGTCATCCGCGACGTACTTGTCGGTGGCGAACTCGTGGGTTCGGGGATGATCCGCCGTGAGGCGCTGTTGCGCCTCATCCAGGACGACCAGGCTGGCCGCGAAGACCGTTCCAAGCAGGTATGGCAGCTGCTGACGCTGGAGCTGTGGTACCGCCACGTTCAATCCATGGGCGTGGCGGCGTAACGACGGGACACCGCGCTGCACGCCGCCCGTACAGCCGACCAGAGGAAGCCATGAAGCAGATAGCGCAGAACTACAAGTCCGGGGAGCTCACCGTCCTTGATGTGCCGGCGCCGGTGTGCCGCCCCGGCGGCGTCCTCGTGCGGTCGCTGTTCTCGCTTATCTCCACGGGTACCGAGATGATGAAGCTGACCGAGGCCAAGATGTCGATGGTCGGCAAGGCGCGGGCGCGGCCGGACCAGGTGCGCAAGGTTGTCGACGCGGTCGCGCAACAGGGCGTGGTGGCCACCTACAAGAAGGTCATGAACCGGCTCGACTCCTACACGCCGCTGGGCTACTCGCTGTGCGGCGTGGTGACCGAGGTGGGCCGGGGCGCCGAAGAGTTCCACGTCGGCCAGCTCGTGGCCGCCGCCGGCAACGAATATGCGCTGCACGCCGAGTACAACTGGGTCCCCATCAACCTGTGTGTCCCGGTCCCGGGCGGCGTCGCGCCCGAGCACGCCGCCTTCTCAACCGTTGGGGCGATCGCCATGCACGGCGTGCGCCGGGCCGAGGTCCAGCTGGGCGACACCGCGTGCGTCATTGGCCTCGGCCTCGTCGGCCAGCTTGTGGTCCGGCTCCTGATCGCCTCCGGGGTCCGCGTCATCGGGCTCGACGTGGTGGAGGACCGCTGCCGGCTGGCCGAGAAGGCTGGCGCTGTGCTGTGCGCGGCACCTACCGACGCGGGAATGGAAGCCGTCCAGCAGGCGCTCGCCGAGATCTCCGACGGGCGCGGGGCGGACCACGTCCTGCTGGCCGCGGGCGGATCGTCCAATGGGCCGGTCGAAGCCGCCGTGAAGCTGGCCCGGGACCGCGCCCGCGTCGTCGACATCGGCAAGACCCGTCTGGACCTGCCGTGGAACGCGTATTACGACAAGGAGCTCGACGTCCGCTTCTCAAGGTCCTACGGTCCCGGCCGGTACGATGACCGCTACGAGCTTGAGGGCATTGACTACCCGGCGGGATACGTCCGCTGGACCGAACGGCGCAACCTTGAGTGCTTCCTCGATCTCATCGCCCGCGGAGAAATCGAGGTTCAATCGCTCGTCTCCGGAGTCTTCCCGGTAGATCAGGCGACTGCTGTCTACAACGATCTGGCCTCCGGCTCGCTGGCCGCCGTGGGGGTTCTGCTTGAGTATCCCGCACCCCCGGCCGACGCCCAGCAGCCGACGGTAAGCCGTACCGTCCCAGCCGCGACCGCCAGGCCGTCCGCACCACGCGGCACGAGCGAAAGGCAGCTGGCGGTCGGCTTCATCGGCGCCGGCAACTACGCGTCGTCGGTGCTGCTGCCCCACCTTGCCCGGCTCAGCACGGTCCACCTGGCCCATGTCGCCACCACCAGGTCGTTGTCAGCGGTCAACGCCCAGCGGCGTTTCAGCTTCACGACCGCCTCGACAGACGCAGACGCGGTACTCGACGACGAGACGCTGGACGCAATCTTCATCGTCACGCGTCACCACGCTCACGCCGAGCTGGTCTGCCGCGCCCTCGAGACCGGGAAGGCAGTCTTCGTCGAGAAACCGCTCGCCCTGACCCGCGAGGAACTCCAGCGGGTCGTTGACGTTGTCGCGAAGACGGGCAACGACCGGCTCATCGTGGGGTTCAACCGGCGTTTCGCGCCGCTGCTGGTGCAAATGAGATCCCGGTTCGGCCAGCTGGACGGCAGCTCCGTGACCCGCTACCTGGTCAATGCGGGACGGCTGGAGGCCGACAGCTGGTACCTCAACAGGGAGCTGGAAGGGCCGCGGTTCACCGGGGAAGGCGGGCACTTCATCGACACGATCAGCTGGTGGGCGGGCAGCCTCCCTGAGACTGTCTACGCCGTTCCCGGCCCTGACGAGGATGACCTTCAGGCCACCGTGCGGCTCCAGAACGGGTCAAGCGGCACCATCACGTACGTCACCGGCGGCAACCCCCGCTTTCCGAAAGAGACGTTTGACGCGGCAGCTGGTGGCCGGAGCGCCAGGTTCGACAACTTCCAGTCAGTCATGGTCTGGGCCGGACGGCGTCGCAGCACCACTCGGTCGCGCGGCGGCCAGGACAAAGGCCACGGGGCTGAGCTCGCGCACTTTGTCGAGGCCTGCCGGACGGGTGCTCCGATGCCCATTTCCTTCGAATCGCTGGTCGCCACCACCAGTGCGACGATCGCGGTGGGCGAGAGTCTGTTGAGCGGCCGTCCGGAGCGGGTATGAGCACGGTCCGCACCGGGAGCCTCGGCTGGTACGCACGCAGGGTTACCCGAATGTCGCCCACCGAGGTGGCCTGGCGTGCCCGCGACCAGGCGCTGCGGATGGCCTGGTCGCGCAGGCAGGTCAGACGCGACCAGATTCCTGCGGCAGCCGCATCGCTGCCGGCGGGCGAGCGCAGGTTTACGGCCGTCCTGCCGCCGCATACCGCTGCGCGGGTTCCAGCCGAGGCCATGGCGGCCGTTCTCAGCTCGGCAGACCAGCTTTTGCGGGGTGAGTGGGAGGTGCTGGGCGTCCCCAGGACAGACCTGGCACAGCCCGACTGGTTCCATGACCCCGTCACCGGCCGCCGGTCTCCGCAAGACCACTTCGCCTTCCGGATCGAACACCGCTCAGAGGAGCTGACCGGCAATGTCAAGCAGATCTGGGAGGTCTCGCGCCTGCAGCATCTCACGCTGCTGGCCACGGCCTGGTTTCTGACCCACGACGAGCGATACGCCGAACGGGTAGCCGACCAGCTCCATTCCTGGTGGCGGGAGAACCCCTTCCTGTCGGGGGTCAACTGGACGAACGGCATCGAAATCGGGATCCGCCTGATCAGCATGACCTGGATTCGGCGGCTCCTGGACTCCTGGCCTGGCGTCACCGACCTGTTCGAGAATGACGGACTGGCAGTACGGCAGATCCGCTGGCACCAGCAGTTTCTGGCCGCGTTCCCGAGCCGCGGCTCGTCGGCGAACAACCACGTCATCGCCGAGGCGGCCGGGCAGCTCATGGCCAGCTGCGCCTTCCCGTGGTTCCCGGAGAGCGAGCGCTGGCGGCGGAGGTCGGCGGATCTGCTCGAGCGTGAGCTGATCCGCAACACCTTCCCCTCCGGCATCGGCCGCGAGCTGGCCTCCGGCTACCAGTGCTTCATCGCGGAACTCGGCCTGCTCGCGGCCGTCGAGGCTGAGGCAGGAAACCGCCCACTGAGCCCGGTCGTCTGGCAGCGGCTGTGCGCGATGATCGACAGCGCCGCGGCCCTGCTCGACGAACGGCGGCGCCCGCCCCGCCAGGGTGACGACGACGAAGGCTGCGCCCTGCTGCTCGACGCCCCGACACCAAACCGCTGGCCGTCGTTGCTCGCGTTGGGCGAGATGTTCTTCGGCCGGCTCGACTGGTGGCCACCCGTCACACCGGACGCGAGCAGCACCATCCTGGGTGCCCTGGCCCCCGCCAAACATGCCAAACATGACGTCGCAGGCAGGCCCGCGGAGCGACCGTCGCGATTCCCCGACGCCGGGATCACCCTGCTGCGCACGAACCAGGACCAGGATCCAGAGATCTGGTGCCGGTGCGACGGGGGACCGCACGGCTATCTCAGCATCGCCGGGCATGCCCACGCCGACGCCCTCTCCGTGGAGGTCCGCTACGGAGGCGTCGATGTCCTCGCCGATCCGGGCACCTACTGCTACCACGGCGAGCTTGAATGGCGGTCATACTTCCGCTCGACGATCGCGCACAACACCGTCGAGATCGCCGGGCAGAGCCAGTCCAGCGAAGGCGGTCCCTTTCTCTGGCTCCGGCATGCCAGCGCCCGGGAAATCGACGTCCACGATACCGGCGAGGTCGCGAGCTGGACCGCCGAGCATGACGGCTACGACGTGCTCAGCCCGCCGGCGCGGCACCGTCGCACGGTCCGGCTGGACCGGGCCTCGCGCACTATCGATATCGTCGATGAGATCGACAGCCGTCACGATGTCCGTGTTGCCTTCCACCTCGGTCCTGACGTGGTCGCCGAACTCGACGGGACCAGCGCGATCTTGAGCTGGCCCGGCGCGGCCGTTCCGGGAGCAGCGCGGCTGGAACTGCCGGACGGGCTGCAATGGAGCCTGCACCGAGGCGAGACCGAGCCCATCCTCGGCTGGTACTCCGGCGGCCTGGGACGGCGTGCTCCCGCCGTCACGCTGCTCGGCCGTGGCCGCTCCGCTCCCGGTGAGCCCCTTGCCACCCGGCTGGACTTTCGCGATGTCCACGAAACGGCAAAACCTGCCTTTACCCAATCGGCCGTATCATGGTGCGCGTCCGATTCCCCAGTGGGAACGGCGCGGGGACGCCACTCGGAGGCCGGATGAGCGACCAGCCGCTGGATCTGCGCAGGTCCTTGCATCTTCTGTGGCGACGCAAGTTCGTCGTCGCCATTTTCGTTGTGCTGGGCCTCGCAGCGGGCATTGGGCTCACCTTGCTGCGGCCGGTAATGCTGACGAGCACTGCGCTCGTTGTGCTTCCACAGAACGTGCACAACGTCGCCACCCAGGTCGTGATCGCGAGCAGCGACCCCGTCCTGATAGGCGCACAGCGCACGCTGGGTTCGGGTGGGCCGCCCCAGACGCTGCGCAACGCTCTCAAGGTCAAGAGCCTGACATCCGACATCATCTCGATCACCGCTCAGGACAAGGTCGCGGCGCGGGCCGAGCGGACCGCGGACGCCGTCGCCAACAGCTATGTCGCTTACGTCAATTCCCCCAGCAGGCCCGGCCCGCGGGTACAGGCGCGGCTCCTGCAGCCAGCGCTAAACGCGACCGCAACGCCCTTGCCCAAGCGCCTGCTCGTTACCGGGGCGCTTGGCATCCTGTTCGGCCTGATCATCGGGGCTATCGTCGCGCTTGCAATCGGCCGCAAGGACCGGCACCTGAAGGAGCGCGATGAAATAGCGGATTCCATCGGGATCCCCGTCCTGGCGTCGATCTCTGTCGGTCGCCCATCCGATGCCGCAGGCTGGGTGAAGCTTCTTGAGGACTACCAGCCCGGAGCCGTCGACGCGTGGCGCCTGCGCAAGACTCTGCGCTATCTGGAGCTCACCGATGTGGACCGTGCAGGCCTCCGTGCGGGCAGGGGTATCTCGCTCGCGATGCTCTCGCTCTCATCCGACACGAAGGCCCTCGCCCTCGGCCCTCAGCTGGCTGTCTTCGCCGCTTCCGTGGGGATCCCAACGACGCTCGTGATCGGGCCCCAGCAGGATGTGAACGCTACGGCCATGCTGCGCGCTGCCTGCAGTGCGCCGCTGAGGCCTTCAGGTCGATCGGGGAACCTGCGGGTCGCCGTGAGCGATCACCTCAACGCTGACCAGCTGCCAAGCTCCGGGCTGGCTGTTGTGGTCGGCGTGGTCGACGGCCAGACCCCCCAGGTTGCTGACACGATGCGCGCCACCGCGACGGCACTGGGCGTCTCGTCGGGTGCTGCGACGGCGGAGCAGCTGGCCCGCGTTACCGCCAACGCCGCCGCGGACGGCCGCGAGATCGCTGGAGTTCTTGTTGCGGATCCGGACCCGGCCGACCATACGACCGGCCGTCTCCCGGAGCTGGCACGGCCCGCACACCGGAAAGCGCCCTCCCGCAATAGCAGCAGGTACACGGAGACCAGGTGGTGAAGCACAATGACCAGGCGGCTATTTTGTCCCTGAATAGAGATAACAATTCCCCCGGGTGGTTCTGGGCCCAGGACGACTATACGGGCGTCGAAGACCAGGCCGCCGATTTCAACGCGAGCCTGGTAAGCATGGGATTTATCAAGGCAGCCATTCGCCGCAATGTGCGGTTCTGGGGCGCCTTGGCTATAGCCGGGTTCCTGATCGGCGCCGGGGTCTACCTGGCTTTGCCGCCGGTCTACCAGGCATCGACGCAGCTTCTCCTCACGGTAGGTCCCGAGGCGACCCCCGGCACGGCGATACTCGACGATCAGGCCATCGCGCAAAGCCGCGCGGTGGCTGAGGCCGCCCTGAACGATCTGGGCCTGGAGCGAAGCATCAGCGCCACCAGTTTCGTCGGGTCATACACGGCCACGGTCGTCACCGACAAGGTGCTGCTCATCACCGCCAACGCATCGTCGAGCAACGACGCAGTAAAGCGGGCAAGTGCCCTGGCAACGGCGTTCCTCAAGTACCGCGCGGACCAGCTGGAGGCCCAGCAGAAGCTGGTGTTCCAAGGGCTCGACCAACAGGTCACCCAGGCCAAACAGCAGGTCGCATCGATCCGCAAGGAGATCAGCGCGGTCTCCGCTCAGCCCCCGTCGGCCGCGCAGCGGGCGAAGCTCACCACCCTGCGGGCGAAGCTCGGCCAGGCGACGAGCGCGTTTGCAGTGCTTGCGCAAACCGTCAACACTGACAAGGCGAGCATCCAGACGGAAACCATCTCACAGGCCAACGGCAGCCAGGTGCTGGACGCGGCCGCCCCGATCCCGCCGCATTCCCGCCTGAAGCGCCTGCTCATCTACGCTGCCTTCGGGCTCATCGCAGGTCTGACGATTGGCCTGGGCATCGTCGTGGTCCGCGCTGTCATATCCGACCGGCTATACCGGCGTGACGACGTCGCGCGTGCGCTAGGCGCCCCGGTCAAGCTCAGTGTTCGCACCGTCCCCCTCAGCCGCTGGCGCCCAGGCAGGCGCGGGCTCGCGGCCGCCCAGAGCACTAACGTCCGGCGGATCGTCGCGTACCTGGGTAGCGCGCTTGCAGCAAACTCCCGTGGCACCGTGGCGCTGGCCGTTGTTCCCGTGGACGACCCACAAGTAGCGGCCGTGTCCCTGGTGTCACTGGCCATTTCGTGCGCGCAGCAGATGGGTCTGCGTGTCATGGTGGCCGACCTACGCGACGGTGCTCCTGCGGCGCGCCTCGTAGGGGTTACGGAGGCTGGGATTCATGCAGTGCGGCTGGACGGCGCGCAACTGGCAGTGGCGATCCCCGATCGCGATGACGTCGCCCCCATCGGCCCGCTCGGCTCCGAGTCGTCGGCGCCGCAATCCGCCGCCTGCGGTGAGAAGCTGGCCGTGGCCTTCGCATCGACGGACGTTCTCCTCACACTGGCTACTCCTGACCCTTCGATCGGCGGTGAGCACCTCGCGACATGGGCGCCCGCAGCCGTCGCCATGGTGACCGCTGGGCAGTCGTCGTGGACGAAGATAAATGCCGTCGGTGAGATGATACGGCTCGCAGGCATGCGCCTGGTCTCCGCCGTTCTCGTGGGGGCCGACAAGACCGATGAGAGCCTCGGCGTGGCACAAACGCCGGGAGCCGACCGAGGTGATGCGGAGCGTGCCTTCGTCGCTGTCGACGGAAATACGGCTGGAGGGCAGTCTCACGACAGGTGATTTTCACCCTTCGGGCCGTCGGCACCGGCCAACCCGGATTCAGGGGATCGGAAGCTGATGTCCGTCGTTGCATTCCACACGCGCCGCAAGACCCCGGTGCTGGGGCCCGCGGAGGCACGTGAACGCTCGATCCGCCGCAGGATCGCCCTCGTATGGGCCCTGCTGGTCCTCAACGTCCTTACTTATACCGGATCCTTGCTACCTGTCCCGGGCGCGGTGGGCAAGGCCATCACGCAAGGAGCCCTGCCACTGGCGCTGCTCGTGGCGCTGACCGTCAATCGCAGGGTCACCGTGCGCCCGAATGTGTTCCTCTGCCTGGTGGGCCTGCTCGTCGTAGAGACAATAGTGACGGCCCTCCGGCCCCAGTACTTCGGTACCGTGTACCGGACCTTCCGGCTCGCTGAATTCTTCGCCGTACTCTGGCTGCTGACGCCGTGGTGGGGCCGACGCGACCTGCTGCTGGTCCGCTGCCATCTAGCATCGCTGGGGGTAGTACTCGCCTCGGTGCTGCTTGGCCTGTTTGTCGCGCCCGGCCATGCCATGGCGGGGGGAAGACTCACCGGCGTGTTCTGGGTGATACCTGCTACGCAGGTCGCGCACTATGCGGCGGTTGTGCTCGGGCTCGTGGTCGTGCTCTGGCTCAGCGGCAAGGTGCGCGGCCAGGCCACCGCGCTCATCGCCGTGGTGACGGTGGCCATCCTGATCCTTACCCATACCAGGACCGCCCTGGTTGGCACGGTGGCCGGAATCCTCGTCGCCGGCCTGAGCCTGATCGTGGCCAAGGCCCGGGTGCGCAAGTTCTTCGCGGCCGCCAGCATTGTGGCATCGATCGTGATCATAACGCTGTCCAGCGTCATCACTACCTGGCTGGCCCGGGGCCAGGGCACGGATCAACTGACCGAGCTCACTGGCCGCACCAAGGTCTGGGGTCCCCTCCTCGCCTTCCCACGCGACAACTTCCAGATGATCTTCGGTTTCGGCATGTCGAACGACTCGTTCAACGGTCTCCCGATCGATAGCAACTGGCTCGCTGCTTACCAGACCCAAGGGCTTTTCGGAGTGGTCCTTTGCGCGACGATCCTGCTCTTCCTGCTCGTGGCGGCCTGGTTCCAGCCACGCGGCGTCCAGCGCGCTCTTGCCCTGTTCCTCGTTGCCTACTGCCTGGTCGCATCGTTCACCGAGGTCGGGTTCACCGACGCTTCGATGTACCTCCTCGATCTCGCTCTGGCCGCATCACTGATCGTGCCCTCCGCCGCGGGCAGGAGGCCGGCCTTAGCGTGATCCTTCGGGTACGACCGCTACCGCTCAGCTGCTCAGCTGGGACGAATCTTGGACCAGGGGGGTCATACGCTTGAGGCGCCCTCGTAACGACCATGGTCATGCACGCCGGTGGCCCGCCGGCTGGGCGCTCGTGGCCTGCATCATCGCCGGAGGGACGGCCCTGGCCGGGCTGACCTGGCTCACGCTGACGCTACTGCATTCCTCGGCCGCGGGTCCCGCATCGTCGGCCGCGGGCCCCGCATCGGCCGCGGGCCCCGCATCACCTCCCGTGCGGGTATGCGGCAATGATGCGATCCTCGGCGGCGGCCCCGCATCACCTCCCAAGGGCGCGGTCGTTATCCCGGCAGGCGACAACAGTGACACTGTTCTCGCGCATAACTGGACCATCCAGCCGAATACGACGTACTGGTTTGCACCAGGCACGCATACCCTCGGTACCGGCCAGTTCAGCCAGATCATCCCCGCAGACGGTGACACGTTCATAGGAGCACCGGGCGCCATACTCGATGGCCAGCGGATGAATCTCTATGCATTCACCCAGCAGGCGAGAAATGTAACGATCCGCTACCTGACCATCCAGCATTTCGGGGCACCCGGAGAAAATAATGGCCAGGGAGTTGTCAACAATGCCATCGCTCCTGGCTGGCGGATCGATCACGTGACGGTGCAGGACAACGCTGGCGCGGGCGTGATGCTCGGGCGCAACAATGTCTTGGCCTACTCCTGCCTGAAAGACAACGGCGAGTACGGCTTCCAGGGTGGTGGCTCCCACATTACCGTCGATCACAATGAGGTTGTCGGCAACAACACCGACAACTGGGAGGCCCGGCGGCCCGGCTGCGGGTGTACCGGCGGCGCGAAGTTCTGGGGCGTCAGCCGGGCAACTATCACCAGCAACTACGTGCACGACAACCGTGGGCCGGGCCTGTGGGCGGACACCAACAACCGGGGCTTCGACGTGGAGCATAACTACTTCGCCAACAACCAGGGCGAGGGGTTCATCTACGAGATCAGCTACAACCTGCGACTGGCCGACAACACCTTCGTTCGCAACGCCCTGGTGGCTGGGCCGAAACTCGGTGGATTCCCTGATGCCGCGGTCTACATTTCAGAGTCCGGCGCTGACAGCCGGGTTCCCGGACCCTACGGGCACACCCTTACGATCACGGGCAACGCGTTCATCAACAACTGGGGCGGCGTGGTGCTGTGGGAGAACGCCGACAGGTACTGTGGCTCGCCTGCCAACACCTCGACGGGCGAGTGCACCCTGGTCGACCCGAGGCTGGTGACGGCACGCTCGTGCAACGCCACCAACTTGGCCAATAAGCCGTACTACAGCGATTGCCGTTGGAAGACCCAGAACGTGGTGGTCAGCGGCAATGACTTCGCCTTCGACCCGGCGAGCATCGGCCCGGACTGCACCCCCGCGAAGTACTGCGGTTTCAACGGTATCTTCAGTCAGTGGGGCTCCTGGTCGCCGTACCATGGGACAGTGGTCGAGAACCACATTACGTTTGACCAGAACAACCATTTTCAATCGAACTCTTACAGCGGCCCGTGGCAGTTCGTGGTGCGGGAGCAAGGCAACGCGGTGAGCTGGGAAACGTGGCGGGGAGGTCCTTACCATCAGGACGCGGGCAGCACCATGAACGGGCGGTGAGATGAGATATAGCCACGGTGATCCACTCCGTTCGGACGGGCAACATGTGGATGAGACGTCCGTGCCACTGGTGATCGCGACCATGCTGCGGGAGGAAGGCATCACGGGCGTTCACACGCACGTCCGGCAGCTACGCCGGTATCTTGAAGATTGCGGTACTGCCTACACAATGGTCACACCGTTCTCGTGGGGCCGGACGCTCACTTATCCCGTCTTCGGTTTCCGCCGCGCATTGGAGCTATGCAGCAAATCCGCAGGCGTCGTCTGGTATCGGCACTGGCACGAGGTGTTCCTCCGCAATGCGTTGCGCCGGCACCTCGCCGGGGTCGGCGACTGCGTCGTCTATGCCCAGGGCCCATTGGACGCCCTAGCGGCCTTGCGCGCACGTCAAGGGCCACACCAGCGCGTAGTTATGGCAGTTCATCTCCGGATCTCCCAGGCCGACGAATGGGCTGACAAGAAGCAGATCAGGCGCGACGGGGCCGTGTTCCGGGCAATCCGGCGGACTGAGCGAGAGGTAATCCCGCAGGTCGATGGCCTCGTATACGTCTCCAGATGGGCTCGGGATGTGGTCTTGGGCTGGCTCCCCGAAGCTAGGGCGGTGCCCTCCGCCATCATCGGCAATTTCGTGGCGCCCATGAACGCCAAACCCTGCCAAGAGCCGCTCGGAGATCTGGTCACCATCGGTAATCTTGATCTTGTCAAGAACCACCGTTTCCTATTGGAGGTTCTGGCCGAAGCCAGGCGGACCGGAAGATCTCTTAGCCTCGACATCTTCGGCGAGGGACCGTGCCGGAAAGACCTCTTGTCGCAGGCCCGCTCCCTAGGCCTGGAAGAACAGGTCCGCTTCCGCGGTTTCCGGACCGATGTGCGCGACTTCCTCCCAGGCTACCGGGCCTACGTCCATGCTTCCTATTCCGAATCATCATCGTTGGCGATCATGGAGGCGATGGGCGCAGGCCTTCCTATTCTGGCAGGCAATATCGGGCCAATCTCCGAGCTCTGCGACGACGGGGTAGAGGCCCGGTTCTGGCCCCTTGATGACCCAGCCCAGGCTGCGGTCGTGCTGATCGGCCTGCTGGACTGCGAGCCGGAGCGGCTGAAGGCAGCCCGCGCGGCACGCGAGCGGTTCCGGCGTGACTTTGACGCGGAGGTCGTCGGCCCGGAACTGCGGTCCTTCCTGCTCGGCACAACCCCCCGGGGCCCATGGGCTTCAGCGCCCGCCTAGAACCCTCGGTACTTCCATGACCTCCGCCGCAGCCACCCGTGCGCCCTGCGGGCGAACGGGGACAGGATGAACGGCTCCAGATGGGGCATCGCGCGTGGTCCGATGCGCTTACGCAACTGGAGGGTGTGGTAGACGGGGAGCCTGTCCGCCTCCGGCCAGCAGTCGAACGCGAAAGCCACGAGTTCGTCGAGAGGACTCTGCTCGGTGTGTCCCTGGTCGTACGCACGTGCGGCGGCCCACAGCGCCTCCCGGGCCAGCCTGCGGTGCACAATGCCGGATAGGCGCTGTGCGTCTGACAGCCTGTCGCTGTAGCGGTCCAGCGCCACCTCCCAGGCCAATCGCTGCTGACGCAAATCAGCCAGCCCGTTAAAAGAGTTTCTCATGTTCTGCCCGTGCACCCGGTAATAGGCCTGGTCAACGCCGCGCAGGAAGCCAACATCGGCGCTTGCCGCGAGCCGCAACCACAGCTCCAGGTCTCCAGAATGGGGCATTCGCGCGTCATACCCGCCCACCCGCTTCTGCACCGAAGTGCGCACCATGACCTCCGGCGTCGTAATGTTGTTCTCCGCCTGACGGAACCGGCGCTCGAGCCACCACTGGCCGGGCCATACCGACCAGCCCCGCAGCCTGGTGCGAGCCGTCGGCACTGGCTTGTCCTGCCAGAACCACAGCGAAAGCCCATATACGAACCCGACGCGGGGGTGAGCGTCCAGCAAGTCCCTGGCACGCCGCAGGGCGCCGGGGGTAAGCCGGTCATCGGCTGACAGCAGAACGCAATAGTCACCGTCGGCCCACTCGAGCAGGCCCTCGTTGTAGGTCGCGATATTCCCTTTGTTGGCTGTATGGATGGTCACCTCCACACGAGGGTCGCGCGCCGCGATCTTTCTAGCCACATCAGCGCTGTCATCAGACGAGGCATCATCGATGATGAGTACTCGCACATCGACGCCTTCTTGGTCATCCAGCACGCTGGTGACAGCTTCCTCAAGGAAGTGACCGTAGTTGTAACAAGGGATGATGACGCTGACTGAACTCATCGCATGCTCTCCGGCTCGCACGGGTACCTAGCCGACCGCGGCAGCGCGGCCGCCGTCAGGGCCTGGCCCGTCCACGCCGATGCCACCGTCGCCGTCCAGGGCGTGTCCTGCCGGGCGGGCAGATGCCCCGCCCCGCGCGGCATCACCAGATCCGCCCCTATGTCGTCACCATCAGCCATGCCCAAGGCCCTCATCTCAAGCCCCTAGACACCCCAGAAGGCGACCCAGACACAGCGGCCGGGCGACCGCCCCACCCACACATGACACGCCGCAGCCCCGTCCTGATACATCGAGTTGCCGGAGATGTATGAGGTCGATGTCTCGCCCGGACCGATCTCCGGTATCACGGCCACCCCCTTGGTGCTCATATGTACAAGGCTCAGCGTGCCCTGCGGAGAAACCATGGCGAGGTGACTCGATGAACTCTACTCGGGCTGGCGTGTCGCTGACACGTCCCGGGACGCCCGAGGCAAGGAGTTCATGCCCGCGGGCTGGAGTCCTCCTCGACCGCGACGGCACCATCATCGTCGATCATGGATACGTCGGCTCGGTCGACCGGGTCGAGTTCATTGACGGGTCACCCGAGGCGATCGCCAGGTTCAACCGCGCCGGCATCCCGGTCGCAGTGGTGACGAACCAGGCTGGTGTCGCGCGAGGACTATATGGGCTCGACGACGTCGCTCGGGTGCACCAGTACATCGCAGAACGCCTGGCCGAGCATGGGGCACACATCGACATGTTTCTGTACTGTCCCTATCACCCCGAGGGAGTCGTCGAGGCCTTCGCCCGCACCAGCGAGGACCGCAAACCGGGACCGGGCATGGCGAGGGCGGCGCAGGCCGCGCTCAACCTCGACCTGGCCGCGACGTGGGTTGTGGGCGACCGCCCTGAGGACATCGGCCTCGCGGAGGCGGTCGGAGCATCGGCGATCCACCTGGGGCCTGGCGACTGCGAACGCCCGGGTGTCTGGTCGTTCCCAAGCCTCGCCGCCGCAGCCCCCTTCATCCTGGAGCGCATCGCCGTATGAGCAGCACCGCCCACGATCTTCAGGCCTTCACGCCGCCGGCCGGGACCACCCCGGCGAAGTTTCCGGCCGCGCCGTACGCGAGCGCCGCGGCGTTTTTCGGCGCATACGCGGACGAGGCGGCCCGGGCCGCGCGCTCGGTCGAGCCCGCTGCGCTCGACCGTGCGGCGGCGATCCTCCTCGACGCCTACACGCGCGGTGCCGGGGTGTTCGCCTGCGGCAACGGCGGATCAGCCGCGATCGCGAACCACCTGCAATGCGACCACGTGAAAGGCGTCCGGACGACGACCGATCTCACCCCCCGCGTGGTGAGCCTCAGCTCCAACATCGAGCTCATCACCGCGATTGCCAACGACATGACGTATGACGACGTCTTCACGTACCAGCTTCAGGCGCAGTCGGGCTCCGGCGACGTCCTCATCGCTGTCTCGTCATCAGGCCGCTCGCCCAACATCGTGCGCGCGCTCACATGGGCCCGCGACCATGACCTGCGCACGATCGCACTCACCGGCTTTGACGGGGGCGGCGCCAAGGCTGTCGCCGAGGTCACCATTCACGTCGACGGCACGAACTACGGTATCGTCGAGGATCTGCATCAGGCCATCATGCACGGGTTGGCCCAGTACATTCGCCAGTCGCGAATGACCGCGGACGCGATCTCGTCAGGTGTGTTCTGATCATGACAACCGCTCGAAGTGCGGGGGCGAGCGGGAGCTGCGCACCCTCTTGCTTTCGGAACGAAACTGGGAGTGACGCATGCGCGTGGCGATCAACCTCTTGACGGAGGACCCCGAGAACCCATCGGGCGCCCACTGGTTCTGGACCCGGGTGATCCCCGAGATGGCCAAGCGACTCGACTTCGGCGAGGAGCTGCACCTGCTGGTGAGCCCCAAGTCGCGGCATCTCCACCAGGGCTACGGGCCGAACGTCTTCTACATCACGTATCCGTGGTCGAACGAGCGGCGCACACCCCGCACCCTCTCCGAGCACCTCTACTCACCAGTGCGGCTACCCGTCAGCCGCATCGACGTGTTCAACACCCTGATGGCGCCCTTGGTGAACATCTCCTGGTCGCTTGTTATTCACATGAAGACGATGCACGCCTTCACCGCCCCCGAGGCGATCGGGCCGCTGCCCCGCGCCTACCGGCGGCTGAACTATCCGCGCACGGCGCGGGCCGCGAAGGCGATCATCATCAACTCCCATAGCTTGCGTTCCGAGATTGAGCAGTACCTGAGCGTCGACCCGCGCAAGCTCAAGCTGATCTATGAGGCGGTCGACCACGACATCTTCAAGCCGGGCGACGCCGGTGCGGCCCGCGCCGTCGTGGCGTCACACGGTGTCACGAAGCCCTTCGTGCTGTTCGTGTCCTCACTGTGGCCGTATAAGAACTGCGAGGGATTGCTGCGGGCGTGGGCGCTCGCCCGTCGTGAGCTCGGGGACCGCCAGCTGGCAATCGTCGGGCCCGGACGCGACGAGAAGTACGTCGCCCGGCTGCACTCGCTGGCCGCCGAGCTGGGAATCTCCGCCGATGTGATCTTTGTTGGCGGCGTTCCGCTCGAGGAGACCGTCCGCTTCTACCAGGCGGCCGACGTCTTCGTGTATCCGTCGTTCAATGAGACTTTCGGGCTCCCGATCCTCGAGGCCATGGCGTCTGGCTGCCCGGTTGTCACCTCAGACACGAGCGCCATGCCGGAAATCGCTGGCGGAGCCGCCGTCTTGTCTGATCCCAAGGATCCGGCGTCCATCGCCCGGGCGATCACCGAGGCGATAGGGCGGGATCGCCTGCGCGATGATGGACTCCGGCGGGCCGGCCAGTTCACGTGGGGGGCAACGGGCGCGTCGACCCTCGACGTGTACCGCGAGGTCGCCGCCCTCCGGCGCCGGGGCCGCAAGTGAGAGTCCTCGTCACCGGCGGTGCGGGATTCATCGGATCGCACACCTGCGACCGGCTGCTTGCGCTCGGGCACGACGTCGTTGTGCTCGACGCGCTGACCCCTCCGGTACACCGGAACGGGCGCCCCGCGTACATGAATCCCGAGGTCGACTTCTACCAGGGCGACACTCGCAACCGCGACCTCCTCACGAACCTCCTCCGCCGCGTCGACGCTGTCTATCACCTGGCCGCTTACCAGGACTACCTGCCCGACTTCTCGCGATTCTCTGACGTGAACGTGGTCTCGACGGCCCTGCTCTACGAGATCATCGTCGCCGAGCGCCTCGACCTCGCTCGCGTCGTGGTGGCGTCGTCGCAGGCAGCGATGGGCGAAGGGCTCTACCGGTGCCCGAGCGACGGCGAGCAGACGCCGGAAATGCGCCCCGAGAAGGCTCTCGCCGCTGGGCAGTGGGACATCCCCTGCCCGGTGTGCGGCGGCCCGCTTGAGATGCAGGCCACGCCCGAGCGGATCTCGAATCCGCAGAACGCGTACGGCATGTCGAAGCTCGGCGAGGAGATGGTCGCCATCAACCTCGGCCGCCGGTACGGCATCCCGACCGTCGCCCTTCGCTACAGCATCGTCCAGGGCCCACGGCAGTCGGTTTACAACGTCTACTCGGGTGCATGCCGCATCTTCTGCCTGAGTTACCTGCAGAACGTAGCGCCGACCCTCTACGAGGACGGCGAGGCGATCCGCGACTACGTCAACATCGACGATGTGGTGGACGCGAACATGCTCGTGCTGGAGGACGACCGCGCCGCCGGGCGGGTCTTCAACGTGGGGGGCGGCAAGGCGGTCACGATCCGGGAGTTCGCCGACATCGTCATGCGTCACTACGGTTCCGACCAGCCGGGCGTGGTGACAGGCGAATACCGCTTCGGCGACACGCGCCATGTTCTCTCCGACATCAGCGCCCTCCGAGCCCTGGGGTGGGAACCGCAGCACTCTCCTGCGGATTCGGTCGCGGCCTATTCCGCCTGGCTCAAGGGCATGGACGGTCTCGACGGAGTGCTGGCCGAGGCGAACGCCCGGATGCGCGCTCTGGGGGTTGTGCGGAAGGCGGGGACGTGAAGGCCTTCCTTCTGGCCGCGGGGATCGGCAGCCGCCTGCGGCCGATCACCGACACCATCCCGAAGTGCATGCTGGACATCGACGGGCGGCCCCTGCTCGACATCTGGCTCGACGCGTTCGACCGCGCGGATGTTAGTGAGGTTCTCGTCAACCTTCACCACTTGCCGGATGTGGTACGCCGCCACCTTGCCGCGCGTACCGCACCGCCGACGGTCCGTACGGTGTTCGAGCCGGAGCTGCTCGGCAGCGCCGGCACGCTCCGCGCCAACCGGCAGTGGGTCGAGAAAGAAGAGTTCTTCCTAGCCTGCTACGCCGACAATCTCACCGATTTCGATCTGCGCTCACTCGTTGACACCCATCAGCGACACGGAGCGATCGCGACCATGGCGGTGTTTCACTCTGAACGGCCGTCGGCGGGAGGTGTCGTGGAGCTGGACGCCAGCGGGCGGGTCACGGGGTTCGTGGAGAAGCCTCCCAAACCGGTTTCTGACTTGACCAATGCAGGCATGTACGCCTTCCATCCAGGCGTGATCGACGAGATCGGCGGCACGCCGCCCAGCGACATCGGCTATGACCTGCTGCCAAAGCTGGTGGGGCGCGCCCGGGCAGTGCTGGTCGAGGGGTACTTCCGCGACGTCGGTACTCCCGATGCCTACCGACGAGCCAGGGAGGAGTGGCCCAGCCGGGCGCTGCGATGATCATCACTCAGACGCCTTTGCGTATCGGCCTGCTCGGAGGAGGGACCGACCTGCCCGGCTATTACCGGGAGCATGGCGGCCGGGTCCTCAACTGCGCACTCGACAAGTACGTCTACGTCATCGTGAAGCAGCGCTTCGACGACGACATCTACGTCAACTACTCCAGGAAGGAGATCGTCTCGCGCGTCGAGGACCTGGAGCACGAGCTCGTGCGGGAAGCCATGCGGATGACCGGCGTGGCGAACGGAGTCGAGATCACCACACTCGCCGACATCCCGTCCGCGGGTTCGGGTCTCGGATCCTCGTCAGCGGTAACTGTCGGTTTGCTGCACGCGTTGTTCGCATATCAGGGACGGCAGGTGTCGGCGGAGGAGCTTGCCGAGGGGGCATGCACGATCGAGATCGAACGCTGCGGGAAGCCCATCGGCAAGCAGGATCAGTACATTGCCGCACTCGGCGGGATCCGTGATATCCACTTCGGGCCCGGTGATGAGGTGGTCGCCAAGGAACTGGGGCTCTGTGCGGCTGACCGCCGGGCTCTCCAGCAGCAAATCATGCTCTTCTACACGGGCATCACCCGAAGCGCGAACACCATCCTGGCCGAACAGAACGCGAACATGGAAGCCACGCGCCCCCAGCTCGACCTCCTGCGCGACCTCGCCGGGTTTGCCGTGGAGCGGCTGCGCAGCGGCGACGTGGATGCGATCGGCCCCGCAGTGCGGGAGAGCTGGGAAGCCAAGCGGAAGCTGGCGTCAGGCGTGTCAAACGGCCAGATCGACGTTGCGGTCAGCCGGGCGCTCGACGCGGGAGCGTCAGGCGCCAAACTGACGGGCGCGGGCGGTGGCGGCTTCCTGCTCGTTATCTGCCCCATAGAGCAGCAGCGCGCCGTTCGCCAGAGTCTCGGGGGCATGCGGGAATTGCCGATAAAGCTGGATCGCCTTGGCTCGCGGGTTGTGCTCAACGTGCTGCGCGACATCTGGAGTTGACCGTCGCCGATGTCTTCCTCCGCTACGAAATCCATCAGCGTCACCGGCTGGCTGGTGAAAGTCTCGCCCGCCAGTCTCACAGAGAGGTTGAGGAAATTCGGGAAAGCCCGTCCTGCCAGCAATTCAACTCTATCCCCCCAGAACAACATTCTTTTGGCCCAGGCACTCGGCGTCGTCGTGAACTCGTCGATAACGGTAGGCTAAGCTAACTATGGTGACGAACGATCAACGGCCCGGGCTCGATCCCTTGCGCCTTGTCGGCCTAATGAAGGCTGCGATCCGGCGTCTTGGCCTGGAACTTGCTGGACATGCTGTCCTAACCGAAGCGGCTACCGGTGCCTACGCAGTCACGCCAGTTCTGGCTGCCCTTGCCGGGGCACACGTCTTTGCCCTCGCCAACACGACTCGATACGGCTCGGCGGATGAAATTGAGAAGGCTACGCTCGGGCTGGCCCATCTGGCAGGTGTCGGGGACCGCATCGAGTTCATTTATGAGAAGAGCCCTGCTATTCTTGGCCGGATAGATATCGTTACCAACAGCGGGCAGGTTCGGCCCATCGACAAGACAATTGTCTCACATCTGAAATCCTCTTGCGTGGTGCCGCTGATGTACGAGGCATGGGAACATAGACCAGCTGACATCGACTTGGATGCGTGTCGCTCTCGTGGAATTGAAGTGGCGGGCACGAACGAACAACATCCGGCCGTTGATGTGTTCCCTTTTCTTGGCCTGCTGGCGGTACGGGAGTTGCACGACGCAGGGATAGCAGTTCATGGCAGCCATATTGTTTCGCTATGTGATAATGTTTTTGCGCCGTTTATTAGAAATAGCCTGCAAAGCTGCGGGGCAAAGGTGTTTGAGGTGCCGCAGTTGACTCAGCAAGCGCTGGCTCCGGATTGCGATGCAATCGTAGTTGCGCTGAAGCCTGGCGAGGACCCTGTTCTTACCGCAGCCGACGCAGACCTGATCTGTAGACAGGCGCCAGGAACGGTTGTCGTTCAGTACTGGGGCGACGTGGACCGCAAAGCCCTGGCCCATGCCCGCATTCCCGTGTGGCCACCTCAGGAGCCTGCAGCTGGGCACATGGCTGTGCTCCTGTCGGCCATCGGCCCAGAGCCGATCGTTAGGCTGCAGGCGGGAGGGCTTAAGGTTGGCGAGGTGCTTGCACGCGGACTCGGCCGTGCCACGGCCCAGGAACTCGCGCTCGTCCAGCCACTTTGACTCTATAACATTTGCATAATGCTGTCGCGGGCCGGGGCTCCGGCGTAAGAAACCTCAAATTGGAACATCGCGGAGACAGGTATGAAGAGGATTCTGCTGCTTGGAATGGGCCCTACCGCACTCAGTGCGCTGGAATCGCTTGCAGGGCAGTTCCACGTTGTCGGCATCGTGCGACAGGTACAGACGGGTGCGGAAACAGATGACACTGTGGCGCGCCGGGCACATGAGCTGGCAGTTCCCGTGCTGCCAGACGTCAGCCTGGACGGGGTGCAGCGGGCAATCGGGGAATCGCAGCCACATTGCACGGTCGTGTCGTCCTATGATCGTATCCTCGGCCCACATATCCTGGGTCACGGCAAGTTTGTAAATGTGCATTATGCCGCCCTGCCACACTATCGTGGACGCGCAAATGTCAACTGGGCCATAATAAACGGGGAGCCGGAAACTGCAATAACAATCCACGCTATCACGCCGGGCCTCGATGACGGTAATATCCTGTTCCAGCAGGCTGTAGCAATAGGGCCTGATGACACGGCCACAGATATCTATGACACTCTGAATGAGATTCAGCGTGAAGCCCTCAGTGAGACGGTGGCGCGCTATCTCGATGGCTTCTCTGGTGTTCCTCAGAATGAATCTGAGAGCACCTACGGATGCAGCCGCGTTCCGGCGGACGGCGAGATTGACTGGTCCAAATCAACGGACCACATCTATGCGCTGATCCGGGCCCTATCTCCGCCCTATCCAGGTGCTCATAGCTACCTTGAGGCACGCCGCATCACGATCCTGCGCGCGTCGCCACTGCGGGACGGACGTCGCTACGTCGGCCGCGTTCCGGGCCGGGTAGTGGGGAGATCGAGAGCCGACGGATATGTCGATGTGCTGACAGGTGACGGCATGCTGAGGGTCCACGAAGTGGCCATGGACAAGGATGGAGAGACGATTCCCGCAGCGGCCGTCATCACGTCCAGCAGACAAACGCTGGGCCTGCGAAACCCTGATTTGTTGCTGCGAATCGAGGAACTTGAAAGACGGCTGAACGCGCTTACTAAGAAGTAGGTCGATGCGCAACTTCTCCCCGGTTCGGGGCAAACGCCCCTGCCCTTGTGGCCGTGGCCGCTGAAGCAGGCCGCAGACGTCTTCCCCGGCCGCCATTGCCGGTTCGCGGTCACTGCGCCGGTGGTGCCCTCGCGGCAGGGACAGCCCGGGCAAGCTGGTGACTGTGGCCCGGGCCTGGCCGACTGCTGCGAGCCATGCGATCATCGGCCGACGGCGAGGCGCGGGACCGACTGCTCCCACGATGCCCCGACTGTGGCTCAAGCATCTACCGCGGTACCGTTTGGCCCGTTCTGCCCTCTATGGCGGTGATCGGGGACTATGGTCGTGTTTTCATGAAGGCTATCGCCGCCCTGGCCGCTGTGGCTGCCGCCCTGA
>Ga0070713_100000293_pt1 | contig 33052 bp, 24 predicted proteins | sample LARL82metaG_FD_65465 | JGI IMG/M metagenome (GOLD analysis project Ga0070713, IMG submission 65465) | Corn, switchgrass and miscanthus rhizosphere microbial communities from Kellogg Biological Station, Michigan, USA - LAR L8-2 metaG | ecosystem: Host-associated > Plants > Roots > Rhizosphere ... | reverse complement strand
TTTCAATCCGCATTCACAGCCTTGACCGCAGAACGTCCCTTACGAAACCCGCCGCTGGCCTCGAGATGGTCCGGCAACCACGAGAGAGACCGCACCAATCGACATTGGTGGATCGTGGGTCTCATTCTGCTCGCCTCAAGTTTTCTCCTCTGGCTTTTATGGTTTGGCGCTTTCGCTCAGGCCAAAGACCTTAGGCACGAAATTCGGGCGCTTCAGGTCGAGGTATCCAGCCTCAAACAAGAGCAAAAGATACCGTCGCTGGCGCTTAATCGCTATCGCAATTCCGTTTGTTACATCGTGGGAACTTATAGAATCACCTTTCCTCATCAACCGCCGGCACGTCGAACCCGAATCTCCGGCACCGGTTTTGTCGTTGACCAGCATCTGATTGCAACGAATCGACATGTTGCGCAGCCCTGGTACAAAGATGCCGATTCAGAAGCCTTGATCCGTACCGGAGCCGTGCCCTCTCTCGAGAATTTGGTTGCCTATTTCCCCGGAGTGGCCTCGCCGATACCGGTTAAAACGGTAGCGCTCTCACAAACGGATGACCTGGCGCTCGTCAGGATGCACGATGCTCCCGAACTTCATTTTGAAGCGATTCCTTTATCTTCGGCGAAGCCTGTTGCGGGCGACCCGGTTGCAGTCCTCGGATACCCGATGGGTCTCTTGGGCATGATGGCGAAGTCTCCCAATGAAATCTATGTACGCCTCGCCTCACGTCATGACCTTCAGAACTCCGCAAAAGAACTGGCAGCGCTGTCTTTGATTCGACCATCAGCGACGTTTGGACATTTGGGCGACATGATTGGAGAGAAGCTGATTTATGACGCACCGACTGCGAAGGGCGCCAGCGGCGGCCCAGTGTTTGATTCTCAGGGCAAAGTCTTCGGAGTGAACCAAGGCTACATTGATGGTTTTGCCGGGGGAACCCTGGGGATCTCTTCCGAAGGTCTGAAGCCTCTGATCGCCGAAGCGAGGAAAGTGATCGAGCGGTCCGAGTAAACCTAGCTTGCTCTTTGTTTTTTGTCGGCTCTGAACTTTGCCCATCGGGCCTTTTGAGCCTGAGATATTCTGCGACGGGCGGCAACTGAAAAGATGCGAGGTAATTCCGTAAGATGTTTGGCGTCTCCGTGCTTGCGCGGTGCAGGTTCTGACATGGCCCTCGTGGCTCCTGCCGCACCTTCGATAGTGGCGATAGCACGGTCCAGCTTTTTAAGGTCCGATTGGGCTCGCCTATATTCTTCACGAAGCTCTTGAATCACATTCTTTAGCTCTAGCATGATTTCACTCGCTTGAGATTGTATTGACATTTTGCAATTGCGCCCAGCCGGGTCGATCCGAATCGTATTCTGAGGCAGAAAGCACCTTGCGTGTATTGAGTGGTCCAGAGCACCAGGGACAAGTCAGTAGTTTCCCCGTGCCTCTCGGACCCGGCAGTTCGATAATTGCCCAGCAGTGTGGACAAACAATGGACAAGATGGCGAGATCACTGGGTAAACTGTCGGCAACCCGCTTGCATTTGGGACTGCATTGATTCACCAAACGATCGATTTGCAAAAACAGTGTCAACAGACGTGCAGGATCCTGCTCGACGGCCGCTTGCCTGCAAAGTCTCCGGCATTCTCTTGGGATTGAGCTCCCCATTGAACCTCTCTCAAAACTGTCACCAAGAGTTCTCGCTTTTAGGAAACAATGGCACTGTCAAGAGTGACAGGTATGAGACCTGAGTTCTGGTTCTGATTGTCATACGGATAGGGTGGGGACGAGGCTCATGAATTCTCTGACGATTGACTGTGGATTTCCTGAGCCTCTGAATTCAACTGCGACGCCAAAACTCCCAGCGCCAAACCATGATGGTTAGGGCGAAGGATCTCTGTCGCATGATCACCGTCCTGCAGCCTGATGGAGAGCGGAAAGGAATGGGCCGGCTGCATCGGTCGGCTGCACCTGGCCATCTAGGATTGCTTGTATTGAACCGCTTCCCCCGTATGTATTCTTGATAGTATCTTCGTCAAGTCCAAGCTTTGAGCCTCCGACATCGAAACCTGCAAAGGCTCCTCCCGCATTGGAGTAAGAGAGAACTGGAGCTTTCCAACCCGTACTGGCAGTCGATGCGGCTTCGCTCGTCGGACCCGTTGCAACCATTTCCGCGCCAAGATCCCAGTGGCCACCTTCCAATTCCTGCTTTCCTTGGTCGTTCATGAGCAGAACGATGTCCTGCTCCGCTGCACCCGCTTGCAAACCCACACTGGCTCCCGTCATGCTGATAAAAGCTGGAGCGCTCCAACCGGAACTTGTCCGGCAGCTGACAACCCCGTTGCCGTGTTTCCCGCCGACGATAAACCCAGCTTTCGTCATTTTGGGGATCACAGCAACGCACTTGGCTTGCTTGAGGACGCCAGAAGGTATCTGGCTACCCGAAGTCATCTTTTGGACAACCTGCGCCGCCGAGCTCAGTACCTTCGATGCATCAGCTGCGAATGCCAAGGTAGTCAGTAAGAGGGAGAAGCACAGTAAAGCTGCTGTTTTCTTCATACAAATCTCCTTTTCTTGTAAACCTTCAAAAGGTGTGTGGACGGACGAAGCCTTTTCACTTGCACGCCGATGCTCCCGGTGTCCAATGCTCGCCTTCGGCATCTAGTGTGACGATGCGAATGGGCCCTCCGACCGAGTCCGGAACCGCGCTTTCTTCAAGAGCGATTATCGTTTCCACTGCTCGCAGGTCCCCTCGTGCATGGCGAAAGTTTGTGAGAGACATCTGGTCCATGGAGCCGACCTGGTGATACGCCGCTTCTGCTTGGCCGATCACAATGGCAGATTCCACAAGCCCTTCACACGCTCTCCCGGGGCAGGAAGCTGTGTCGGAAGACACGCTCAGTGTCGTCCCCTCGTTTACGCGCAAACCAGCTACCACATACTTAGGGACACCTCCTTCAAAACCAAAGAAGATTGCTATCAAGGGAATGCCGGTCCCATGGTGTTGCGCGACTAAGCTCCACCCGCTCGGATCTTGCGTTTTTAGGTCCCTCATCACTCTGGCGTACGGAGCGGATGAGGTTCGTACGAACTGAACCGCCGCCTGTTTCAGCGACGAGGAAGAGGAAATCGCTTGTCGTGCCAGCCTTTCGGCGGAGAAATTGGTCTTGCGATGAACAATACCCATACCCTGTATCACGAACAACATCGACTCTTGCTTGTGAAGCTTGCAGGTGTAGAAGTGTGCTGGAACCTCGGGTGTGTGCCAGTTGACGACCAAACTGTCCGCACCGACTACCAGGTGTTTGGGAGTCCGAATAACCACGATTGTTGTAGCCAGACAAGATGGCGTCAGGGAGAGAAGCAATAGAACGAAAGTATAGAAGTAGTCCACCGGCGCACCAGGAACTATGCAGCACGCGATCGGCCTCGCTGGGGAATTTCGCGGATGTCAATTTCTGATGCGACTCGCTCAGTAAAAAATAAGCGATACACGAAACCACCGGCTGCTCCGCCAATGAGTGGGGCTAGCCAGAACAGCCACAATTGTTGTAGGGCCCATCCGCCGACGAGAATCGCCGGCCCGGTGCTGCGTGCCGGGTTCACTGAGGTGTTGGTGACCGGAATCCCGATTAGGTGTATGAGTGTTAACGCGAGGCCAATGGCAATGGGAGCGAATCCTTTCGGAGCCCGCTCATCGGTGGCTCCCATGATCACGAGCACGAAAAAGGCTGTGAGAACGACCTCTGCGAGCAGGCAGGCAACCAATGAGTATCCTCCAGGAGAGTGAGTTCCGTATCCATTAGAAGCGAAGCCTCCTGCAAGATTGAACCCTGCTTTTCCGCTGGCGATCACGAATAGAATTCCGGCTCCTGCACAGGCGCCCAGAACCTGGGCGGTGACGTACGGCAACACTTCTTTGCCTGGAAATCGACCTCCCGCAAAGAGCCCGACGGAGACGGCAGGGTTTAGGTGGCAGCCGGAAACATGGCCAATGGCATAGGCCATCGTGAGCACCGTCAATCCGAAAGCCAATGCAACTCCGGCAAAACCTATTCCGAGGCCCGGAAACCCGGCTGCGAGAACCGCGCTGCCACACCCTCCAAATACCAGCCAGAATGTTCCGATAAATTCCGCGACCGTCCGTGTGCCAAGATTCATTTGGTTTTGCCCCGCGGACCAACACGATTTGCTGGTCCATCTAGCTTCCGAAATGCGACCCACAGAATAACGACGCAGTGTTTACCGAGAAACTGTCAGTAGTGGCAGCCGATTCACGGAGGGGAATGCGGCTTTTGAAGAGCCCACCGTCACTTGCTCGCCGGTTCTTCTGTAACACTTGCCAGTATTTGGACGCACGATCTTTCGATAGAAACCCAATTAGCCCGCAAGTAAACCGCTGATCAACACCGCGAGTGCAAGGTTGTTTCGGGCACCAAATGGAGGCACAATGACCACAATTAGAACCATCCTGTTGTTACTTACGGTCGCGATATCCTTCCAATTGAACGCGCAGATTATAAAGAACCTCGAGGTGACGGGTGGGTGGTCCCACCTAACTGGGGACAACGGCTTGGATGGATTTAACGTAGGGTCGTCTTTATGGTTTACCCCGCGGGTCTCGGTTGGTTTCGACTACGATCACGTTGGCGACACCACAGCGTTAACGCCGTTCGCTCTTACGGGCAACGGTCTATTTACGGTAAAAAGCAAGATGCAGGATTGGCTTGTCGGACCCAGATTCTTCTTCGGCTCTAAAGAGGTTAAAGTATTGCGAACGCTACATCCGTTTGCGGAAGTTGAAATAGGGGCGGCCCACCTGAGTTCTACGGTTACCCAAGTCGGCGCGGCAAGCCAGACTGCTGCCGATAATGCGGGCACATGGTTGCTTGGCGGTGGTGGCGACATCTTGCTCAGTCCGCATTGGGCCGGGCGCATCAACCTCGGATTTCAGCGAACCCATTTCGCAGAGTCGGGGCAAAGTCGTTTACGGCTGATCATGGGGGTGGCGTATACGTTTGGCAGTCGCACCATTAAGTAGTGCGGCTGAGCTAAACGACTCCCAAAGCGAGAGCCAGAAATGAAAGCCGCCGTTCAGACAATAGACGAACGGCGGCCGTTGTCGAAGCCTTTCAACGTTTGTTTAGCGCGGATGTCTTCTTGCCGTACGGAAGACCAAAATGGTGAATACAATCGCGGCTAAGACACCGGCCACAATGCGAATAATAAATACGTTATTCATTTCCCTCATCCTGATCGGCCTGCAATGTCCCTTTGAATAGCTTGGGGGGGAGAGCCTCTGATTGCCTTCGAACGCATCACCTTGCTGCTGGTACTACTACACCAATTCAGAGCGAATGATCACGGTTGCTTACAAATATTTCGCTCGATGACTTCTCTGGAATATCTGACAGCAATTAACCAGCAATCAAAGTTGCTCCGCAGCAACCCAATCCGCCTGCCTTTCTGTTAGATATTATGTCCAACGATCATGGCCAAGGGCGGCAAGCTAAAATCCACGACGGTCCATTTCACGGACTCGGATCTTCACGTAATTAAAGGACTGCAAGAGAAACTTGGACTGGGGCTCATCCACGTAGTGCGCCTCGCGATCAGGAGACTTGCGGAGTTCGAGAACCTACACGTTCACCAAGGGCGCAAGAGGGCGGACTAGCGGCTCACGAGTGGCGGGAGCGCGCTATTTAGAAAAAGCCCGCCAGGGTCGGGGCGGGCATCACAGAGGCAAGTTGCGTTGGGCTACCAGGAACTGGCCCTTGGCGAAGTCATTGCCAAGGGCGGAACCTGGCCATTCCGCTACTGCTGTCGAGAAATGTATCCCTCTTGTGGGTGCGCGACACCTGTCAGACTTGACAGGTAGCGTGGGGTCAATCTTCTGCATTTGTTTGAACGACGTCGTGAATCTCGATCGGCAACGTGATTGTGAACGCTGATCCCATTCCCGGTGTGCTTTGGACCTTAATCTTTCCTTTGTGTTGCATGACAATCCCATACACGCTGGAGAGACCAAGGCCGGTGCCTTTGCCCGAAGGCTTGGTGGTAAAAAACGGATCGAAAATTACGGACTGCAATTCCTCTGGGATACCTATGCCCGTATCTGCGATCGTAATCGAAACTGATCCCGGTGTTTCGCTTGCAACCCTGCCGCGAGAAGTGGAGATTTTCAGTTCACCTCCCGTCGGCATCGCATCGAGAGCGTTGACGATCAGATTTACCAGGGCCTGCTCTAGTTGAGAAGGATCTGCATGTATGCTCGGCAGGTCTTGACAGATATCCACAGTGAGTACGATGGCCTCTCGTAAAAGGGGCTGCACCAGATGGAGGACCTCAGTGACGAGGTCGTTTACCTGAACCGCACCGCAGTGCATTTCCTGAGTTCTTCCAAACTGCATCAGGCGGCGGATGAGCCCCGCAGCCCTTGACGCCGCCATAGAGGCTTGACTCAGGCGATCCTGACGTTCGTCCTTTGGGATGTCGTCAGCCTTTGCGGCTTCCACGCTCAGAGTTATCGTTTCGAGCAAGTTGTTCAAGTTGTGTGTGAGCCCCGCAGCGACGGCACCGAGCGTCTCCAGGCGTTGCAAGTGATCGACTGTGCGGCGTAGCTTCACTTCCGTGGTCTCGTCTACAATAAAAACAATCACACCGGACATTCCCATCGCCGAAAACGGGTACGCCCAGGTGAGCAGCCATTTTGAAGTGCCATTGGCCAATACGGCGCGCATTTCCTGAGCTTCCACCCGCTCGCCCTGGAATGCCCGCATGACCGCGGATTCATCGAAGGATATTTCGTGCCCGCCAGGGTCTTCCAGACGATAGTTCATTCGCCATTCGCGGAACGCAATCGGCTTGTCCGGGGACTCACCGAGTAAATCGACCGCCGTTCGGTTCGCAAAGACCACATGATGCTCGCGGTCTACAACTGCCACGGCGATACCAATCTCCTCGAAAATGGTTTCTAAGAGTCCTGCGGGATGGAGTCCGAAAATCGGCATCTTTCACCAGAGTACGGGTTGGCTGATTGCCGGGAACTGTTAAGTCTTGCGGGCTTTGCAGGTTGTTATCACGCCGGGTATTCAAATCGAACGTTGTCGTACCTGTACCTTTTCTCAGTAGCGACAATTCCAGATTGGGTTGCACCCTTGGTGCATTGGGAGGCTCCATGCCTGCGAGAGTAATCGCTATCCTTCTCCTCAGCGCGTCGTTGATGAGTGAGATCAACGCACAGACCTATACTTCGGTTGCATACGCCTACGGCAACATCGCGTTTCCGGGCGCTATGCTAACAATTGCAAATGCGGTAAACGACAGTAACATAATTGTAGGATCCTTTTTCGACGCCAATAGTTCAGTTCATGGCTTCGTCTACGGGAAAGGCCATTACCAACAGGTCGACTATCCCGGATCATCCGAAACCGAAGTTCTCGGAATTAACGACAGCGGAGATCTCGTGGGTGTGTATCAGATTGCGGGCCCACTGAACTTCCATGGATTCCTTCGGCATGAAGGGCAGTTCACAACCATTGATGCCCCGCAAGCCGAATTTGGCACCAAGATTTTCGGAATTAATAAAGATATGGTGATGGTCGGAAGTTTTGACGATTCTCAGGGTTTCATCGTAAAGTCCGGCTCGTTCACTGTTTTCAACGCTCCCCAGTTGCCCGGGGAAGCATTTCAGACCCAGCTCAATGGAATCAATAACGTCGGATGGATCTCTGGGCAGGTCTCTTCGGGTGGTGCCTGGCGGGGCTTTTGGTTCAGGGAGCGAGATCTCGACTTTCTCCAGCCGATCGGCAGCAGTGATAATCAAGTCACCGGTATGAATGCCCGCGGCGACATCGTTGGCTGTCATGACGCCACATCGGGGTTTATATCCTTTGAGGTCGAGTCCCGGCGAAATCTTGAGACGGAAAACGACGGATTTCCATCACAAGAGAAGCTAGCATCCTGCTTATCGGGCATAAACAATGCGCGAGTGGTGGTGGGCAATTACTTTCAACTAAATCAGCCCAACGCGTTCGTAGCTGTTCCCCAGCTTACTCTGCGCGTCCTTGGCGTTGCTAATCGCTCCACGATAACCAGTCCATTGCTCTTGTCGGCTGTGGCGTCGGGCGTCAACCCAGTCAATGAAATTCAGGTCTGGGTTAATGCCCGCAAAGTCAAGAATATAAAGGGCGGCTTCCTCAAAGAGCGGTTGGTCTTACCGCAAGGGATAAACGAACGAGTAGTGGTCCAGGCAGTTGACGCGAAGGGTCTAAAAACAAAGATCGTATTTACCCTGACCGTTCGGTAGGCGCCCGATAGCAATCAGTGGCGCAAAACCGGTTGCCTACTATTTGTTCCGCGGCAAACCGTTATTAATGACAGTTATGGATACCCGGAATAGCTGATATCCAGAGTAGCACCAGGGGTAGCTCAGGTCAGCTGAATCCCCTAGGAACAAAACCATCGCACACTCTGGAGGTCGATATGGGAAAACCCAGAATCGTCATAGCGGACGACCACGAAATAACAAGGATCGGACTCAAATCCATTCTTGCGGGCACAGGACTGTACGAAATATGTGGGGAAGCTGGAGACGGACACGAAGCTCTGGAAAAGACGTGTCGCCTGCGCCCTGATCTCCTCATTCTGGACGTTGGCTTGCCATTTCTAAATGGAGTGGAAGTTGCCCGCCGAATCGAATTTGAAAGCCCTCGGACCTCGATCTTGATATTCACCGAGGTGGAATCAGATCGGGTGATGCTGGATGCCTTCCGGCTCGGGGTAAAGGGGTTCGTGGTGAAATCCGAGAGTATGTCGGACCTCTTGGCTGGTATCGATACGGTGCTTCACGGCAAGACCTGCTTCACGCCGCGCATTGGACAAATACTGCTGAACTTTGCAAAGCAATTCGGACGTGGCGAAGTCTTGACGGCCCGCGAGAAAGAAGTCGTTCAACTCGTAGCCGAAGGCCATTGCACCAAAGAGGTGGCCCGGAAGCTCGCGCTAAGCCTGAAGACAGCCGAAACCCACCGTAGCAATATCTTGCGAAAACTCCACGTCCACTCAACTGCTGAGCTCATTCTTTACGCGGTGCGAAATCAGATTGTTCACATAGAACGCGTACCAGAACTGTCACTGCTGCAGTTCTCGAAAGCTGAGATAAATGCGACGCAAAGTACTTCGCAAGCGGCAGCGGCATAATGCGAAATCAGCCAATGCTCTCATTGAAAAAGGCAACTCGGCGGAAAATATCCAGTGCGGCGAAGGTCGTTTGCGTAGACGATAACGAGTTTGTGCTGGAGATCCTGGATTGGTACCTGGAGTCACAAGGTTACAAGGTGGTGCAGTGTTCCAATCCGTCCCTGGCACTTGCGATCATTGAAAGGGAGGGTGCTGATGCGGTCACTCTCGACTTTGAGATGCCAGTCATGGACGGTGCTGCTGTGGCGGTTGCAATCAAGTCGAAGATTCCTCAGCTTCCAATCGTCATGTTTTCGGGCAGCAGCGAAATACCACAGCAGACCCTCGACCTGGTCGATCGCTTTGTCTCGAAAGATGCCGTGAACGGCTTTGCTGCCGTCGCAAACGCGTTGAACTCGGTTTTAGCGGAGAGGGGAATGCGTACTTCGGTTCGCCAGGCAGTCGCGGGCCAGAAAATCGCGTGAAGGGAAAACGGTGAGGTGGGTGAAAAGGAAGCGGTAGCGGATTAAGGTTGTCCATGGGGATTGGCTTGCGGTCCGGCAGATCGCCGCCGGTGTTTTTTCATTAGCGCGCGGCCGATGTCTGGCAAGAACTCCTTCACCACACTGAACCCCATATTGCTGGCCATTGTGATTCCAAAGCTGACAGCTGCGTCTCCGGCGGAGCGCTGGCTACGAGGTTGCCATGTCCTCGATAAAAAGGCGCCAGCTGCGACTCCCGCGATTTGTGACACGGACGGATGTCGGCTACCGTCATCATGGCGAGCGAGAATACCGCTTGACACGGCGTATCCGGTGCGGGCCCAGAATCCGCCCTTTCCGGAGTTGAAGTAGCGGTTGTCCTCGTGAAAACCACTGGAGAGAACAAAGGTCACTGTTCGCTGGATGGAGTACTGCCCTAAGATATTCGCGAACCGTTTTCCGTATCCTGCAAATCCCTGTTGCCACTCTTCGGGTTTATCACCCCATTGATCGATACCGGCAGAAGTTGCCGCTTTGATATACCCCAGCGGGTTAACCATCGTTTTCCAGTAGATCCGAGTACGTTCTTTCTGAGTGAGTGGTGCGAACTGGTCAGCTTTTTCGTTACCCGCCATATTCAGGTAATTGAAGACGTACTCGATCGCTTTTCCGGACGAGCTTGACGAAGGCGAAACATCGGGATCGGCCATTTGACCCTGAGCAAGACAAACCCACAAAATGAAAATAGGGAAGAATGGTGGCCGGAAAAATCGTATTTTGCGCTGAGATCGCATGGAAGTACGCGGACGAGCTCCTTTAGCCCACTCACGTTGGCTCCAAGCCCCATTCCCTGAGAATGTTTTCCTCCTTTTAGATGCTCGACGTGAACTGTAGCTTATGACAGTGGTACTCTGGCGACTCTCAAAACGCGGTGTCCTCGAGTGAAGAGAACTTCTTCGCCCGCATAGCAGGCCTCCGGAGGCATTCGTGAAAAGCTATGTACCAACCGTCCTCCAGTTGATCTGAGTCATCACTCGACAAGCGGGATCGATGTTCCCAACAGCAAGCCTCAAGGCCATAGCACTTGTGACATTGCAACCCCGCTATGAAAAAGCATTAGTAGGCCTTGAGGCCATGCCCGCGGAAAATCTCTGTTGTGAGCTCAACGATTGACCGGAACGGTGGCTCGACAGCTCCAAGCTGATAATTAAGCTTGAGCTTTTCCCACTTGAATCGTCCCATTTGATGAAATGGCAGGACATCAACTCGGTGAATATTACCCAGGCTGCTGGCGAATATGGCGAGATGTTCGATATCGTCAATGTTGTCCGTGAGTCCGGGAACCAGAACGAAGCGCAGCCAAACAGGCCGCTTCTGGCGCGCTAGTCGCGTCGCGAACTTGAGCACTGGCTGGATCTCCATGCCGGTAAGGCTTCGATGACGTTCGGGTGACCAGCTCTTAATGTCCAGAAGCACTAAGTCGATATTTTCAAGTTCTGCGTCGCTGATTCGGTCGCCCAGTGCACCGTTCGTATCCAACGCAGTGTGAATACCCAAGCCTCGCACGGCCGACAGCAGCTTCACGGCAAATCGGTCCTGCATTAGGGGTTCGCCGCCGCTTAACGTGAACCCGCCTTTCATCGAATTCAGCCCATGGCGGTACTTCCGTAGCTCTTCAACCCCTCTTGCCACCGTGACAGGGGTGCCGTTCGTTAGGTTCCAAGTGTCCGGGTTATGACAGTACAGGCACCTGAACTGGCAACCGGTTGTCCACGCGACCACACGCACTCCGGGGCCGTCCACGGTTGAACCAGTTGTAAAGGAATGCAGGAACCCCATCTCTCCAGTCGCGAGGGCGTGCCTTATGTCGGATTCGGATACACCACGCCCCTGATCGATTCTGAATTCGTAGGGGCTTCTGGCCTCAAGCTCCAGTTCACGAACTTGATTCTCCACCGTCATAAGCTCATTCCCCGTGGAAGGTGCGGTTAATTACGTCCATTTGCTGGTCGCGTGTCAGGCGAACAAAATTGACTGCATAACCCGAGACCCGGATCGTCAGACTGGGATACTTCTCCGGGTGATCCATTGCATCGACCAGCATTTCGCGGTTCAGCACGTTCACGTTCATGTGGTATCCCGTCACGCCAAAGAAGGCGTCGAGAATATTTCGCAAATTGGTGATGCGGTCTTCGGAGATTCTGCCCAGGCTCTCCGGTACCAGCGTCGAGGTGAGGGAAATGCCGTCGGCGGCATCGCGATAAGGAATTTTTGCCACTGACGCTGCTGACGCATGGATCCCATGACGGTCGCGACCGTGCATCGGGTTGGCGCCAGGGGCAAAGGGCTCGCCTTGACGCCGGCCATCCGGGGTATTCCCGGTATTTTTACCGTACACAACATTCGATGTGATGGTTAGAACCGATTGCGTGTGGAGCGCGTCTCTGTAAGTTGGGTACTTCCTCAACTTGTTCATGAAGGTCGTGACGGCCCATGACGCCAGTTGGTCCACCTTGTTGTCATTGTTTCCAAATTGCGGGAATGCGCCCTCGATGTCGTAGTCGTTAATCAGCCCAGCTTTGTCGCGGACCACTCGAACTTTGGCATAGCGAATCGCCGAAAGGCTATCAGCAACGACTGACAGCCCAGCTATGCCAAATGCCATGGTTCGCAGCGGAGCATAATCGTGAAGGGCCATCTCCAGACGCTCGTACGAATACTTGTCGTGCATGTAATGAATGACATTCATGGCATTGACGTAAACGCCCGCCAACCACTCCATCATCCCTTCAAATTTCTGCACCACATCTTCGAAATTGAGATATTCGCCTTGCACCCCGGGAAACGCTGGACCCACTTGCTGTCCCGTGATTTCGTCTCTTCCACCGTTGATTGCGTACAACAGGCACTTCGCGAGGTTGGCCCGGGCCCCGAAGAACTGCATCTGTTTGCCTACCAGCATGGGCGAGACACAGCAGGCAATTGCGCCGTCGTCACCCCAACTGCGGCGCATGATCTCGTCACTCTCGAATTGAATGGAGCTGGTGTCGATTGCGACCTTAGCCGAAAAGCTTCGGAACGGATCCGGGAGACGCGGTGAATACCAGATGGTCAGGTTCGGCTCCGGCGCCGGCCCAAGATTGTACAAAGTCTGCAGAAAGCGAAAGCTCGTTTTCGTTACGAGAGACCTGCCATCGTCGCCTAAGCCGGCTATGGATTCCGTAACCCATGTCGGGTCCCCTGCGAACAGGGCATCGTATTCCGGTGTGCGAAGGAAACGAACGATCCGGAGTTTTATTATGAAGTCATCAATGATTTCCTGTGCTTGTTGTTCGGTTAGCAGCCCTTCGGCAAGATCTCGCTCAAAATAGACATCCAGGAACGTGGATGTCCGGCCTAACGACATAGCTGCGCCATTCTGCTCTTTCACGGCTGCGAGATAGGCGAAGTAAAGCCACTGCACGGCCTCGCGCGCGCTGGTTGCCGGGCCAGAAATATCGAATCCGTAAGATGATGCCATCTGCTGCAGCTCTTTGAGAGCGCGAATCTGCTCTGCCAGTTCCTCGCGATCGCGGATGACCGCATCCGTCGACATCTTGAAGTCGAGGCTGCGTTTCTCGTCCTGCTTGTGGTCAATCAGGCGAGCCACTCCGTAGAGAGCGACACGGCGGTAGTCCCCTATGATCCGGCCGCGACCGTACGCGTCAGGCAGTCCGGTGAGAATGTGGGAACTGCGGCAACGCCTGATGTCAGCTGTATAGGCGTCGAACACGGCATCGTTGTGAGTCTTGCGGTATTTCGTGAACGCTTCCACCACATTGGGATCGGGTTCATACCCATAGGTCTTCAACGCAGAAACAATCATCCGAAAGCCACCGTTGGGCATGATCGCCCGCTTGAGGGGTGCGTCAGTCTGCAAGCCGACGATGATTTCATTGGTTCGGTCGATGTAGCCGGGGGCGTGGGCCGTTATTGAGCTCGGAATCTGGGAAATATCGAGTACCCCCTTTTTTCTTTCCTCGGCGAAAAGGAAACCCAGTTTTTGCCACAGCTTTGTCGTACGAGGCGTGGCCGCCGCCAGAAAAGACTCGTCATCGTGATAGGGGGTATAGTTCTGCTGGATAAAGTCGCGAACGTCAATATCCTTCTGCCAGAGTCCGGGAACAAAACCCTTCCAAGCTGCGCTGAGTTTGTCGGTCGATGTAGTCGAGGAAGTTGCGGTGACCATAAATCCTCCGGTATGAAGCGAACGGTTGACCCTAAGCAGCTTTCTTAAACGGCAATACCACTGCAGTGGGTGCTCGTTTTCCTGTTTCCTTCAGGAGAAAAGTCAACCCGACCGCAGCCGCCACACCCAGCAACATCGGAATAAATGCCGTTTGGTAATGCGGTAACTCCATTGCGTTGGCGCGAGAAGATGCGTAACGCAACATCCACGTGAAACCAGGCGCCAGAAGAGCGCTTAGGGAGAAGTTAACGAAACTAATTACACCAGTAGCCGTGCCTCCCAAATGAGGCGGGTTCGCTTCCTTGATTACGATGTAGGGGATCATCGCCGAGCCCGAAGCAATCCCAGCCAACAATCCCACTGTGTATGGAGGCAATATTCCAGGTGGCGCGAAGAGAATCCAGCAGAGGCACGAAAAAAGAGCAAAGCCGCCTGCAACGATGACAGGCTTGCGCCGTCCAATTCGGTCCGATATGTACCCGAGCAGCGGACAGCCGATGATCCACCCCACGGGAATCGATGCCGAACGGAGAACTGCGGTCGCATAGTCGAATCCATGGGCTTCCTGGAGATAGCGGACGCCCCAGATCATCGTGAAAATAGTGGTTGGAATAAACAAAAGACCGGCGATGACGCCGCAATAGATGGATTGGGGGTTTCTAAAGACTACGCCGAAGCCAGACAAGGTTTCTGACAATTCCGCACGCTTTTCTTTTTTCCTGGGTTCAGACGGAAGCAGGACCAGCAGGAGAGCTCCAATGCAAAAGCCCGCGATACCCATCTGCAACCAGAACGTCTTGTATGAAACTCCACTCGCAATGAGCGGGCCGACCAAGAACTGTCCGGCTGCTCCCCCTGCCATGCCGAACATTTGTGTTGCCCCAATCAGCGTCGCAGCCATGGATGGAGGAAAACGCGTTGTTACGATGTAAATCGCCCCCACGGGTGCAAATCCGCCGGCCGCTCCCTGCAGGAATCTGCCGAAAGTTGCAGCACCGCTGCTTCCCGTGGCGAATAACAGGGCACCGCACCCTGCGGCTACCGCAGCGAGAGGTAAGATATGTCGCGGTCCAAGTCGATCCATGCTGGCGCCAGCCGCCAAACTGAATGTGGAGTACCCGTAATAGAAGAACGCGACCAGCGAAGCTACTTCGAGAGTACTTTTTCCAAGAGCATCAGACAGCTGCGGCATCATCACCGATGGAGAGGCTCGCTCCACATATTGATAGAAATAGAAGACGGCGGCGACCAGCCACGCGATAGAGGCAGTCTTACTTAGTTTCTCAGTCGAGTACCCATTTGCGGAATAAGTGGAGACCGCCATTTGCTCTACCCAGGGTTGATTGCTGCGGTTTAGTCTGAGGTCGTCAGCAGAGAACTAGCGAGACGGCCAAGCCACCTTCCGAGGTCTCCTTATATTTCGAGTTCATTTCTTTGGCAGTAAGAGCCATTGCAGCAATGCTGGTGTCGAGGTCAACGCGGCGCTGTTCTGGTATTTCTTCGCTCGCGATGCAATAGCCGGTCCATGCCTTCACGGCTCCATAGGCGCAGCGTTCGATGCAGGGAATCTGAACATATCCCGCCACCGGATCGCAGGTCATACCTAAGTGATGCTCAAGGGCAGATTCAGCGGCGTTGGAAACCACTTTCGGGCGGCCATCGAGGGCCTGCGCAATCATTGCGGCTGACATCGACGACCCGACTCCCACTTCAGCCTGACAACCTCCTTCCGCGCCGGAAAGCGTTGCATTGTGCTTGCACAGGTAGCCGATTGCCGCTGCAGCCAGGAACCCTTCGCGAATTTTCTGGGTTGGGACATTTCCATCCCGCAGCGACTTAAGAACCGCCGGCATGATTCCCGCGGAGCCCGCAGTGGGAGCGGTCACGATAATGTGACCCCGGGCGTTTTCTTCGCCCATGGCAAAGCCATACGATGCTACGCGTGTAACCGCTTTGCCGGCCTCTCCCTTTTGGGACGTTTTCAGGTTCCGGTTCATCGCGGCTGCTTTGCTGTGCAATTTGATCGGGCCAGGAAGCACGCTTTCGACTGACAATCCTGTGTCCACGCCGCGGACCATGACTTCGGCTACCTGGTCCAGAAATTCCCAGATATCCTTCTCGCTTTTTCCGGAAATCTCCATTTCATTCGTCAGGAGGAGTTGCGCTAAGGGCACCTTATCGTCGATCAGATACTTCTTGAGCTCTGTGGCATGTTGGTACGGATATTTCGGTTGGCCTTTGTCCGGAGGCTTGTATCCCTTCCATTCAATAAAGCCTCCCCCAACCGAGTAGTACTCAAGTTCGTACAGGGATTCGTTACCGGCGAGCAGCCTTGCCGTCATGGTATTCGGGTGATGAAAGTCGCCCTTTGTTGCATCGAAGATCACATCTTTGAGGCTAACGTTCAATGTCGTTGGCCCAAGCGTGAGTTTGTGTACCTCTTCTGGATTGTTTGCGAGGCTATCGAGAAATTGAGGAGGACAAGTTGCGGGAGCTTTTCCAAGAAGTCCCGCAAGGGAAGCTCGATCTGTACCGTGTCCCTTACCTGTGGCACTGAGGCTGCCATACAGATGGACTTTGAGTGCGGTTGCGCGCTTGAGTTGATCGTCAGGCAGCTTCGAAACGCGCTGGAAAAAATCGTAGGTGATCCTCATCGGACCCATGGTGTGCGAACTCGAAGGGCCAGGTCCCATTTTGTAAAACTCTTCGAGGACGGTCATGATGGGGCCTTTGGATTGCTTGACGACCTCGAGATCTGGTGCCAGGGCGGGAGTTGAAGCTGTTTCTGTTGTCGTCGTGTCTGCTGACTCTCCTGCTTTCTTGCTCGTGCAGCCAGCTAATAGTGCCGCTGAAGCCCCTAGGATCGTCGCGCCGAACTGACGTCGACTAAGGTCGGTGCGAGGGCTTGACGGTTCAGAGCTGGTATTGCAGGTTCCGCAGGACGTGTCGACGCAGGAACCGCATGAACTTGGGTTTCCTAAGATATTCAGCAAGGGTGCCATTGTGTGCTCTCCCGTATGTGAGGGTTCACAAGATGAACGGGTTCAGAATTGCAGTTCACCTACAAGTTTTCACGGCCTCGCATAGCCGAGAACTGTTACTTCTTTCAGGGACACGGCTGCTCAGTATTTATTCAGATCTTAATTGGCATGGAACTTTCAGGCCCGGCCAATAGTGTTCGACCCGCTGAGAATGCCCCGAAGTGCCAGATGAGCATAGTGAAGCTGCGATTTGCTGGTCACTGACGGAATGCGTAGTCGCGAACCCACCTCCGCGTGCGTAAGGCCATGAATATCATGCAGTATGACGACCAGCCGCCGTCGCTCAGGAAGCGTGGCAATGGCTTGTGCCAGAGCTAGACACGTGAAAGCCTTGTATCCATAGGAGGGCGGTCGAGGAGATGGTTGCGGCAGACGTTCATCCGCCCATTCAAAATCGCTCACGAAAACATTCATGCGATTATGGCGTGCACGCAGGAACATCATGACAGTGTTGACGGCAACTCTATGCAACCACGTGCTGAATCTTGCCTCCCCGCGGAAGCCGTGCAGGTGCCGATAGGCGTGTAAAAAAACCTCTTGTGTCAAATCCTCGGACTCAGTGACGTTGTTGGTGAGTCGCACGCATAGTCGAAAGACCCGGTCTCTATGCTGCCGGTAAATTGCTTCGAAGGCGGTGGCATCGCCTCCCTTCGCCCTTTCAACCAATTCGTGTGTTGTACTTTGTGACAACATCGTTTGCCTCCGCGGTTCGTGCTCTGGCGTGTGCACGAAACGTCTGAATTGAGACGCATCTGAACACGTAAACCTCACAGTCGTGAACTGATAACAATGACAGGGAGATTTTGGCGACGTGAAAAAGCCGGATTGGCGATTAGAAAAGTTGAGGCGAGAGCTTGTTAGTCTCGAGAGGGCTTCCAGCCACTGTCTGGGTTGTACCGGTCCATACCCTGGACGATCTGGAGCGAGTCAGGTCCCAAGTCTTTCTCGTAAACCACTCCGTCATAACTAACGATAAAGGTTTTTACACCTGTGACTCGATATTCGACTGGAACGGCGGCTAGAGCAAAGCCACCAATCATGACCCCGCCAATCACGTAATCCAACTGGCCCAGGGGGGCAGCCGGTCCTTGGCCTTTTAGGACTTTGAAATAGTAGCCGTGGTACCCGGATTTCTCGTTTGCCGAATAGCCTTCACTAATGGCGCGTGCCACCACTTCGCCGATCGGACCTCCCGAGGAACCATCTGAGTTCTGCCAATAAAGTCCATCGTGCTTTCCGGGAGAACTGATGATCTTCTGCGCATATTCGTTGATGCCGGAATTGTCGTGAATCTGCGAGGAATATTGCTTTTGCGCCTCAACGAATCCACGACAAATCTGAATCGCATCAAGCTCGTTCGCGCCGATGCGGCGGTACAGGACCTCATTGCGACCCTGCTTGGCATCGAAGTGCCACTTACCGTTTGTTCGCACCAGGGGAACCGGCATCGGCCAGTCATCATTTCCAACGGCGAGAACAGCTCGGGAAGGATTGTTTGGATCCGCTTCGATCTTGGTTTTTTCCTGCGCTTTAGCCGCGAATGCTTCGATATATTGCTTGTCACGGACTGGATCCGAGGACGAAACAAGATCTTTGCCTTCCGGGCCGAAGATGCGAAGCAGGCTGTTTACATCGTCAGACTGCGCGCTTGCGATCAAAGCGTCTGCAGCCTGGCGCGGAGTTGCGAAGGATTGCGGTGCAGTTAGCGAGCCCGATGACGAAGAAGACGCTCCCTCCGTCTGGGCTCGCATGGCTGCTGCCCCTGAGAGAATACCGACCATCCACACAAAACAGGTAACCGATCGATGAAAGTTGAACTTCATAAGTACGGTTCTCTCCTCACCATCAGCGTCGGCGTCCCCCGCCTCCGCTTCTTCTCGCACCGCCTCCACCCATACTGGAAGCTCCGCGTGAACTGCTGCTCCTTGCGCTCGCCCCGGAGGACCCGCCACCGCTGAAAGCGCTGGAACTTCGGGAGCCGCCATCGCTGGAGACGCTTCGATTTCCAACCCGATCACCGCCTCCGCTGGTGCTTCGATTGGCGCTGCCAGATTGTCGATTCGCCGAGCCTGCGCTTTCGCGCATGGCCGCCTGTTGCGGCTTCCCTGTACCGCTGCTGCGAGTTCCAGTTCCAGCATTCTGCCGGTTTGTTTGGACCGATTGGCGGGCATTCTGCTGCCGGTTCGCCATTGAATCCCCGCGTGTGGTGCCCCCGTATTGCCGCGCGGTGGCCCGGTCTGAATAAGGTGCGCCTCCGCGATGTTGTGGATTATGTTGCCACGTGTTACCACCGGTGCGAACGTTGCGATTGGATACATTACGGTTGACATTAGAGTTGCGGACGAAATTGTTGTTGTTGTTGATATAGACGTTATTGTGACCGCCGCCCCAACCACAGTTCCAGCCCCAGCCTCCGCCCCATGCGGCACCCATTGCGATGCCGACTCCAAACGATATCGCCATGCCGGCGGCGTAATAGCCCGGCGGCGGGTAGTAGACGGGGGGGTACGGATAGACGGGCGGACCATAAACTACCGTCGGATTGTATGTGGGCACATAAACCACTTCAGGACTGGCTTGCTGGACTACGATGACCTGCTTGTTTTCTACAACCTTGGTCTCAACTTTTTGTTGCTCGCTGGATTTCAGGTTTCCAGTGTCCTGCGCCTTCTTGCGCATTCGCTGGACTGCATCCATCACATCGCCCTGCTGGGCAAGGAAGGCATTCCCGAGGTCCGTTGTCCACTTGATGTCTTCAGATAGTCGCTTCACTACATCGGGCAGTGCTGCCAATGCCTGGATGCTTGGGTCCCAATTCTGTTTTTTGACAGCCTCTGCCAATTCCTTTTCTTTGAGCCCGCTGTTCTTCTCCAGCCACTGCTTTAACTGAACCACTTCCAATGGATAGGTGGAGGCGACCAGCGTCTGGCTCAAGAGCGGGTCGGGATATAACGCGATTGGAGCAACCAGAGAGTCGAGTTGGTCCGGAGGAAGTTTTGCCGCTTCCGGCTCAGAGGTAGAACTCGACGACTGAGAGGAGGTAGATTTCCCCGATTGCGCGGAGGACGGGTTTGGCTGAGAAGTCTGTGCTCGTAAGACGGTGTTGCCTGGTACCAGCGCCAGAATGCACAGGCTGGAGATTATGCGGCGTATCACGCGTGGCTCCCGTTGTGCTCGCGCACCGTGGAACGATCCTGCAAAAGCACAGGCTGATGATGAGTTGGTGTTTCCAGTCTGCGAACTGCCAGAAATGACAGTCGCGGGCGCGGACGCTCTCCCATGTATCAAATACCTATCTATCTGGCGGCTGAGGCGCGTTTGGCGGTGCCTGAATTGAGACGTGGCGTCGCAATGTCGGTTTGGACGACTCCGTAGATAGGTGAGCGGATCTTTCGATCGCCAACAGATGAGCAATGACTTCATCGAAATCGGAACTCGATACCTCATAAAGCTCTCGTTTTGGGAGAATCTGGCTGAGTTCCTTTTGAAGTTTTCGTATTCGGTCCCGTGTTTCGGGGTGGGTTGAAAACGCTTTGGCGACCGCGCCACCCTTGTGCCTCTGCAATGTGTTCATTCGTTCGAAGAATGAAATCAGAGCCGCAGGATCGTATCCAGCTTTGTACAAATATTGAACTCCCAGGTAGTCGGCCTCGGCTTCAAAACTGCGGCTGAACTTATTTAACCCCAACGGCTTCGCTGCACCCATTGCAGTCTGGAGAATCATACCCGCCCCGCCGCCGACAAAAACGAGTGGGAGAGACGCAAAATCAAACATTTTTTGACGCGTCATCTGACGGGTGGCGTGGCGAGCAGCAACATGGGCGATTTCATGTGCCATGACCCCAGCCAGTTCAGCTTCGTCCTGAGTCGCGATTAGCAGCCCGGTGTTGATGTACATAAAGCCACCTGGCAGGGCAAAAGCGTTGACTTCGTCAGAGTCGATGACCTTGATCCTAAATGCGACCTTCGCGTCGGAATTCCGGACAATGTTCTGGCAAACTCGATTTACGTACTCGTTTACCAGGGGATCGTCCAACAGTTTGGAGTTTTCGTCTATAGCCTTCGCATATTGACGTCCGATCTTTGCTTCCTGCTCGAGCGAGTACCAGTCGCCGATCCCACGCTTTCCGATGTCCCGAGACCCGATAGCTTCAACGTCATCCTTCGCGGGTATACGTTTATGAGCATGCACATCAGAGGTCGAAGTGCTGGGGCTCACGTTCTGTGAACGAGAGTAGATCCCTGAGCAAAACAATAATCCGAGAAGCATCGCGATTCGCAGGGCGCGGGTCTCGGCGGCGATCCGGTAATAGCTTCGCTGGTCTGGTCGAGAGAACAATGCAGTCTCCTCGACGAATCTTGATGCTGCGAACACGCGTGGAGAACTGCTACTAGTGCCAGTACCGGTGGCTAAAGCTAAAGCGTAGAAGCAAAATTATTCACACTTCAGTAAGGAACAAAAATGAGGCTGCGCTTTCCAGTAGTCGTCGCACTCACGCTGATGACTGCTATGACGATGCAAGCAGTGTCCCAGACCGGCGTGCGAAATCGCTCCATTGTGGTCAATGGGCACAGCGGGAACGCGGAAGTTGTGCAGTTGGGTGGGAAAAACTACATCGATGCTAATGCTCTCGTTCGGATCACTCAAGGTGCACTTTCCTTCCAAGGCGATCAGTTAATTCTTACCCTTCCGATGTCCCAATCCAGTGGCGAGGCTTCCGGCACCTCTGATCCGAACGCCCTCTCCCGTGAATTCATGAAGGCTGGAGTCGAAGAAATCGCCTTATTGCGAGAATGGGCCAGTCCTTTGGCGAACGCCATCGAAAACGGATTTCCGATCACTGAGCAGTGGGTACACGGGTTCCGAGCAAAGGCCGCTGACGGTCTTAACTTGGCGTCCGTCGCAGCCACGGCGGCCGCTGACAGGAGCGCTTTCGAGCTGCTCAACAATGAGTTTCACTTCGTTGATGCATGGAGCAACAAACTGCTCCTCGCCCATGAGTCGATGGACACAGGCAAGTACGCAACTTCGCCCAACACTCTCAAGAACGAGCCCGAATCTCAGAAGATCATCGCATGCGCTCGCGCTATCGAATCAATGTTGAGCAGTGGCACATTTCAGGATGATGGATCTTGCCACTAGCCGTCCCTTGACCTTCCTTGATTGCTAGTAATACTGCCAGTCCTTGCACAGAGCTCTTGCCAATTACGATTGCTGGTCAATTACGTTAACAACTACCACCCGATTGCAAGTCTGCTCGGGTCGTAAAGGATTGTGAGGGAGACAACGATGCCTGTCCGAACATCTGTTCCGCCGATAGAGACGAAAGAGCAAAGGCGACTTAACGATGCCCGAGAGCTCGGCGTTCCGTGGAAAAAGTGGGGGCCCTATCTGAGCGAGCGGCAATGGGGCACAGTACGCGAAGACTACAGCCAGGATGGGAATGCATGGGACTACTTCTCCCATGATCAATCCCGCTCGCGGGCCTACCGATGGGGCGAGGACGGACTTGCGGGGATTTCAGATGACAAGCAGAGTTTGTGTTTCGCCTTGGCCCTGTGGAATGGACGCGACCCCATTTTGAAAGAGCGGTTGTTCGGGCTGACAAACAGCGAAGGCAACCATGGCGAAGATGTGAAGGAATACTACTTCTATCTTGACAGCACTCCCACTCATTCCTACATGAAGTACCTGTACAAGTATCCTCAGCGGGAGTTCCCCTACTTAGATCTGGTGCAGACCAACCGGGAACGGTCTCGCGATGAATTCGAATACGAGCTCATAGATACCGGCATCTTCAACGACGACCGATACTTCGACGTGTTTGTTGAATATGCGAAGGGCGACCCTGACGACATATTAATACGCATTTCCGTGTTCAACCGCGGCCCTGAGTCTGCCGATTTATGCTTGCTTCCCACTTTGTGGTTTCGAAATACCTGGAGCAACTCAAATGACGAAAAGCCAGAGTTGCAACGCATTGCTCCTGGGGTTGTTCTTGCGTCCAGTCCAGTTGTTCACGAGTGCGTGCTCACTTGCGAAGGCAATCCCGAGCTTCTATTTACCGATAATGAAACCAATACCGCACATCTGTGGGGTCAGCCGAACGCGTCACCCTTCGTCAAGGATGCTTTTCATGAGTACCTAATCTCGAAGAAGACGGACGCGATCAATCCCGCAAAGAAGGGCACAAAAGCAGCAGCCCTGTACTTCCTCAGCATTCCTGCCGGACAAGGAAAATCCGTCAGGATGCGTCTTAGTGCCCAGCGAGCAGGCAATGCACTGACCGACTTTGAGGAGATCTTCAGCCAGCGGATCGCCGAGGCAGATGAGTTCTATGCAAGGATCACCCCTTCTTCACTGAGTGACGATGAACATCGCGTTCACCGCCAGGCGCTGGCGGGAATGTTGTGGAGCAAGCAGTACTACTACTTCGACCTGGATAAGTGGCTTAACGAGCACAAATCCCATCCGCTGTTAGGAGGTCAAAACGGACATGCAAGGAACTCTGAATGGTTTCACATGCTGAACAGCGACATCATTTCCATGCCCGATAAGTGGGAGTACCCGTGGTACGCTGCGTGGGACCTGGCGTTCCACACCATTGCGCTTTCCATTGTTGATTTCGATTTTGCAAAAGACCAGCTATTGCTCATGTTGCGCAATCTATACGCGCACCCGAACGGGCAAATTCCTGCTTACGAATGGAACTTCAGCGACGTAAATCCTCCAGTTCACGCCTGGGCAACGCTGTTTCTATACAACGTTGAAAAAGAACTGGGCCGGTCCGACGTGCGTTTCCTGGAACGTTCGTTCCAAGGCCTGATGCAAAATTTCAACTGGTGGGTGAACCGCAAGGACCCGCAGGGAAGAAATGTTTTTGCTGGAGGGTTCCTGGGACTCGATAACATCGGCGTCTTTGACAGAAGTGCACAACTTCCGACGGGCGGTCACCTGGACCAAGCTGATGGTACTGCGTGGATGGCATTCTATTGCCAGAACATGTTGGAGATCGCGCTGATTCTGGCGGAGCATGACTCCATTTATGAGGAGATCGCCTTCCGTTTTCTGGAGCACTTCCTTTGGATCACCTATGCAATGGACCGCATGGGCGTGAATCATGACGAGATGTGGGACACCGAAGATGGGTTCTTTTATGATCTGCTACACCTGCCCAATGGCGACGCCATGAAGATGAAAGTCCGCTCTATGGTTGGATTATTGCCGTTGTGTGCATCAACCGTGCTGGAACCGACCGGTGTTTTGACGAAGCTTCCGAGGCTGAGGGAATTGGTAGAAACTTTCCGAAAACGTCATCCTGAGCTACTGAAACATATCGCGCCTGCAGACGAAAGCTTTGTGGGCTACGCCAACCGACGGCTTCTCTCCGTCTGCAACAAACGTAAGATCGAAAGAATACTTGGTTACATGTTAGATGAAAATGAATTCCTCGGACCTTACGGCATTCGTTCCTTGTCCAAATATCACCTGGAGCATCCTTTCGTCGTCAATGTAGCGGGTCATGACTACGGTGTTCAGTATTTACCGGCAGAATCCAACACGGGAATGTTTGGCGGCAATTCCAACTGGAGAGGTCCCGTTTGGATGCCGGTCAACGCATTGATCATTCGGGCACTCTTGAACCTCTATCAGTTTTATGGCGACGATTTCAAAGTGGAATGCCCTACACGTTCAGGCAACTATTTGACCTTGTTTGAGGTTGCGAAAGAGATTTCGTCCAGGTTGGCGGCGATCTTCCTGCGAGGGGCTGATGGTAAGCGGCCGGTGTACGGTGGTACCCGGAAGTTTCAAGAGGACCCGCACTGGAAGGACTACATCCTCTTTTATGAATACTTCCACGGCGAAAATGGTGCGGGGCTTGGAGCCAGCCACCAGACTGGCTGGACTGGGGTCATCGCGCGATCGCTCGATCTCTTTGGTCGGCTAACCCCCGAGCGTGCGCTTCAGGTGGCTAAGAATGAGTTGGTTGCGGAGATCACGCGACTGCAAGTGGCCGGATAAAGGGCGAGCGAGATGTCAGGTTATACCAGTTTCGTCTTGGCACAACTGACAGTGTTGACCGTCCGGTAAAGGGTGACAATAAATTCAAGCGCTAACAGCAAGGCGATCCGGGCCACTCGGGAAGACGCCCCCATTCTTTGATGTTCCCTGACTCAGGTGTGAACAAGGGATGACAGACACCATCAGGGAATGGAGGGCGTCTTGAATCGACCAGAGAGTTCTTATTTCGAAGCTCAGTGCGCAGCCAGCGATTCAGAAAGATAGGTCAGGTTGTCCGGACGCACTCGGATGAGACCCCCATGCGGACTATCAATGTCCGCGATAAGAAAGAGCGCAATTGAAACGGCTAGTGGCAACACGAGCAGAGTCAGAATCCGCGCTCGATGCGCGCCATAGCCTATCAAAAAGCTGCACAACCCCGCGATCAACACCATCAGAGCCCAAGCGGGCGACGGGATTCGGTTTGCCCATGCAGCTTGCGTGTACCCGTGTGAATTGAGGACGTCATTCATTCCTCCGATTACCAATGCCGCAATTGGACCAGACAAATCTTTAGTAGTCGCTTTTGTCAGCAACCACATTTCGTTTTCCAGTTGGGCTGTATCTGTGTCGATCCGATGCAAGCGGATCTGGCGGAACTCGCGGCTCTCATAACGGAACACGCGCTGTTGCAAATACCGCAATAATAAAGACCGCAAATGCTCAGCGGCTTCCGTGGGAAGCAAGCCCATTCTAAGATATTCCGTTCCGATGGCATTTGCCTCTTCGGCTTCTAGATTTTTTCGCTGATCATAGCGGCTGACCGCCATCGAGAACGTGAATGCAATGATCAACCCTAACAACGTCAATGTCGCCGCTTCTACCGTACTCAGATCCTTGCGGTCGTCCTCAGCTATGTCCTGATGAACGCGCTGGGCTAGTGCACCGCCCTTGGCACAAAGCCAAAGGCCACCCAGCGAAAGAAGGAGAATTGCAAAAGGATAATTTCTGGGATCATACATAAAGCTGTCACCAATTCGGTTTGCCTATCCACGAGTACTGCCATGCGATCGAAACGTTGTCATATTTCCCGCCGAAACGAATGTAGGCTCCGCGGTTATAACTAAGCTTCACCGACTGATGTTTCGAGACTGGGAGAGAGAGTGTCAGTCCCACTCGAGAATTGTTTTGAACAGTCGCCGGGTTGACCGTCCCATTCAACCTCGTCCTTCCTCCGTGCCAGAAATTGCCATCCAGCGAAGCCCAGAGCCGAGGCTTGACGTCGTAACTCAGGTGGCCTTCGAACGAAAAGATCGGAGCCTGCTCTTGCGTGTTGACTCCTGGCGAGAACTGGTTTCGAGAGAAGAACTCATGATTGTCGGTGTAGAACCAGAGCCCGCCATATGAGTCGACGATCCAGTGTCCCCAGCGTCTCGAGAGGCCGACTTCGGGTTTGAACGCCCAACGGTTTGCGCCATAATTGAGGAGCCTGGTTGGATCGTACTGTCCTGTAGGAGCAACAACACGAACGCTCATCCCGACGAGGGTTTTCTGGGTCCAGCTGCGGAAATCGGAAAGGTCCATTGCCGGTCCGCCAACCAGATTTATGGACAGACGGTAGGAAGAGTCGAACAGACCCGAACGGTACGCGTTCGTTTGTGTGGAGAGGACCGTCCCGCTAAAATGGCCGGCGCCATAGGGGAGGGAAGCGGTGATGCTTGCTGTCCGACCGAAGAGGCGCATGGCGTGATAGACACTCACGATTGGCACACTAACCCTTGCAGTTGCATCCGTAATCGGAACCGTTCCTTCAAATAGCAGCTCTCCGTTGAAAAACGAATAGGTCAACGTGACCGCGTTGGAGTGAATTGGGGTTATCAGATAAGCCCGCGGCGCCAAATCTTGAGCAGTGAGCCTCAACGTCGAAGCTAGTAATAGAAAGATGAATAATCTCGTGCAAGTCTGAGCAAGGGGAGCGATCACGTTCTCGAATGCCGCGGGTGAGAAACGCGAGCTCAGCATTTCCACTCTTTAACGCTCGTCTACTCTCTTGAAGAGGACGACCACAGAGCGGGGCTGGACAGCATAGCTGGTTCCAACATGGGTAGGAGACTGCTGCCACTCAACAATGTCATCGGGCGAGTCAAGAGCTGTATCGATCCACCGCCGCCATCGTGATGTGCCGGCCTCTGCATCAGGAAGTTCGAAGTCAAGAATGTCCCAATACGCGTTAAAAATAATGTGAACAAGTATTGGTTCTTCAAGGAGTTGTGCAGTCAGGGCTATGCTGTGCGACCAGTCGCTCCAGTCAGCCTGGTTCAGTTTTGTACCGTGCCAGGCTTTGTGCGCTTCTTGAACCAGTTGCGCTAAAGTCCTGCGGTTGCGTGAGCTGTCTCTTCGGAGGCGGCGCCGGATCAGCAGCTGCACAAAACGGAGTATGTCGGCGTGGCTGTCCAGCAATGACCAATCGAACCAAGTTGTCTCATCATCATGGCAGTAATCATTATTATTACCGCGCTGCGTACGCCTGACCTCATCGCCCATCAAGATCATTGGCGTTCCCAGTGATAGGAAAGTCACGGTGAGGAAATTCTTGATTTGCTGATTGCGCAGGTGCTCGATTTCTGGATCAGAGCTCGGACCTTCCACTCCGCAGTTCCAGCTGCGGTTGTCGTTTCCTCCATCTCTGTTTTGTTCGTTATTAAGCTCGTTGTGCTTGTCGTTGTACGAGACCAGGTCATTCAGTGTGAAGCCGTCATGGCAGGTAATGAAGTTGACGCTTTGCTCCGGTTCCCGATGTTCGTGGGCATAAAGTTCCAGACTTCCGAGGAAGCGGTCTGCCATGCGCCGGACCGTCGCCTGTTCACTGCGAAAGAAACTGCGAAAATCATCCCGGAATCGCCCATTCCATTCTTGCCACGTGTCACCAATAAAGCTTCCAACCTGATACAGGCCCGCGGCGTCCCAAGCCTCGGCAACAAGTTTCGTGCCTGCGAGCTCGGGGTCCGTCTCAATGTCCCAAAGGACAGGCGGGGCAGCCAGGCAGTTTCCCGAATCATCCCGGCTGAGGCTCGAGGCGAGGTCGAATCTGAACCCGTCGACGTGCATGTGCTTGACCCAGTAGCGAAGGCTGTCCAAGATCATGCGGCGCACGATTGGATTATTGGCGTTGATCGTGTTCCCGCAACCGCTGTAGTTTGCATACTGGGAGGGATCGTTCTTCAGAATGTAGTACGTAGGATTGTCAAAGCCTCGAAAGCACAGCGTCGGTCCGGTGTGGTTTCCCTCAGCCGTATGGTTGTACACGACGTCCAGGATCACCTCGATGCCGGCCCGGTGAAGGGCCTTCACCATGTCGCGAAACTCTTGCGTGGGACCGAGTGCTTCCTGTCTCGAACTGTAGGCCCGGTGTGGCGCGAAGAACGACACCGGAGCATAGCCCCAGTAGTTGACAATCCCAAGTGGGCAATCTTGGACATCAAATTGAAACACCGGCAATAGTTCTACGGCTGTAATACCGAGATCCTGGAGATACGGAATCTTCTCAATGAGTCCGGCGTAGGTTCCTGCGCGGCTCGGTTGAACTCCTGAACTGGGGTGACGAGTAAACCCACGCACGTGCATTTCGTAAATAATGGTGCGAGAACAAGGTGTGCGGAGAGGCGCATCTCCTTCCCAGTCATAGCTATCCGGATCGACCACGACGCTTTTCATTGCGGTGGTCAGGGTATCCTTATTATTACGTGCTGTTTCTCGATCGTAGCTTGCCGGGATGACGACTTCACGTCCATACGGATCAAGAAGTAGTTTTTCCGAATCGAAGCGCAGGCCTGAATCCGGCAAAGACGGGCCATGAACTCTATAACCATAAACTTGCCCCGGTTTGAGCGCGGGTACGAACGCGTGCCAGTAATGATAGGTACGATGGTGCCATGGATCGAGTGTAATGACCTGGCTGGGTAGCTGGTGATTCGCGTTATCAAACAGAAGGAGTTCAATACTTCCGGCATATCGAGAGAAGACACTGAAGTTGACGCCGCCGTCGCAAACAGTTGCACCGAGTGGAGACGGGGAACCTGCCCTGATGCTGTCTTCGCACTGCTCCTGTCCTTCCGAAATGAAGGTCGTCAGGGTATCCGTGCTTTGAAGAGCGCTGTGCATCATGGCTCGCTAGAACCTCACACTTATATGAGAAGGGGTTTCATCGTTTGCATTCCCGCTAACTTGCTCGCTTTAAGGTTCGGTACTTCCGGATCAACGAGTTCGTAGAACTGTCGTGCTGCAGCTGTGCTTCCTCAGGGTTTTCGAGCTCCGCGAATATATTTTGTGCCATCTCTTTGCCGAGCTCGACTCCCCACTGATCAAACGCGTTGATATTCCAGACCACCGCCTGCGTATAAGTGCAGTGCTCGTACAACGCAATTAACTTGCCGAGAGTGTCGGGAGTTAGAGAAGGAGCGAGAATAGTATTGGATGGCCGGTTCCCCTCGAGAACAAGGTGAGGAATCATCCACTCAGCTGTTCCTTCCGCCTGGACTTCCGCAGTCGTCTTGCCGAATGCCAGCGCGCCGGCTTGTGCGAATGCGTTTGCCACAAGCATGTCGTGCTGCTGTCCTATCGTATGTAAGGGATGCGCGAAGACGATGAAGTCGCAGGGTACAATTCGCGTGCCTTGATGCAGCAACTGATGAAACGAGTGTTGTCCGTTGGTTCCCGGTTCTCCCCAATATACCGGGGCTGTATCTCGAGTGACATCGGTCCCGATCAAGGTAACGTGTTTCCCGTTGCTTTCCATCATTAGTTGCTGTAAATAAGCGGGGAAACGGTCCAGGTACTGATGGTATGGGAGGACGGCTACGCTCTGGAAACCGAAAAGATTGTTGTACCAAATAGACAACAAGCCCATGATCACCGGCAAGTTCTGATCGAACGGAGTTGCGAGAAAGTGGCCATCGATCTGGTGAAACCCGTCCAACATCGAGCGAAAGTGTTCCGGGCCAATCGCTAACATGAGCGGCAGCCCAACAGCGGAACAGAGCGAGTAGCGGCCGCCAACCCAGTCCCAGAACTCGAATGTATTTGCAGAGGGAATACCAAACTCCGCGACTTGAGCTGTATCGGCGGAGACTCCGACGAAATGTCTTTCAAGCACGTTCCGTTCGTTTCCGAGCGCATTCAAAAGCCATTGGCGAGCTGTGTTGGCGTTGGCCATGGTTTCCACAGTCGTGAATGTTTTGGAACACACGATAAATAGCGTCTCGGACGGATCAATTCCGCGCGTAGCCTCAACAAAACTGCTTTCGTCGATGTTCGCGATGAATCGCACGAGGAGGTTGGTATCGGCGTAATCTTGAAGCGCTTTGCAGGCCATCTCGGGCCCGAGGTATGAGCCTCCAATCCCTATGTTGATTACGTTACGAATACGTTTCCCGCTATGCCCCTTCCAATCGCCGCCGCGCACTTGCCGGGATAAGTGACTCATTCGATCGAGAACCGAATGCACCCGTGGAACAACGTTTTCTCCATTCACGAAGATCGACGCACCTCTGGGAGATCGGAGCGCCACATGTAGTGCTGGGCGCCGTTCCGTCGTGTTGACCTCTTCACCGCGGAACAATGCGTCAATGCGCCCTTGCAGGCCAGATGCTTCAGCCAGCTGCATCAGGAGAGCGAGGGTGGTGTCGGTGATTCTGTTCTTGGAATAGTCAAGGAAGAGGCCGGCTGCCTCGGCCGCATAGCGTTCGCCACGCGAAGGGTCTTGCGCAAATAGATCTCTCAGATGAAGAGCCTTGACCTTCTTGTGATGAGATTCCAGGCTCTTCCATACGGTTCGACTTGTCTGTGGTGCGTTGGAAAACTCTAGGACTGGCATAAATGTCGTGACTTACCTGGACCCATACTCGTTTTTACCGACCGGGCACGGTGCAACATTCCAGATTTCGGTTGCGTACTCTTCGATCGTTCGGTCACTTGAAAATTTTCCCGAGGCAGCGATGTTGAGAATTGCCTTTCGTGCCCATTGCTTCGGCTGCGAATAGAGCTTTTCAGCCGCGTCTTGAGCCTCGGCGTAAGGTCTCAGATCCGCGAGGTGCATGTAGTAGTCACCGTCACGCAGCAGCATCTGCCGCAACGGTTCAAAAATGCCCGGCTCGCTCGGATTGAAGTAGTTGGAAAAGATGAGATCCAGCGCGGCACGGGTTTCCGGTTCATTCTCGTAATGCCAAATAGGGCTGTACCAACTGCGGGTGCTCGCGACCTGCTCAGCATTGAGGCCAAATAAGAAAAGACTGTCGTCTCCGGCTTCTGCGGCCATCTCGATGGTTGCACCATCTCGGGTGCCAACCGTAAGCGCTCCGTTCATCATGAACTTCATATTGCTGGTGCCGCTGGCCTCATAACCCGCAGTCGAGATCTGATTCGAAATGTCAGTCGCGGGAATCAGTCGCTCTGCGACAGACACCGAGTAGTCTGGAATGAACACTACGTTCAAACGCCCTTGCATGTCGGGATCACGTCCGATGGTTGATGCTACGGAGCCGATGAGCTTAATAATCAGCTTTGCAAGTGCGTAGGCTGGGGCTGCCTTGCCGGCGAATAGAAACGTCCTTGGCGGGATCTCAATTTGAGGATTGCTGCGGATGCGGTTGTACACCACGACAATACGCAACACATTCATCAACTGCCGTTTGTATTCGTGAATGCGTTTAATGTGAGTATCAAAAATGCTGTCTGGATCCACCCACTCGCCCGATTGGGTACGGAGCCAGTCTGAAAACCGGCATTTTGCTTCACGTTTGGCTTTTAAGAGAGATGCCTGGAAGCTACCATCGTCGCAAAGTGGTGTGAGTGTGCGCAGAGCGCTGAGGTCGGTAACCCAGGTGTCCCCAAGAGCATCCGTGAGGAGACTTGCGAGACCTGGATTGGCCAGAAGCAACCAACGCCGGGGAGTAACCCCGTTCGTTTTGTTGTTGAACCGCTCAGGGAAAAGGTCCGCCAGGTCTCTGACCGTATTCCTCCGCAAAAGCTCGGAATGCAGTGCGGCAACGCCATTGGTGCTATGCGATCCGGCGATCGCGAGGTTCGCCATCCGGACCATGCGAGGAGATTCACCGATTAGGCTGATGCGAGAGCGTCGACCCATGTCCCCGGGGAAACGCAGTTCCGCGGAATCCAGCAACCCTTGATTGATTTCGTAAATCAACGCTAGATGCCGCGGCAGCATGATCTCGAACCACTCCACCGGCCACTGTTCCAGCGCCTCTGGAAGCAAAGTGTGGTTTGTATAAGCGAGCGTGTCCTGCGTGATCTTCCAGGCATCGTTCCAGTCCAGATGCGCGTCATCGAGCAAGATACGCAAGAGTTCAGGAACTGCCAGCGCTGGATGCGTGTCATTGAGTTGAATAGCAACTTTCTCCGGTAGAGCAGCCCAGTCGTCATTGGCTTGCTGGAAACGACGAACTAAGTCGGCCAGCGATGCTGCCACGAGGAAATATTCCTGCACAAATCGGAGCGCCTTCCCCACACTGGTCGAGTCGTCCGGGTATAGAACCCTGGTGATAGTTTCGGCAGACAACCGGTGAGCAAGAGCTGCGACAAAATCACCGCTGCTGAATTCCTGAAAATCGAAGAAGGCTGGCGTCGCCGCGGCCCAAAGCCGTAAAGTATTGATGTTCTTTCCGCCGTATCCCACCACCGGGCGGTCAAAGGGAATGGCCGTGAGTGTCGAAGGCTCCCCAGGAACGGCTCGCAGGGTCTCCCCGCTCAGTTCGAATGAGCAGTTCAGGTGCACTTCCACCAATTCATTGAGCCGCATGACTTCCCATGGATCTGGGGTGCGCAGCCAATTATCGGGTTCCTCTCTCTGCCAGCCGTCTTCGAGGGACTGTCGGAATATCCCGTACTCATAGCGGAGTCCGTAGCCCGTTGCGGGGAGCTGTAGCGTCGCCATTGAATCCAGGAAGCATGCCGCCAGACGCCCGAGGCCGCCGTTTCCAAGTCCGGCATCGGGCTCCTGCTCCACCAGTTCAAGCCAGTCAATGTTCTTCCGCTTGATCACGTCTCGCCGTATGTCATCCAGCAAAAGGTTGGTTACATTGCTGGCCAGCGAGCGGCCCAGGAGATACTCCATGGAGAGGTAATA
>Ga0070713_100000292_pt1 | contig 33112 bp, 28 predicted proteins | sample LARL82metaG_FD_65465 | JGI IMG/M metagenome (GOLD analysis project Ga0070713, IMG submission 65465) | Corn, switchgrass and miscanthus rhizosphere microbial communities from Kellogg Biological Station, Michigan, USA - LAR L8-2 metaG | ecosystem: Host-associated > Plants > Roots > Rhizosphere ... | reverse complement strand
TGCGGGAGCAGCCTGTCGAGAACCCGGCGGTCGAGGGGTCCGGCGACCGACTCGTGGTAGCCGACGGCGCGCAGCCACGCGCCCGGCGGCAGTTCCGCGTCCGCGGCGCGCAGCCGGGCCGCCAGGTCGGCGGCGGTCTTGGTCTGCGGCGGTCCGACGGCGACGCTGGTTCGCGCGGCGGCGAGCGCGCGTAGGTGCACGTGGTGGTCGTGCAGGCCGGGCAGCAGGGTCCCGCCGCCCGCGTCGATGTCTGGTTCGCCGGGCGCCGTCCGTAGGCCGGGCGCACATTCGGCGATCCGGCCGCAGGCCAGGCGCACGTCGGTTAGCGGGAGGTCCGCGAGCGCCGCGTCGGTGGCCAGCGGGGCGCCTGGCGGCCATACGCGGGCGTTGCGGATCAGCATGCGGCGGCCCGGCCGACGAGCCACGCGAGCACCGCGCCACCGTCGGCGCCGAGGTCCGCTGCGGGCGGCGTGTCCGGGCTGACCGGCGGGGCGGGGCGGCGCGGCGGCAGCACGGCCTGCTGGCGGCCAGACAGCGGGCAGGTCACTGTCCCGTCCGGGCGGACCTCGTGCGGGCCGTGCGCCGGCGCGGCCGCCGCGGCGAAGGCGGCGGCGACCTCGCGCATGGACAGGTCAATCAGCTCGCCACCGCCGGCCGCCGCCGAGCGCGCGACCGCGAGCGCGCCGCAGACGCCGGCCAGCGGGTCCGCGATCGCGTCGGCGCAGAACACCGGCTCCGGCGCCGGGCCGCCGGCTGTCCAGCCGACGAGTCCCCCGGCCACCGCGGCGTCGTCGCCGAATGCCACCCGTTCCGGTACCGCGCGCCCGTACCCGGTGATGCTGAGCCATACCTGGCCGTCCGGGTGCGGGATCATGTCCGGGGCCAGGCCCAGGGACGCCAGCGCGCGCGGCCGGGATGCCTCGATCACGATGTCCGCGACGCCGAGCAGTGCCTTGAGGGCCGCCCGGCCGGCCGCGGTCTTGAAGTCTGCGGCCAGGCTGCGATGCCCGGCGTGCAGCCAGTCGTAGAACTCCCAGTTGCCGGCGCGCGCCCCGTCCGGCCGGTCCGGCGATTCCACCTTGATGACGTCCGCGCCCGCCAGGTGGAGCAGCCGAGCGCATAGCGGCCCCGCCCACATCGATGACAGATCGGCCACGACCGCGCCCGCCAATCTGGCGGACGGTGACGGCGGAGCGATCCGCGTGGCCCGCCACGACGGCCCGCTCTGGTCGATGTCCGGCTCGGGCGCCGGCCGCGAGGTCGGCGGCCGGCAGGCTGGCGGCAGGGCGGCGGCGGGAACGCCGAGCAGTTGCGCCGCCGCCACGAGATCCTCCGCCGGGCGGGCGAGCGCCAGTGCCGCCAAAGCGCTCCGCATGTTAGCGGGCAGGCGAGCCCCGCCCAGGTCGCCTGGGTCCAGCCCCAGGGCGCCGAGGATCGCGGGGACGGCCGCCAGGTCGTCTGGCCGGCTCAGCGAAATGGCGCACCAGCTGTCGGCCGACCGCAAGAGGAAACTCGACCCTCCCGCAGAAACCTGCCCCCCTCGGCGCAAGCCCATCAGGGCCGCCCCGGCCGGTGATCAGCTCAGCTGGATTGGCACGCACAGGGTCCCCGGTTTCTCCCGTCGCGCGGGCAAGCTGCTCGGTGACCGCTGCGAGCATGGCCAGGACCGGCGCCGGCGACGTCACAGGCGCGCCGTCCGGCTGACCGGTGAGCGCCATCGCCCCGGACGCCGCCCAGTCCAGCACAGCACACTGCTCGACCATGATTAATTATCGGTGTTGCCGGCCTGACGCCTGCGGTTCGCGGGTGAGACGGCCTTCGGCCGTCAGCCGGCCGTGGATGTCTCGCACGGCAGTTACGATCGCGTCCTGCTCCCGCGACGCGCCGACCACCATGCCCTGGTGGTCGAACAGCGGCGCGGTTAGCCGGTAGTTGAACAGCAAGTCCCCCGGATCCTCATCGTCGCTGCGCGCTGCTACCCGGGCGGCTTCGGCCATGGCCACTGCCTGGAGCGGCCCGTGGGTGAGCAGCCCAGGGTAGCCTTCCACGTCACGCGCGTAGTCGCGGTCGTAGTGGATGCGGTGCGCGTTGTAAGTCAGTGCCGAGAAGCGGAACAGGAGGGTGGGCGAGACCTCGATCGCGCTCGCCGTCGCCCGGAGGGATGTGCGGGGCCGTATCCGCGGGCGCCAGAGACTGTCCGGCGCCCGCAGGGGATGAGCTTGGAGGGGATCTGCTCGGCGATGATCAGGCCTTCGCCGTAGGCGCGGATCTCGGCCAGCAGCCCGGCGAACATCTCCACCGCGTGCGCCGCCGGGCCGCTCCCGGTGCCCGGCGGCGGCTGGCGCAGGAGGCGGTGAGCTTCTTCCACCACGGTCAGGTGCCACAGTCGGGCCGGTGCGGGGCCTTCGGCCCGCTGGCGCATCCGCAGGTACTCGGCGAGCCGGATCAAGACCGCTCCGGTCAAGAACGCCTTGTCGCGGTCATCGCCGCAGTCCTCGATTTCCAGCACCACGTTGGATTCCAGCAGCTTGCCGAAGTCCAGCGGGTGGCCACCGTCAAGGAACCGCCCGGTAGTACCGAAGAGGATAGAGCTGATGCGGACGGTGACGAACCCGCGCACGTTGTCCGTGATCTCCCGCCCGTACCTAGTGTCTCCAGCCCCGCCGCGCCACGCACCACGCGTATCACCTGCACCGGCATCCGGGCACCGACCATGATCACGAAGACTTTTCGAACGTATAAGTCACTTTCTTTACGCCAAGAAACAAGTCTTCGCCTCTTGGGATAGCGGGCGTCGGATGTGACTCCCGTTAACGTCGGCAGCCTGCCACGCGCGGTTCACCCGGAATGTCCTGTTAACGTCGGCAGCCTGCCACGCGCCGTTCACCGGTGATGGCTCGGGGGGACGTCGAGGGCGGGGTTGCGGTCGAAGAAGCCGGACGGCTTGAGCCAGAACGAGACGATGTCCGACGGCATGACCGGCCAGTCCTCGGGCCTGGTGATGTGATGGATGCCGAACACGTACCATAGCACCACGTCGGTGTTCTCGATCCCCCGATCGGCCTCCGTCCATACGGCGAGTCCTGAGTCACGCGAGCTCTGCACCGGGAAGTCGCCGCAGGGCCAGCGCTCGTCCTCGCGGTACGGGGTCACCCACAAGGTGTGCCCGATCACCCGGGCCCGCTGGAAGGCAGGCGAGGCCGGATCCAGCAGGGGCGGGAACGCGGCCGCGGACACGAGCTTGTAGCCGACCGGCTTGCCCAGCCCGTTAAAAACATTGGAGCTCACCACCTTCCACCCCCGCTGCGTGCCCCAGTCGTAGTCCTGTTTCCCCTCCGCCTCGGTGCGCAGCGGGGTGCTCCGGACCACCAGGCCCAGCCCGTACGGATCATCGCCGCTGACCTGGGCCGGGACCGAGTCCAGCGCAACCACCGTGTTGTCCGCGCCGTCCACGTCCAGGTCCAGCCGGGCCACGATGAAGTGCTGGTGGAACGGCGCGTACGTGCCATGGTCCACCACGGTCCCGTTGGCCGGCCTGCTGCCCGGCCCAGCGGTGTGCGAGGTGACCAGGATGCCGGTGGCGCGGACCTCGCACTCGATGTTCCCGTCCTGGTAGAACCGCCAGTAGACGAGGTACTCGTAGTTCGCCACCGTGACGTGGAAAGAGACCACGAGCCGCCGCGCCCGGCGGACCTCGACGCCGGCCCGCTCGTCCACGTGCTTCCAGCCGACCCCGCTGTCCTCCTCATGGACGCAGATCGCGTTCGGTATGGTCCGGGGCTCGCCGCGGGAATCGTGCACCACCGCGTCCAGGTAAGTGATCTCGCCCAAGCAGTCGCAGCCCAGCTCGAGCGAGGTGGTCATGAAACCGAGCCCCCACTCGCCGATGTCGAACGCGGTCCGCCGGTAGTGGTCGGGGCTGGCGTCCCGGTACGGCACGACCATCTCGGCGAACGAGAGCCGGTGCGCCACCGAGCGCAGTCGCGCGCCGTCCTGCCAGCCGACCTGGTGCAGCACCAGCCCCTCGCGGTGGTTGAAGCCGATCCGCAGCCGCCAGTTCTGCCAGCTCAGCAGGTTGCCGTCCAAGGTGAAGCCGACCCCCGCGGGCTGGCCGATCTCCAGTGGCGCCACCTCGCGCAGCCGCATCGGGATGAGGCTGGGCAGGTACTCGCCCATCACGTCCGGGTGCCTGACCGGCGAGTCGCTGTCCTCCAGTTCGAGCAGCGTCATCGTGTTCAGGTCGACGATGGGATGCAGGCCGGTGACGTGGTGGGCGTAGGGATTGCCCAGCTCGCTGCCCCGATACCACACGTCGCACCAGCCGAGCCGCCGTCCCTGGTAGCGCTCGGGAACGAGCGCCGCGCCATAGGCCCACATGTCGGTCAGCACCCGGGACATGTCGGTGACCCCGCGCCGGGCCAGCGCCTGCGCCACCGCCGGTTGGGCGCGGAGCATCTCGTCGCATTCGCGCCACTCATCGTTGGTCATGTTCGGCTGCTGGCCGGGCAGGTGTTCCCAGCCGGCGACCTCGTCCCCGGTCAGCGACACGGTCGCCCGGTAGGCCTGGCCGTCGGCGCGGTTCCAGCAGACCACTAGCGCCTCGCGCCTGGCCAGCCGGCCCTCCGCCAGCGCGGACACAAGCGCGGGCAGCTCCGCCTTGGCCGGCTCCTTCAGCTCGATCGAGGCGAACCGCCAGCCGTCGCCGACCCCCCGGTCGCGACGCACGATCGTCGCGGCCTGACGGATCTCGCCAGCCGTCAGCGGGTCCAGCGGATAGGTCACTATCGTCCTCCGTTCGGTCAGGGCAGCTCGGTCAGGGCAGCCCTCGCACCCAGACTGGCAGGTTCAGCGCTTGTCAGCCAGTCAAATAGCATGCAAAAATGAGTACATAAAATCATTCACTCACTATCAAGGGGGTCCTGATCATGAGGCCGCACGAAGGTCGTACATACGCGGTCACCGGAGCCAGGTCGGGAATCGGGGCGGCGACCGTCGACGCGATGCGCGCCGCTGGCGCACGCGTGATCACGGTGGATCTTTCCGACGCCGACATCACCGGCGACCTCGGCGAGCTGGATCAACTCGACACGGTCGCCGAACAGATCCTGGAGCGCTCTCGCGGCACCCTGCACGGCTACGTCAACGGCGCGGGAGTCGGCCCCACGAACAGGAGACCGTCCAGGCTTCTCGCGGTGAACGCCTTCGCCGCGATCGGGCTGATCACACGTCTTCGCCCGGCCTTCGAACATGCCGAAAACCCGCGCGTGACGGTGATTTCGTCCAACACCATCACGTGCCACCCGAATCCGATCTCCGCCGAACTGATCCAAAGCTGCCTGGTCAGGCCCCATGAAGAGATGCTGAAACGGGTTGACGAGGAGATCGCGCCCGACGTCGCGTACGCGGTGAGCAAGACCGTGCTGACGAGGTGGGCCCGCACCAGCGCGCCGGCCGCCGACTGGCTGGGCAAGGGCATCCTCCTCAATGTGGTCGCCCCAGGCGGCACGGACACCGGGATGCATAATGAACGCGCCGCCGACCCCCTCTATAAAGACCGGACCGAGGCGTTTCCCAACCCGCTAGGCCGCCTGCTGCTACCCGCCGAGGTGGCCGAGGTCGTGCTGTTTACCCTGACGCCGACTACCAGCGCGCTCGCGGGATCGGTGATCTTCTGCGACGCCGGCGTCGACGCGATCTTCCACCCGTCGGCGCCGGCGCCATACCTCAGCGCGGTGTGACGCCGACTGCCTCGAGAACCGGCGCGAAGGACTCCATCTCGGCGGCGCCGACGACAACGTGCGTGATACCCCAGCGCTCACGCCGCTCATGCAGCGTTTCCGCGATGCCATTAACGGAGCCGGACAGGATGAACGGGCTCGCCCGCACGAACTCCCGGTCGACCTCCAGTTCGCGCGCCAGTTGTTCCTCCAGCGCCCCCAGCCGCCCGGTGACCTGGGTGAGGAAGGCGCGGACGCTCAGCTCGATCCCGGCCATGCGCGCCCCCGCCGATTCACGGATCATGGCGACCTTCGCGTCGACTTGCGCAGCCGACATGGACAGCCACGAGGCATGGCTGATGCGCGGTATCGGCAGGTCGGACGCCAGGACGCCGGGGGAGACGGGGCCAGGCCGCATCGTCCCGTTGACTCCGATGATGTCCGCGCGCCGCGCCGCGAGACGGAGCATTCTCGGGCCTCCGGCGCCGATCAGGAGCGGCACGCGAGGCTGCACGGGCTTCGGCTGGCCGTCCAGCCCGCGCACCCGGTAGTGCTTGCCCTCATACGAGAAGGATCCTGCGCCGAAGAGCCCGTAGATGATCTCCAGCGCCTCCTCGAGCCGGTCGATGCGCTCGCCGGGACGATCGAAGGCTACCCCGATCGCCCGGTAGTCGCTCTGGTCGTGCCCCGCGCCGAGAGCGAGGTCAAGCCGGCCGTCCGACAGCAGGTCGAGTGTGGCGAGCTCTTTGGCGAGGATCGCGGGGTGCCGGTAGTCGTTGGCCAGCACGAGATGACCGATGCGGAGCCGCGTCGTCGCGTTCGCCGCCGCCATCAGGCCGGCGATCGGCCCCAGTTGCCCGTCGAGGTGGTCGGGCACCGTAAGGCTGGAGTAGCCGAGCCCCTCGGCCCGCAGAGCCAGCTCGGCCCATTGGGCGCGCGACTGGGCCAGCCTTGCCTGCACTCCGAATCGGAACGGCCGCGGCTGACTCCCGGCAGGCATCCCCCGGCCCCCTATTTCCCGAAGACCACGGGCAGTTGCTGCCAGCCGTTGAGCTGGATGTGCTGCTGGCGCACGGGTTCGCCGGCTAGCTCGATCCGGGTAAACCGGCGGAGCAACTCGCGGACGAAGATCCCAACCTCGACGCGGATCAGCGCCGCGCCGAGGCATGTGTGTGTCCCGTAGCCGAATGAGACATGCATGCGCTCCTGGTGGCGCGCCACGTCGAACACGTCCGGATCCGCGAATACCTCGGCATCGCGGTTAGCGGCGTCATAGAGCATGTAGACGTGCTGCCCGGCCCGCATCGTGACCCCGCGCATGACGACGTCGTCGACGACGGTGCGCGCGAATCCTCGCGCGGGCGGGCGCAGCCGCAGGGCTTCCTCGATGGCCGATGCCTGCAGACCGGGCTCGGCTACGACTCGTGCCAGGTCCGCCGGGTGGGTGGCAAACAGCCAGACCAGGCTGGCGAGCAGCAGGCGAGTCGTGCCACCGTTGGACATCAGCGTCATCAGATGGCTGAGCATCTGGGGTTCGGTGAGCGGCTCGCCGTCGAGCCTGGTCGCGAGCAGCACTGACATCAGGTCGTCGCCCGGTTGCTTCCGCTTCTGGGCCATGTGCGCGCGGAAGAACTCGTCCATCGGCTTGAAGTTCGCCGCGGCCGCTTCGAGATCCGCCACGGTTTCCACGCGCGTGAGGGCCTCCAGGGCGTCGACCCAGACCTGGATCTGATCGGGATCGGCGTCCGGGACGCCGAGCACCGCCGCGGCGACCAGCACCGGCAGCTTGCGTGCGACCGTGGCGACGAAGTCGAGGGGCTCGCCGGCCTGGATCTGGTCGAGCAGCTGGTTCGAGAGCGCCGTGATCTGAGGCTCGAGCGACCGGACCGCACGCGGGTTGAAGGCCGGTGTCATCGTCTGCTTGAGCTGCCTGTGCCGCGGCGGGTCGAGCATGATGACGAGCTCGCCGGCCGGATCGAAGAAGCGCTCGAGGGACTTGCCCGCGCCCGACCGGGCGAGCCGGATCTCGTTGAGCGTCAGCCCGCGGGTGACGGTGAAGTCATTCGCGCGGCTGACGTGCCTGACGTCTTCGTACTTGGACAGGACCCAGGTGTCCAGCGGCTCGTAGTAGTACACCGGCTGCTCACGCTGCAACCGCTCGTAGACGGGGTAACAGATCGCCTCGTCGTAGAAGTCGTAGTCCTCGATCCGGACAGGCTCCGCCAGCGATGTCATGATCGCCTCCGATGTATATACAAGAACGCATGCAAAAGTGACGATCCAAGGTAACAACTTGGTGTTGTGGTGTTGACCACACCGGTTGGAGGTTACTACAGTCCATGAGTGTAGACAAGGATGCATGCATTTATGCAGCCAATAGGAGGGGACGTCAATGATCTTCCGGTCGAAACGGACAATTGCCGCAATCGCTGTCATCGGCACGGTCGCAGCGTCGGCGGCATGCTCTAGTTCCAGCTCATCGAGCGGGACGACCGCCACGGGCCAGGGCGGGACGCAGACCATCACGCTCGGTCTGCAGACCGCGCTCACCGGGGCGCTGGCCTCTTCCTTCGGCACCGGGACCGTAGAGGCTGCCCAGGCGCGCATCGACCTGGCCAACGCCACGAACGAGATCCCGGGCGTGAAGCTCAAGCTCGTGACAGCGGACGAAAATAACAGCCCCACGGGGGCGCTGCAGGCCACGGAGAACCTGACGCAGTCCAAAGGCGCGTTCGCCATCCTGGCCGCCGGCCCCTTCTTCTTTGGCTCCTACCGTTACACGGTGCAGCAGGGCATACCTGCGTTCGGCATCGGTATCGACGGGCCGGAGTGGGCCAACCCGAATTACAAGAACCTGTTCTCGTACGAGGGCAGTACGAACCCGAGCTATCCGAGCTATACGGGCATGCCCCAGTATTTCCAGTCTAAGGGCGTGACCCGGTTCTGCGGCCTGGCCTACGGTGGCGTCGCGGCCTCGCTGGACACCGCGAAAGCGATGATCGCGTCGGTCAAGCGGGCCGGGATCGACATTGCCTACGAGAACCTCAACGTGCCCTTGGGCGGCACTGACTTCGGCGCGGACGCCCTGGCGATCAAGAACGCGCACTGCGACGCGCTGGGCACATGGTTCGTGGTCTCGTCCGACATCGCGCTCTTCCAGGCGCTGAACGCGGTCGGCATCACCGGCTCGTCGTTCAAGGCCAGCTACATCACCGGCGTCTACGGTCAGGAACTGCTCAACGACGCGGCGGCGAGGCAAGCGGCACAGGGATACGGCGTCGGTTCCGTCTTCCAGCCCGCCTCGCTCAAGACGCCGGCCACGGAGCGGATGATGAACGCGCTGAGCACGTACGTGAACTACACCCAGCCATACCCGATGAGCTCCAACCAGTGGGGATGGTTCACGGCGGACCTCGCGATATTCGCCATCAAGAACGCCGGCAAAGACCTGACACGGCAGAACGTGATCGCCAAGCTCCGGCAGGTCACTAACTACGACGCGGGCGGGATCCAGTGCCCCGTCACCTTCACGAAGTCCAACTGGGCGATCACTCAGTTCTCGGCCAACTGCGCGTGGGTCGCCACGGTGCAGGGCGACAACTTCGTGTCCACCCTCCAGCCGGTCAAGATGGCGATCATCCCCGGCACCGCCAACGGCTGACGTGGCGAGCAGGCCATTCCCGGGTCGCCGGCGGCGGTCACCGTCGCCGGCGACCCGCCTATGAGGATGCGACTGGCATGAAGGTAGAAGTCGATCGCGACGTCTGTGCGGCCAGCGGGGTCTGCATGATGATCGCGCCGGATGTGTTCGAGCCCGATGACGAGGGGTACGCCCGCGTCTCCGGCGACGCCGGCCTCGGCGGGGCGCTGGACGCGGCCCGGCGAGCCGAGCTCAACTGCCCCTCGGGCGCGATCCGGGTTCAGGCATCCGGCGCCGCGGGCCCAGCGGGGTGTTGACCGTACCACAGTGCACCAGTCAGAATGTATGCATAGTTGCATGCAACCGAAAGGGAGCCGATGACCAGTACTCCCCACGCAGGCCGTCTCCACGGAGAGGTCGCGATCATTTCCGGCGCTTCCCGCGGCATCGGCGCGGCGACCGCGCGGCTGTTCGCCGCCGAGGGAGCCAGCGTGGTTGTCGGCGACATACGAGACCCCGAAGGGAGGGCGACGGCTGACGCGCTCGGCCCCGCTGCCGCCTTCTGCCACCTCGACGTCCGTGACGAACAGTCCTGGACGAAAGCCGTGGCCGCCTGCCACGACGCGTTTGGCCCGGTATCTGTCCTGGTGAACAACGCCGGAGTCAACGTCGTCGGCGGCCTGGCCGAGACCGATCCGGCGGACGTGCGCCGGTTGTTCGAGGTGAACGTGCTCGGCGCGTTCTTCGGCATCAGGGCGGTACTGGATGACATGAAGACCGCCGGCCGGGGATCGATCGTGAACGTCTGCTCCACGACCGGACTGGTGGGCCTGGCCGGCAACGGGGCCTACGCCATCAGCAAGGCGGGCAGCACGGCACTGGCGCGCAACGCCGCCGTGGAATACGGCCGGTTCGGGATCCGGGTGAACTCGGTGCACCCCGGCGGTGTCGACACGGATATGCGCAAGGGCCTGGCGATCGGCGACACCGCCGCCCGGGACAAGTGGTACTCCCGGCTGCCGATCTCCCGAGTGGCCTCGCCGGACGAGGTCGCGCGCACCATCGCATTTCTCGCGTCCGACGAGAGCAGCCTGGCGACCGGCGCGCAGTTTGTCATCGACTGCGGGCAACTCGCAGGCTCAACGGGACTCTGAGAGGAACCCAGCATGATCGCCTACGTGCTAACCGGCCTGGTCATGGGGGGTATCTACAGCATCTCCGCTGCCTCCATGGTGATCACATACGTGTCGGCAGGTGTGCTGAACTTCGCGTTCGGCTCGATCGCGTTCTTCATCGCGCGCCTGTACTACTACCTCGACGTCCAGGCGAACTGGGGCATCGTGCCGGCCGCGATCGTGGCGATACTGATCGTCGGCCCGCTGCTCGGCGTGGTGCTGTACCTGAGCCTGTTCAAATACCTCTCCCGGGCCACGGCGCTCACCAAGGTCGTGGCGACGATCGGGCTGTCGGTCGCGATCCCCGCCATCGCGCAGCTGCTTTTCGGTACGTCGGCGATCCTGTCGACGCCCGGACTCGCGCCGCAGCCCGAGCACATATTCCATGTCCTTGGCGTCGCCATTACGGCCGACCAGCTGATCGGCTACATCTGCGTTGTCGCGGTCCTCGGCATCGGCTGGTACCTGTTGCAGCGCTCCAGGGTCGGCCTGATGGTCCGGGCGACCGTGGACTCCGAGGCCCTGACGTCGGTCTCCGGTGTCGCCCCCGGGCGCGTCGCGCTCGGCGTCTGGGCCAGCGGCACGCTGCTGGCCGGGCTCGCCGGCGTGCTCGCGGGCCCCCTCCTCAACGTGGACTCGGTGAGCAACTACACGCTGCTCACTGCCTCGACGTTCGCTGCCGTGGTCGCGGCCCGGCTGCGCAGCCTGCCGATCGCCGTCATCGTGGCGCTGGCGATGGGGGTGGCGGGAGCCCTCGTGCAGTGGGCATTGCCGCCGCAAAGCCAGTGGACGACAAACGTCATCTCGAGCATCCCGTTCGCCATCGTCGTGATCTCCCTGCTGTGGTACACGGCACGGGGCTCGATGGGCGAGGCCCGGGGCTCTGGGGGAGCGCTTGACGAGGCGATCCGGGTCGACCAGGCGGCCCCCGCGGTCAGCCGCGAGCCCGCGCTGGACAGGCTACGCAGCAAGAAGCTGACGCCGGGCCGCGTCCTGGCACTGCTTCCGGACAACACGTTCCTCGTGATAGCGGCGATACTGCCGCTGGTGCTGACCGGATATCGCATTGGCCTGGTGGCCGAGGCTGCCGCCTACGGGATCATCTTCCTCTCGTACACGCTGCTGACCGGCCAGGGCGGCATGATCTCGCTATGCCAGATCACGTGGGCCGGAGTGGGCGCGATCACCGCCGGGCAGATGGCGACGGTCTACGGATGGCCGGTGCTCGCGGGAGTTCTGCTCGGCGCGGCGCTCGCGGGGCTAGGCGGGCTGATCGTCGGGGCGCTGACGGTCCGCATGGGCAACCTGTACGTCGCGCTGGCGACCCTCACGTTCGGGCTGCTGATGTCGACACTCGTCTTCCAGCAGAACCGTTTCTTCCAGGCTGGCGCCGGAGTAACCGTGCCGCGTCCTGACTTCGCGCAAAGCGATATGACGCTCGCGTACGTCACACTGGCCGTCTTCGTGATTATCGGGCTCGGGATAGCCGCGACCCGGTACTCGACGCCCGGGCTAGCCCTCTCCGCGCTGCGCTCGACCGAAACCGGCGCGCGGGCGGCCGGCGTCAACGTGTTCCGGATGAAGATCCTGGTATCGGCCGTCGCGGCGGCGATCGCCGGCCTCGGCGGCGGCATGCTGGCGATCTATTCGGGCGCGGCGATTCCCGCCTCGTTCGACGCGCTTATCGGGCTCGTATGGTTCGCGGTTCTCGTGACCAACGGCGTCCGGACGAACAACGCCGCCCTCGCCGCGGCCTTGGTCTTCGTCTACCTCCCCGACATCCTGTCGACCTACCTGCCGGTGCGGTTCGGCCCGGTCGCCACCGCGCTGTTCGGCCTCGGCGCGGTGCTGCTCGCCCGGAACCCTGAGGGAGTCATCAGCATGAACGGCAGGCAGCTTGCCGGCCTCGGGCGCACGCTGACGCGGCTGATATCCAGGCGTCCCGATGCCGCGGTGAACGAGGAGACCGTCCCTGTCGTCCAGTCCGCGAAGGTGTGAAGGGGATCGCTGCGATGAGTGACCAAACTACCGATGCCGAGCCGTGTGTGCTTGAGGCGCACGACGTCACCGTTCGTTTCGGCGGGCTGACCGCGCTGCGCGATGTGGGTATCCGCGTCCCCGCGGGAGCGATTATCGGGCTTCTCGGGCCCAACGGCGCCGGCAAGAGCACCCTGCTGGGTGTGCTGTCCGGCGACCTGACCCCGAAGTCGGGCCGCGTGTCGCTGGGCGGGCGGGACGTCACGCGCATGGTGCCGCAGCAGCGCGTCCGCCGCGGGCTGGCCAGGACGTTCCAGCACCCGGAGGTCTACGGAGAGCTGACCGTCTGGCAGCACCTGGCGCTGGCGCACCGGCTGCGGACGAGGCCATCCCGGGTATGGAGCGACCCGGTCACCGGCCGGTTCCTGCGCGCCTCCGGGCCGGAGGAGCGGGACATCGCCCAGCTGTTGTCCGCCCTCGGCCTAGACGGCGTCGCGCACACGCCGGTGGCGAACCTCCCGCTCGGGGTGAGCAGGCTGGTCGAGATCGGCCGGGCGCTGGCGACCAAGCCAAACGTGGTGATGCTCGACGAGCCGTCGTCTGGCCTGGACGCCGAGGAATCGAAGCGGCTCGCCGTCGTGCTCAAGCAGATCGTCGCCGAGCGCGGCACATCGTTCCTGCTGGTCGAGCACGACGTTGAAATGGTGTTCGGGCTGTCGTCCCGGGTGTCCGTCCTCGACTTCGGGAGCTTGATCGCGGAAGGAACGCCGCAAGAGGTTCAGGCGGACGCGCGAGTCCGTTCGGCTTATCTCGGCGAACTGGCGCCGCCGGCGGCGGCATCGGGGACGCCGCAGCAGGCCGAACCCAAGGCCGAGGCCGAGGCCGAGGCCGACGAGGTCTTGCTCACGGTACGCGATCTCCAGGTCAAATACGGGAACGCCGTGGCCCTCGACGGCATGTCGCTGACAGCGGCCCGGGGGGGTGTCACGGCGCTGCTCGGATCGAACGGCGCCGGAAAGAGCACGCTAGCGCGGGCGCTGGCCGGCCTCGTTCCGGCCTGCGCCGGAACGATCCACTTCGACGGCACCGACATTTCGGGCATGCCCGCGAGCCGGATCAACAAGCTCGGCCTGGCCTACCTGCCGGAAGGCCGCGGCGTCTTCCCGACACTGACGGTGAACGAGAACCTCAGCATGGCGGTACAGCGGCTGCCCGCCGCCGAGCGGAACGCCGCGATGGACCACGCCGTCTCGCTCTTCCCCGTCCTCGGCGACCGCCGCAAGCAGATCGCGGGGACGCTGTCCGGCGGCCAGCAGCAGATGCTGTCGCTCGCGCGCGTGCTCGCCCGGGCGCCCCGCCTGCTCATCGCGGATGAGATCTCACTGGGCCTCGCTCCGGTGATCGTCGACGAGGTCTTCGAAGGGCTCAAGCGCGCGATCGCCGACGGCGTCTCGGTCATCCTCATCGAGCAGTTCGTCCACCGGGCGCTGGAGCTGGCCGACACGTGCCACATCATGCGGCGCGGTTCGGTGGTGTGGAGCGGCGCGGCGGCCGATGCCCGCGCGGAAGTGCTCGAGCACTACCTCGGCTCAGACATCGAGCCCGCCGCGCTGACCGACGTCTTACGGGCGGGCCGGGAAGCGCACCGGAACCGTGTTGGGTCCCCAGTTCTGGCCGGCCGAGAACTCGATCTTGCAGCCCGGCTCGAGCTCGAACTCGGGGATCGCGCGCAGCCACTCGGTGAGCGCCACCTCGAGTTCCAGGCGCGCCAGCGCCGACCCCAGGCAGCGGTGCGGCCCGTAGCCGAAGGCGACATGCTTGTTGTTCGCCCGGTCGAGAATGACAGTATCCGGGTCCGGGAACATCTCGGGGTCGCGGTTGGCGGCCGGGAACGCCAGCAGCACGCTTTCGTCCGCGCCGATCTCCACGCCGTCGATGGCCACCGGGCACGTCGTGACGCGCGCGACGGCGGCGGGCGCGAATACGCGCAGGAACTCCTCGACCGCCGTCGGTATCAGCTCGGGCTCGGCCGCCAGCCGGCAGCGCGCGTCGGCGTCGGTGGCGAGGTAGCGCAGGGTGTTGGACAGGACGCTCCATACGGTGTCGAGCCCGGCGACGAGGATCAGCGTCAGCGCGCCGAGCAGCTCGGGCTCGGTCAGCCGCTGTCCGTCGACTTCGCTCTCGAGCAGCAGGGTCACCATGTCGTCCCGCGGGTGCGCTCGCCGGTCCGCTATCTCCCGCAGGAAGTAGCCGGAGATCTCCTCGATCGCCCGCTGGCCGCGCTCCATGTCGTCGGAGCGGAAGATGTCATGGGCCCAGCTGCGGAACTGCGGCTCGAGCGACGTCGGGGCGCCGTAGATCGAGCACATGACGCCGACCGGTATCGCCCGCGCGAACTCGCTCGCGGCATCGCACCGGCCCTTGCCGATGAACGACTCGATGGCGGTCCGTGCCAGCCGCTCCATCTCCGGCCGCCAGCGGACGGCCTGACGCGTGGAGAAGCCAGGCAGCACCAGGCGCCGGTAGGCGATGTGGCGCGGCGGGTCATAGGTGATAGGCGGCCGGTCGGCGAGCTCGCTGCCGCCGAGAGCTCGCGGCACGGTGATCGACCGGGAGGAATAGTGACGCGGATCCGCGGACGCGCTCACGACATCGGTGTACCGGGTCAGCACCCAGTATCCGCCCTGGGCCTCGCTGTGTGCGACGGGGCACTGCTCCCGCAGCAGCTTCCAGGTGGCGTGGGGATCCTGCGCGACAGCGGGATCGTAAATATCGAACTTCCGGACGAATTCTGGGTCGATCGCGGACATGTCGTGCCTCTCAGTTGTTGGGTGCCGGCCGGACGGGCAGATGACGGTTCAGCGGAGACTTGCCCCGGCGTCGATACGCAGGGCGCTGCCGGTGAAGTAGCGCGATTCGTCCGAGCACAGCCACGCGACGGCGTTGGCGATGTCCTCGGCCTCCACCGCGTTGACCGGAATGGCGTTGACGATGCACTTCAGGTCCTCTTCGTCGGCGGTCGCGAACCTGTCCCGTGCCATGTCGTTGTCGATCATCGGCGTGTTGACGCCCGTGGGATGCACCGTGTTGACGCGGATGTGGTGGTAGGCCAGCATGCTCGCGTAGTTCTCCATGAGGTTCACCAGGGCGGCCTTGGCCGCGCTGTAGCCGAGCAGGCCGAGGGTGTGGCCGTCGAGCGTGCGCATGGTCGGCACGACCCCGGCCATCGAGCTCGTGATGATGATCGAGCCGCCAGTGCCCTGGTTGACCATCCGGGGCCACGCGACCTCGACGGTGTTGAGCACGCCGGTCAGCAGCACGTCAAGGCAGTCCTGCCAGGCCTGCATCGTGTTCGATTCCTTGCCCCAGATCGGCATGATGCCGGCGTTCGCGACGACGAAGTCGACCCGGCCGAAGGTGCGCAGGCCCTCCTCGTACGCGCCGTCAAGGAACGCGCGGTCGCGGACGTCACCGACCAGGCTGATCATCCGGGCGCCGCCTTGTTCGACGAGCTTCGTCGTCTCGTCGAGGTCGTCCTTGGTCGCCATCGGGTAGTCGACCGTCGCGATCTGGCCGCACAGGTCGATGCCGACGATGTCGGCGCCGTCGCGCGCGAGCCGCAGGGCGTGCGCGCGCCCCTGCCCGCGGGCGGCGCCGGTGATGAACGCGACCTTGCCCTCGAATTGCCCTGCCATGAGCTGTGCCCTCCCGGAATGCATGCAAAGATGCAGCCAATATCTGAACGTACTCGGCTGACTCCAGGCCCGTCAAGATCCAGTCCGCGGCCCCATCCTCACAAACTATTGCATACATATGTGCATGCATGATAGACGGAGGCCATGAACCTCATCGCGGGCGAATGGGTCGGGAGCGTCGACGGGCGAACGTACGAACGCGAGAACCCCGCCGATCCGTCGATCCTGATCGGCGCGTTTCCCGATTCCGCCCCGCCCGACGCCCGCCGTGCCGCGCGGGCCGCTCGGGAGGCTTTCGCCGCGTGGGCGGCGGCGTCGGCGCAGCACCGGGCGGAGATCATCACCACAGCGGCCGGCCTGCTGCGCGAGCGCCGCGCGGACATCGCGGGAAAGCTCACGGCGGAGGAGGGCAAGCCCCTCGTCCGGGCCGAGGGGGAGGTCCTGCGCGCGGCGGAAGCGCTGACCTACTTCGCGCACGGCGCGCTGCGCGCGGCGGGGCAGACGATTCCCTCCACCAGGCCCGGAGTAGTCCTGTCGACATACGTCGAGCCGCTCGGGCCGTTCCTGGCCATCACACCGTTCAACTTCCCGCTCTTCGTGACCGCCCTGAAACTCGGTCCCGCGCTGGCGTCCGGCAACACCGTCGTCTGGAAGCCATCGCCGCATGTCCCTCTCGTGTCGATCGCGCTCGCGGCGGCGTTCACCGACGCGGGCTTGCCAGGCGGAGTCCTGAACCTTGTCATGGGCGGCACCGCCGAGCTTGGCCGGAGCCTGGTCGACGAGCCGGACATCGTCGGCGTGTCGTTCACGGGCTCGACGGCGGTCGGCCTCGACGTCGGCCGCCGGGCCGCCGGGCGGCATATCCGCGCGCAACAGGAGATGGGCGGCAAGAACGTGCTCGTTGTCACGGCCGACTGCGACATCCGCCGCGCCGCCGAGATCGCCTGCGAGAGCTCGTTCGGCGAGAGCGGGCAGAAGTGCACGGCGTCCGGGCTGGTCGTCGTCGACAAGCGGCGCGGCGACGAGTTCCTGGCCGAGACCGAGCGGATCCTCGGCGGCATGACGATGGGCGACGGCGCGGATCCGGCTACCGATCTGGGCCCCCTCGTCGACCGCGGCGCCGTGAGCCGGGCGGACCGGTTGCTGGACCAAGCGGTCGAGTCGGGCGCCGTGAGCGAGCTGGCCGGCTGCGGGCGCAGCACCGCCAATGGCAACGGCTATTTCTTCGCGCCCCGGGTCCTGCGTCTTCCGGAGGGCGACAACGTGCTGAAGCGGCAAGAGACCTTCGCGCCCGTGCTCGCCGTCGCGCTCGCTGATGACGTGATCGAAGACGGCCTGGCCATGGCGAGGGACAGCCAGATGGGCCTGTCGGCGGCGATACTGACCAACAGCCTGGACCTCGCTCATGAGTTCGTGCGGCGGGTGCCGACCGGGCTGGTGAACGTGAACCTGCCGACGACCGGCGTCGAGTATCGGGCGCCGTTCGGCGGGTGGAACCTCTCGGGCGGCCCGTTCCCCGAGGCGGGAGACCGCGCACACGAGTTCTACACCCGCTCCAAGACCGTGGCCGCCAGCGGCGTGCTCTGATCCTTTAGCGAGAGGTGATCCTGTGTCTGACCTTGACGATGCGACCCGCAACCTGAACCTCTACGATCCGGCTTTCACGCAGGATCCCCACGCGCTGTGGCGGCAGCTCCGCGAAGGATGCCCGGTGGCCCACAGCACGGAGCACGGCGGCTTCTGGATCCTCACGCGGTATCACGACATCGTGTCCGCGGCGAACAATCCGGCGGTCTTCTCGTCCCGGTCGGTTACGGTCCCTCGCGACCTTGGCGGCGATGCCACCGCCGAGCAACCGCCGATCACACTCGACCCGCCGCGCCATATCGACTTCCGGAGGCTCCTGCTTCCCGGCTTCAGCAGCCACCGGATCCAGTCATGGCGTCCCGGCATGGAAAGCCTCGCGCGCGCCGCGATCGCCTCGTTCATCGAGCAGGGCGAGTGCGACGCGGCACTCGACTACGCGCGCGCTATTCCGGTGGGGGTCATCTGTCCACTGTTCGGTGTCCCGGCGTCCATGGAGGCGCAGTTCCGCGTCTGGGGCGAGACGCTCAACTCCTCCAGTGACATGCGGGCTGCCGAGGCCGCGGCCTCGGAGATGGCCGCATACCTTGACTCGGAGCTCGACGCGCGCCGGACTGACCCCCGCGATGACATCATCACCCTTGTCCTCCACGCCGCCATCAACGGAGTGCCGCTGTCGCGAGCGGAAATGCTGGGCAGTCTTGTGCTGATCATCATCGCCGGCCTGGACACCGTGTGGAACGTGCTGTCGAACAGCCTGCTCTACCTCGCGGGCGCGCCCGCCGACAGGCGCCGCCTGGCCGCCGATCCCGGGCTGATCCCGCAGGCGGTGGAGGAGTTCCTGCGCTACTTCGCCCCTGCCTCACCCGCGCGGATATCCACCGCCGAGGCCTGCCTCGACGGCGCTGTGATCGAGGCGGACGCCAGCGTCATGCTCGCCCTCCCGTCAGGAAACCGGGATGCGTCGGTATTCGACCGGCCGGATGACGTAATCCTGGAACGCCGCCCGAACAAGCACCTAGCCTTCGGCATCGGACCGCACCGCTGCATCGGCGCCCCGCTGGCACGCCTCGAGCTTGAAGTCGCCTTGACCGAGTGGCTGGCCGCCATCCCGGAGTTCCAGCTCCGGCCGGGAGCGGAGATCCGCTATTCGTCTGGCCAGGTCTGGGGCCCGCACTCCGTCCCCCTCACCTTCCCGGCACGCCCGGCAGGAGGCACGGTCAGTGGCTGATCAGGCCGCTGATCTGGCGCGGCTCGTTCGGCTCGAGGACCCGCGATTCTACGAGGGCGACGTCGAAGCCAGCTACCTGCGGCTGCGCGACGAGGAACCGGTGTTCTACTACGCGCCACTCGACATGTTCGTGGTGTCGCGGTACCACGACATCCGGGACATCGCGGCCCGGCCGCGGGAATTCTCGTCGGCGCAGGGGCTTTTGCTCACGGAATACCGTCACGCGCTCATCGCGACCACTTCGTTCGTCGACGACTTCTTCAATCCAGAGGCGCGATTCCTTGAGTTCGCCGACCCGCCCGAGCACCGGCTCCTGCGCAACCTACTAGCGCCGTCGTTCCACCCGAAGGCCGTTGCCGCCCGGCAGGAACGGCTAGCGGACCATTGCGCGAGCCTGCTGGCCGAGATCCCCGCGGGTCGGCCGGTCGAATTCGTCTCGGCCGTCGCGTCCCGGCTGCCGGTACTGGTTGTCTGCGACCTGCTCGGGATATCTGACATCGATTTCGCCCAGGCGCTCGCGTGGAGCGACGCGCTCGAGTCGCTGAGCGCGGGCGCCCAGTCGGCCGACTCGCTGCGACGGGCAGTGGATGTCTTCGGAACGCTCCGCGAGTTCCTGCTCGCGGAGTTCGCCCGCTGCCGCGAGTCCGGCTCCGGCGACCTGATCGCGGGGCTGCTGAGGCAGTCGCTCGACGGCGAGCCGATCTCGGACGACATGGCGTTCGTCTACGTGAGCGCCTTGCTGGCCAGCAACGACACGTCACGATCGCTACTCGCGGGCCTGATGATCGCGCTGGCCGAACATCCTGACCAACTGCGGCGACTGGTACGCGATCCCGGCCTGGCCGGGGCCGCGGTAGACGAAGGCCTGCGCTGGGTAACCCCGGCCCGGGGATTCGGCCGCACCGCACAGGCCGATACGCAGGCGGCCGGCCGTCGCATCCGTGCAGGCCAGCGCGTCTATATGCTGTTCGCCTCCGGAAACCGGGATCCGCGCGCATTTCCGGATCCTGCGCGCTTCGACATCAGCAGGCCCGATCCGCTTCCACACCTGTCATTCGGCACCGGCCCGCACATCTGCCTCGCGGCACAGCTAGTGCGCGCGGAGGCCACCACTCTCCTGCACGCACTTGTCTCCCGATTCTCGGCCATCTCGATCATCGACGAGCCAGTGCCGGTCCGCGGCATCCTCCGAAACGGCTGGGAAAAGCTCTGGCTAACCTTCACCTGAAGTGACCGCCAGCAAATTCATTTCCCCGAAGAGTTTCGCACTTATACGGCGATTTCTTTACGCCCAGAAAAACGACCTACGGGCGTCCGGCGATGCCGGTTAAATAGCCGGCGAGCCGTTCACCACGTTGGCGGGACGCCGTCCGGCGAGGACGTCCGCGGCCGCCTGGCATGCCAGTTCCGCCATCTGCCGCCGGGTCTGTTCGGCGGCACTGCCGATGTGCGGCAGCAGGACAGTGCGGGGAGCGGTCAGCAGCAGAGGGTCGATGCGCGGCTCATGTTCGTACACGTCGAGTCCGGCGGCGAAGATGGTGCCCGAGTGCAGCGCCTCAGCCAGCGCGCGCTCGTCGACGATCGCGCCTCTGGCCGTGTTGACGAACACCGCTGACCGCTTCATGCGGCGAAACCGTGCCTCGTCGAAGAGGTGGTGCGTCTCCGGCGTCAATGGCAGGTGCAGCGACACGAAGTCCGCTTCGCCGACCATCTCGTCCAAGTCGCCGGTCCAGCCCGGCTGACCGGTATCGCGCCGTGTGTGATGCCGGACGACAAGCCCGAACCCGGCGGCGCGGCGCGCCATGGCGGTCCCTATCCGGCCGTATCCGACCAGGCCAAGTGTCCGGTCGGCGAATTCCTGCCCCAGGTAGTCAGTCAGCCGCCAGCCCTTCCAGCGGCCGTTGCGGAGGTCCTGCTCGGCCTCGCTCGCTCTGCGGGCGGCGGCGAGCAGCAACAGGAACGCGGTGTCCGCGGTCGCCTCGTCCAGCACCCGGGGCGTGTTGCAGACGATGATCCCCAGCCGGCTCGCGGTACCGAGGTCGATGTTGTTGTATCCCACCGCGATGTTGGCGACGACTTGAAGGCGGCCGCTGCCCGCCTCGAGCACCTGCTCGTCAATGTGGTCGGTGAGCGTACACACGACCGCGTCGGCATCTCGCGCGAGCCGGATGAGGTCAGCGTACGTGCACCCGCCCGCGCGGACGATCTCGTGGCCGGCGCGCAGGAGGGCCGTCTCGCTGCCGGATGGGAGTGGCGTTGTCACGAGTACGCGGGCCTGCTCAGTCATGGGGCTGCCACCTTTCGGTCTGGACGACACTGTACAAATGTATACATGAATGCGTACAATCTTGCTCTGTCGGTTGAGGACTTGCGAGGAGATGTCGTGCCAGGAACGGATCTGTCCTTCAGGCTTAGCGACGACCAGCTCGCGCTGCGTGACATGGTGCGCCAGCTCGCGGCTGAGCGCTATGCGCCGCACGCGCGGGAGTGGGACCGTAGCCGGCGCCCGCTTGAGCTGGGCGAGCGCAAGCAGCTTGGCTCGCTAGGACTGCTCGGCATCACGCTTCCCCCGGAGTACGGCGGCGAGGGGCGTCCGCTGATGGACGCTCTCATCATCCTTGAGGAGCTCGCGAAGGCAAGCCCGATCGCCGCCTGGCCGGTTTTCGAGGCCAATACCGGCCCCGCTCGCGTCATCGAGCAGTTCGGTACCGGCGAGCAGCAGGCGCGCTTCCTGCCGCCCGTGGTCGCCGGGGACGAAACCATCGCGGTGTCGATCTCCGAGCCGGACACCGGCTCGGCGGCGACGGACATGACGACCCGGGGGCGGATCGACGGCGACACGGTCGTGGTCAACGGCGTGAAGCGGTGGTGCTCCGGTGCCGGCCACGCCGAGCAGTACCTGGTCTATCTCCGGCTGAGTGACACGCGCGGGGCGAAGGGCATCGGCGCGGTTATCGTCGGCAAGGACACCCCGGGCCTGACCTTCGGGCCGCAGGAAGACCTCATGGGTTTCCGGGGGATCTGCTCCGCCGACATCATGCTTGATGACGTACAGGTGCCGCTGTCGAACCTGATCGTTCCCGAAGGCGGCTTCGCCAAGCTCTTCACCGCCTTCTCGATCGAGCGCCTGGGCAACGCGACGATGTCGCTGGCGATCGCCCAGTCCGCGCTCGACCGGTCGGCGGCGTACGTCCTGCAGCGCAGGCAGTTCGGCCGCCAGATCGCGGAGTTCCAGCTTGTCCAGGGAGCGATCGCCGACATGGTTATGCGGGTTGAGGCGGCGCGCCTTCTCGTATACGCGGCGGCGACCGGTGCCGGGCGGGGTGCGCCGAGCCCGCTGGCGGCGTCGATAGCCAAGTGCGTGGCGAACGAGGCGGCCAAGGTCGTCTCCGATCTCGCCCTGCAGGTCCACGGCGGCTACGGCTACTCGTCCGAGTACGAAATCGAGCGGCTGCATCGCGACTCGCACGGCTGGGCGCTCGCGGGCGGAACCCTCAACGTGCAGCGGATGCGCATCGCGTCCGAGTACCTCGGAGTCCGCTTCGATCAGCGTCCGGCCCGATAGCGCGAGGGGGAATCATGGACGTACGTGCTGGTGAGATACTCGCCGCGGATCCTGAGGGACCGAAGCTCCTGGTGCTCGCCGCGAGCGACAGCCCATGTGTTGTCACCTATCAGGGGCTCATACTCCGGCCCGGGCGGCCGGACCCCTGCAGCCAGCCGATGCCGAAGGCAGCGGGAGACACCTCGCTGCGGCCGGGTGATCTCCTCGAGGACCGCCAATCGGGCCTAGTCGTCCGCTGCATCCGCGGCGGTGCGAGCGAGGTGCACTGCAACGGCCGCCAGCTGCTTCACCAGAGCCACTGCTAGCTCGGCTCTCTTCGGGATTGCGTCTCCTCCGGCGGGCGATGTGTCGTCCGGGGGTGAACAGGCTTCGCCGTGACGGTAACGGGCGCTGCCGGTCATTGAGCCGGCTCCCCCGAGTGTACGTGCCTGGCGCGGGCCTGCGCGGTAGCACGCGTGCGCCTGCCGGGACTGCTGATGCGCGGACTCCACTACCCCGAAGAGTTTTCGAACGCATAGTGCGATTTCTTTACGCGCAGAAAAAAGTCTTCGTTATCCTGAGCTTGAAGTTGCCTGCGGGGAGGCTGTGGGCCGCTGCCGCGGTGACGCCCGCGCCGGGGAGGCCCCGCAGGCCCGTGTTTCCGCCGGGCGCGGCAGGGCGCAGGTGCGAGGCGGCCGCAACCCGCCCTGGGGACCGGCTACGGCGAACCTTCAGACCAGCGGCCCAATGGAGTACTAAGCGGCCACAGCCAGGTGCTCGCCGAAGAACCGGAAGATCAGCTCCCAGCCCGCGTTCGCCGCGTCGACCCGGTAGCTGGGCCGGTCCACCGAGAAGAACGCGTGCCCCGCCCCCTCGAAGGTGTGGAACTCGAATTCCTTGCCGTCGTCCGCCAGGATCTGCCGGAGCTCCGCGACCTGGGCGGTATCGGGGTAGGCGTCCTCGGCGCCGAACAAGCCGAGCAGCGGCGCGGAGAGGTCAGGGGTGAGACCGGCGATCGGACCGATCTTCAGTCCGGTCTGGGCAGGCGGGTCGCCGACGACGAAGGCGCCGTAGCAATCGACGACCGCGTCCACGTCCAGCCTGCAGCCGGCCAGGAAGGCCTGGCGGCCGCCCGAGCAGTGGCCGATGATACCGATCTTGCCGCTGAAGCCGGGCAGTGATCGCAGGTGCTCAATTGAGCCCGAGACATCGCCTACCAGCCGCTCATCCGGCACGCCGCCCTTCGCGCGGGACGCGGCGGCCGCATCGTCCGGGCTGGCGCCCGGAGCGTCATGCCAGTGGATGTTGGGCATGATCGCGTGGTAGCCATTAGCCGCCAGCCGCCTGGTGATCTCTTTGGTGGACCAGTCGAATCCCGGCATGTGATGGATCACCACGACGCCGGCATGCGGCTGGTCGCCGAGCGGGCTGGCGAGGTAAGCCTCCAGCTCAGCGCCGTCCGCGCCGGTGATCGTGATCGCCTCGGCCCGCAGGTCTTCCCTTACCCGTCCTAGATTATGCATACATTTTAGTCTACACTGGCGAAAGGTGGGCCGGAGGGCGAGTTCGGCGGACAGGAAATGAGCGGGCAGGGAGTGACATGGACCGGATGGACGTCGCGCTGCTGATCTTGCGCGTGCTGATCGGCGTCACGATGATCATCCACGGTCTCAACCACGCGTTCGGCGGCGGCCGTATCGCCGGCGCCGCCCGCTGGTTTGAGTCGCTCGGACTGCGGCACGGCAAAGTCCAGGCCACCATGAGCGCCGGGGTGGAGGTAGCCGCAGGCCTGGGGATAGCGGTCGGCTTCCTCACGCCGCTATCCGCCGCCGCGCTGATCGGCGTCATGCTCGTCGCCGGCATAACGGCGCACCGCAAGAACGGCTTCTTCGTCTTCCGGGACGGTTACGAGTACGTGCTCTTCATCGCCGTCGCGTCGCTCGTCCTGGCGGTGGCGGGACCCGGCCGGATCTCGCTTGACCACCTGATCGGCATAGACGTAAGCGGCTGGGCCGGCGCCGCGCTGGCCGTAGGCCTTGCCGTGGCGGGTAGTGCCGTCCTGCTCGGGGCCACCTACCGTCCGCCCGCGCGAGCGCGCCAGCCGGAACCGGCACCGGCACCGGCACCGGCACGGGATTGACCAAACCCATCGAGTCACAGGAGTGAACTCATGTCATACATCGCCCAGTACGCACGGTTCTCCGCCAAGGAAGGCCTTGGAGACAAGGTTCGCGCCGCGCTCGACGCCGCGGCCGAGGCGGCCGCCAAGGAGCCCGGCACGCTGCTCTACCTCATCCACGATTCGCAGACCGAGCCGGACACGATCTGGATGTACGAGCTGTACGCCAGCCCCGAAGCCCAGGCGGCGCATTCGGGCAGCGAGGCGACGGCGCAACTCCGGGCGGCGGTCGCCGACCTGCTGCGCGAGCCCCTGACCGTGACCCGCGGGTCGACGCTCAACAGCCTTGGCCTGCCGCAGTCCTGAGCGACAGCCGGCACGCACAGCGAGGAGGAGAGCGGATGGACAAGATCACCGACGATCGCGTCGAGCAGGCCATGGAGCTGGCACGGGACGCCGGCGAGGAGGGCCTGGGCGTCGCCGCCTACCTCGGCGACGAGCTGATCATCAACACGTGGGCCGGCCTCGCTGACTCCGAGACGGGACGCGTCGTCGACGAGACCACGCTGTTCCAGGTCTTCTCGGTGACGAAGGCGTTCACCGCGACCGCGCTGCACCTGCAAGCCGAACGCGGGCTCGTGGATTACGACCTTCCGATCGCCCGCTACTGGCCGGAGTTCGGCGCACGCGGCAAGCACCGGATCACCGTCCGGGACGCGCTGTGCCATCGCGCGGGCATCCCGCAGATGCCTACCGGCGTCACTCCGGAGCTCATGTTCGACTGGGACTGGATGATCCACCAGATCGAGTCCTACCGGCCATGGTTCCCGGCGGGCACCACGAACGCCTACCACGTACTGGTGTGGGGCTGGCTGATCGGCGAGGTCATCCAGCGCACCGACCCGCTGGGGCGCGGCGTCGACCGCTTTATCCAGCAGGAAGTATGCGAACCGCTGGGGATTACCGACTTCCACCTCGGGCTCGCCAAGGACCAGGCGCCGCGGGTGACCAGGCTCGCGGCCGACTGGGTGCCGGCGCGCGACTCCGATCACCTGCGTGAGGCCGCGCAGCCCGTGGCCGTCGCCCCGGCGCCGCCGCTGCACAACCGGGAGGACACCTGGGCGGCAGGCCTGCCCGGCGCGGGCGGGATCGCGAACGCCGAGTCGGTCGCGCGCTTGTTCGCCATGCTGGCCCGCGGGGGCGAGTTCCGCGGCACCCGGCTGCTGTCCCCGGAGCGGGTCCAGGCCTGCCGGCGACCCCGTGACGACTCACTGGCGCCCGACGCGATCTTCGAGGCACCGGCCTGGATAGGCCAGGGCGGCTACTGGCTCGGCGGCGACCTGCGCCGCCGCATTCCCGGCGACGGCAGCCTGCCGGCGGTCCTCAACCAGCCAGGCGCGGGCGGCTCGACCGGCTGGGCGGAGCTGGACACCGGCCTCGCCGTGGCGATCTGCCACAACAGGCAGTTCGTCGTGGACCGCAAGGATCCCGGCTTCACCGCCCGCATCACGCCGATCGCGGACGCGGTCCGCGAAGTCGCCGCCGAACGCACAGGGGAGGCCCGATGACCGCGACCGAAGTCCGGGAGGGCGAAGCCCAGGCGCGCCGCCTGTTCGGGGACGAGCGCTACCAGCGCTCCCGCGTCGACGCCCGGCCTGGGCACCGGCGTGATCTGCTCGCGCTCGCCGACGAGGTGGTGTTCGGGAAGGTATACGCCCGGCCCGGGCTGCCGCTCGAGACGCGGGCGCTGTGTACCATCTCCGCGCTCACCGTCCTCGGGCACCCCGACCAGCTGCGGGTCCACGTCGGCGCCGCGCTCCGGCTGGGCATCGAGCAGGCAGCGATCGCGGAGGTGATGACCCAGATGGCCATGTACGGCGGGTTTCCGGCTGCCCTGAACGCCGCGCAGATCCTCGACGACGCGGTCGCCGAATTCGGCAAGGTTGAACGCCAATGACAAACGTCGGATTCGTCGGCCTGGGCCACATGGGCGGGGCCCTCGCGGCCCGCCTCGCCAGTCAAAGCGACGGTCAGATCGAGCTGTACGTATTCGATCTTGACCCGGCGCGCGTCGCCCAGGCCTGCGCGGCCGGCGCGCGAGCCGCGCGGTCCATAGCCCAGCTCGCGAGCGAGTGCGAGGTGGTCATCACCTGCCTGCCGACCTCGGCGCACGTCAAAAGCGTCGTCCACGGGCAACACGGCCTGGCGGCCGCCCTCACGCCCGGCTCGCTGGTCATCGACTGCACGAGCGGCGAGCCCGCGGTCACCCGCGAGCTGGCGGCCGAACTGAGCGCGCGCGGGATCGGCCTGGTGGACGCGCCGGTGAGCGGCGGCCCGCAGGCGGCGGCCGCCGGAACCATCGCGATCATCGTCGGCGGCACGGAAGAGCTGTACGAGCGGGCCCTGCCCACGCTGCGCCGCATCTCGCCGAACGTCCGCCATGTCGGCCCGGTCGGCGCCGGCCACGTGGTCAAGCTGCTGAACAACGTGCTCGCCGCGGGTCACCGGATGCTCGCCTTCGAGACGGCGGCCGTAGCGGCATCGCAGGGGGTCGACCCTAAGACGTTCATCGACGTCGTCAACCTGGCGTCCGGACGAAGCTATGCCACCGAGATCACGATGCCACGGCACGTCTTCGGGGAGTCACTCGCGCAGGGCTTCTCGGTCGGGCTCATGGCCAAGGACGTCGGACTCGGCTGCCGGCTGGTGCCGCAACCGCTGGAAGAGCTGTCGCTGGCGCTCCAGGTGCACCACCGGCTCCAGGCGGCGCTGACCGAATTCGGCCCGGACGCCGACATCAACCAGACGCTCGAGACCTACGAGCGTGCCACCCAGACCCAGGTCGCGACCAGCAAGCGCCCATGAGTGCTATCGGCCGCTGCAGGATTTTCGCGCAGGTGCCACCGGAGCTCACGCGCGACGCTCGCTCCTGCCCGTGGTCGATGGCGGTGCTCGGCCTGGAACGGATCGGCTCGTTCCTCGAAGGCCCCTGCTTCACCCCGGACGGAACCCTCTACGTCTCGGATCTCGCGCACGGGCGGATCCTGCGAGCAGGCGACGACGGTCGGCTGGACGTCCACCTGGACTACGGCGGCGCGCCGAATGGCATGGCCGCGCTTCCGGACGGCTCGCTGCTGATCGCCGACTACGAACGGGGACTGCTGCGGCTCGGCGCCGACCAGACCCTGACGACGCTCGCAGACCGCTTCCGGCACGAGCCGTTCCTTGGCCTCAGCGACATCGTCATCGGCCGGGACGGCGCTGTCTACGTCACCGACCAGGGCCAGTCGGATCTGCGCAGGCCCGTCGGCCGGGTGTTCCGCTGGCGGCCGGATAGCGGTCTCGAGGTGCTGGTCGAAGAGATAGCCAGTCCGAACGGAATCGTGCTAACTCCCTCCGAAGACACGCTGTACGTCGCCGTCACGCGGGCCAATGCCGTGTACCGCGTCCCCCTGCGATCCGACGGCTCGGTCGGCAAGGTCGGCGTGTACCTGTATCTCTCCGGGGGGACCGGGGGCCCGGACGGCCTCGCGGTGGACCGGCTTGGCGGGCTGGCGGTCGCGCACTACGGCCTCGGACGGGTCTGGCTCTTCGACCGCCGCGGGCTCCCGGCCGGCCATATCGACACCCCAGCGGGGGAGGGGACGACCAACATCGCCTACGGCGGCCCCGATGGACGGTCGCTGTACATCACGGACGCGTCGACGGGTTCGGTCCTCGTGGCCCAAGCGCCGGAACCCGGGCACCCGCTCTACTCGCATCGCTTCGGCTGACCCCTTGACATCGGCCGATGTCCGGAACTAGCTTCAGATAAATATGTACACAAAATTGTACGCATAAGTTGGGAGTGTGAGGTCGTGGCAGCGCAGAGCCCCGATGACAATCACCGCTACGTCGTGATCTCGTCAGACAACCACGCGGGCGCGGACCTGTACGGCTACAAGCCGTACCTGGAGAAGAAGTGGCACGAAGAGTTCGACGAGTGGGCCGCTGCCTACACGAACCCGTGGGACTTCGTCGAGTCGCGCGCCACCAAGGACGGATTCGAGCTGGAGTCCGAGGAGATCCTCACGGGTGCCGCGTCCTGGCACAGCCCGCTCAACTGGGACAGCGACAAGCGCAAGAAGCACATGGCGGCCGACGGTGTGGTGGGCGAGGTGATCTTCCCGAACACCGCGCCCCCGTTTATGCCCGGCTCGGTCCTGTCCGGCAAGGGGCCGGCGACCCGCAGCGAGTACGAGCACCGCTGGGCGGGCCTGCAAGCGCACAACCGGTGGCTCGCCGATTTCTGCGCCCGGACGCCCGGCCAGCGGGCCGGCATCGCGCAGGTGCTGCTCGAGGACGTTGATGACGCGATCGCTGAGGTCAAGAAGATCAAGGAACTCGGCCTGACCGGCGGCATCCTGCTGCCGATGGACGGCCCGCTCGGCGGGACGACCCCGCTCTACGTCGATGATCTCGAGCCGCTCTGGCAGGTGTGCGAGGATCTCGACGTCCCGGTCCACAAACACTCGTCGGCGCCGCCCGAGCAGCCGGGCGCCGCCCGCAGCGGCCCTGGTGTCATAGCCATCGGCTTCGCCGAGCGGCAGTTCTTCAACCACCGCGCGGTAGCCCAGATGATCTTCTCCGGCGTCTTCGAGCGGCACCCCGGCCTGAAGATGGTCTTCTCCGAGAGCGGGGTCGGCTGGGTGCCGGGGCACCTGGAGATGCTCGACTCGCTGTACGTCACGGGCAGCGACCGCGACGGGCTGCTGGGCTTCCTGGCACCGTCGATGGAGCTCTTGTCCATGAAGCCGAGCGAGTACTTCGCGCGCAACTTCTACCTGGGAGCGAGCCTGTTCCTCCCGTCGGAGGCCAGGCTGCGCCACAACGTCGGCGTCGACCGGATCATGTGGGGCGTCGACTACCCGCACTCGGAGGGCACCTTCCCGTACTCGCGAGAGGCGATCTCGCTGACGTTCTCGGCGGTTCCTCCCGCCGAGGTCGCGGACATGCTCGGGCTCACCGCGGCGGAGGTCTTCAACTTCGACGTCGGCTACCTGCAGAGCCTGGCCGACCGCGTCGGTCCGACCGTCGCGGAGGTCAAGGCGATGCCGAGTGCTATCCCGCAAATCCCGGGCGACACGCTGAGCCCGGTGTTCAGCACCAAGTCGTTCTCGGCCGATCGCTAAGGAGTACCAGTCATGACAGCACCGACCATCAGCGAAACCCGGCCGGCCACCAAGTCGGCACCGGTCGTCGTCGTCTCCGCGGACACCCATGTCGGGCCGCGCGCCGCGGAAGACCTCAGGCAGTACTGCCCGCCAACGCTCCGCGATGAGTACGACGCCTGGCTAGCGGCGGTGACCGAGGCCGGCAAGGCCGGCGCCTACGACCACCGCCATTCCGGCAATCCGGACCGCATCAAGCGGCTGCGCATGAACGACGTGCCTGGTCACTACGACATGCACGCCCGGATCGCGGACATGAACCGCGACGGCGTGGCCGGCGCGGTCATCTTCCACGGCAGCCAGAACCTAGAGCCGCTGCCGTTCCTGGACGCGGTCGGCACCCGCTTCTTCCGCACCGGCGGCGCGGACGAACTGGCGATGGAGCGGCAAACCCTCGAAAAGGTCAAGATAGGCCTGCACATGTACAACACATGGCTGGCCGACGTGTGCTCCATCGAGCCAGAGCGCCACGCCGGCCTCGCGCACCTGCCGATGTGGGACCTCGAGGCCGCCCTCGAAGAGCTGACCTGGGCGCACGGCGCGGGCCTGCGGGGCGTCAACTTCCCGGCGCCGCGAGCCGGCGTGCGGTTCTTCGACGACCCGGCGTGGGAGCCGTTCTGGAGGGCCTGCGAGGAGTTCGGCATGCCGCTCACCACGCACGCCGGCGTCGGCAACCCGGCCGAATGGGCGGGGCCTATCGCCGGCGCGCTCGCCCCGCTCGAGGCGGCCGGCTACCCGGTCACCAAGGGCCTGCACCGGCTCATCTTCGGCGGCGTCTTCGAGCGCCACCCGGACCTCAAGATCGTGTACACGGAGCAGACAGCGCAGCCGTCCATGTGGTGGATCCCGGCTAGCGAGGAGTACGACTCCGTGTGGCGGAAGCGGAACTGGCAGGTGCGCGAGATTTGCCCGCGGCCGCCGTCCGAGTACATGAAGCAGCACGTTTTCCTCGGTGCCAGCTTCTTGCACCGCGCGCCGGATGAGCCGTGGAAGGCGGCGCGCGGCGGCTACGCGGAGAACATCCTGTGGGGTTCGGACTACCCGCACACGGAGGGAACGCTCGTCGAGTACGGCGACGGCCGGTCCACGACTCGCACATCGCTCTCCTACGTCTTCTCCGGGGCCCCGGAGCAGGCGGTGCGCCCGATCGCCGGCGCGAACACGGCGTCGGTCTACGGCATGGACATGGCCAAGCTGGCCCGCGTCGCCGAGCGGATCGCCGCCCCGACGTATGCGGACCTGAGCGTCGCTCCCGACCCGCACGAGGTCCCCGACTACTGGTCCGGCAACGACTAGCCCCAACCCCCGCCCGCCACTCAGCCGATGGCGCCAACGGCCTGTCAAGAGCAAGCCATCGGCGCCATCGGCATAGTGGTTTAGACGTCCGTGAGGTCGGACTCGCGCAGGACGCCGCACGGCTCGTCCTCGCGGCGCCGTGCCGGGATCAGCCCGGCCTCGTTGCCCTTTATCTGCAGCGCGAGGTACTTGGAGTAGATGCGGCACTGGGCGAGGCTCCCCGCGATGAACCACAGTCCCGGCTGCGGTGTCCGGCGGAACATGTTGCGCAGCTCGCCTTCGTCGTCATAGCCCCAGATCGGACCGACCCGCTCCGCGGTCGCGTCGCCGAAGAGCCGGCGGACGAGTTCCTGCTGCCCGAGATAGCCGGTCGCGAAGACCACGGCGTCGGCGTCGAGCGCGGTTCCGTCCGCCAGCCGGACGCCCGTGGCGGTGAACGACGCGATGTCCGAGAACTGGATGAGGCGCACCTTGCCGTCGATCAGCAGCTGGGAGCAGCCCACGTCGAGGTAGTATCCGCCGCCGCGGCGCAGGTACTTCATCTGGAACCCGGTTTTGTCCTCGCCGTCGTCGAGCCTGAAGCCGACCGACTTCAGGCCGTCGAGCAGCTCCCTGTCGATGCCGGCCAGCTCGCGCGTCAGCAGCTGGTACGAGTGGCGGAGCACCGGATACGGCGTGGCGATGTTGATGAGGTCGGTGACCTCGGTCGGGTTCCCCTCACGGTAGATCGAGTAGACCTTCCCGGCCGCGTCGGGTCCGACGGTGACAACGGTCGTCGCCGAGCGCTGTACGAGCGTGACCTCGGCTCCATGGCTCCACAGGTCCTGCGCGACGTCGTGTCCGCTCGTCCCGGTGCCCAGCACGATGACGCGCTTGCCGGCGAACCGCGCGCCCTCGTTGAACTGGCTCGTGTGGAAGGTCTCGCCGCGGTATTCGCCGAAGCCGGGGATCGCCGGCTGGTAGGGGATGCCGCTGACGCCCGAGGCCATGACGATGTGCCGGACGCGGAGCAAACGCTCGCCGCCGCCGGCGCGCGCCAGGCGCACGGCCCAGAGCTCGGCATCCGGGTCGAAGCTGGCGCCCAGGAACTCTGTCGAGGTCCAGACGTTGAGCTCCATGAACTCCGCGTACGCCTCGAACCAGTCGGCCACCAGGTCTTTGGGTATGTAGGTTGGCCAGGTCTCCGGGAACGGCATGTACGGCAGGTGGTTGGCCCACACCTCGTTGTGCAGCACCAGGGAGTGGTACCGGTTGCGCCAGTTGTCTCCGACGCGCGCGTTGCGGTCGACCACCAGGGTGTCTATGCCCAGCTGGCGCAGGCGGGCCGCGGTCGACAGGCCGGCCTGGCCGGCGCCGATGACGAGCACCGCGGGATCGCGGTCGTCATAGCGCGCCTCGGCGACCCGCTGGTCCAGCCAGTTCGGCCCGCCGAAATCCCGGCTGTGCGACGCGGGCTCGCCGGAGCCTTCGCCGGCCTGCTCAGGGAACTCGGCCAGCTCGTCCAGGGCCGTCAGCACGGTCCAGCCCACGAGTTCACCCGGTCCAGCCGGCTCGACGAGGCGGATCACGCCGCGGCCGCGGCCCGCCGCCACCTCGAACTCCACGAGCGCCTCGACGGCAGCCGTCCCGGCACGGGTAACGCGCCGCGGCTGCGTCCGCCTGTCCAAGCGCATCCCGCGGAGCTTGGCGGCGGGCAGCCAGGCCGCCAGCGCGGCGCGCACCTGACCGGCGCCGTAGAAGGTGTGTACGTCCCAGGTCAGGGCGAGGACGTCTCGCCAGTAGACGTCGGCCGAGAGCAACCCCATCGCGGCCGGCAGGTCTGAGCGCTCCAGCGCGTCGGCGAACCGCGTCAGCCATGCGTCAACGCGGTGTGCGAGCCCGCGGGTATCCGGTGCCGGTGTCATCACCGCTCCTAACTTGCCAA
>Ga0070713_100000289_pt1 | contig 33226 bp, 29 predicted proteins | sample LARL82metaG_FD_65465 | JGI IMG/M metagenome (GOLD analysis project Ga0070713, IMG submission 65465) | Corn, switchgrass and miscanthus rhizosphere microbial communities from Kellogg Biological Station, Michigan, USA - LAR L8-2 metaG | ecosystem: Host-associated > Plants > Roots > Rhizosphere ... | reverse complement strand
GGCTCGTCTTCGAGCCGAAGCCAGGCATTGTTACGAAGCCCGAGGCTGAAGCGGGCACCCTCGACAGACGATACCGCATTAGGCTACAGGGTGATCCTTTGAACAACCCACAACTGATTCAAGACGCCATCAAGGGCTTCGAGTCCTATCACGATGTCAAGAGCTGGAAGGAATTGGCTTTTGCCTATCACACGGAAACGTCCAATTTGCCTTAAGTCGAATTTTTGTTTGGAGGTTTCTTGCGCGCATTCATCGGATTTCCATGGCCAACAAAAATCGCCGGCATCGTCGAATGTACATCCATGGACCGCTCCGCCCGCGGATCTTACCCCTCAGCAAATCGCCGGAACTGCCGTGAGCGGTGAAGTGCGCATGATTCGTCTCAGCCCGAGATTGGTACCTGGGCCCGCATCGTCTAACTAGGAAGCGCGGTCGCGCGCAGCATCATTGGCCGCATCCGCGTCGGGCAGCAGGACAGACCATGATTCATAGATTGCGTGCGGCGGAGCCTTCCAACGCAGTATCCAGATGTCGGGCGTTTGAAGTACAAGCTCTCCGTGCTCGCCTTTAGCCCCCGTCAACAAAAAGCCGTGCTGCGCTTCGTTCGGCATGCCACAGAAATGAATGAATGGGTCCCAATGCGCGAGATGCGAGTGCGCGATCGACAACGCCTCATCCAAACAGCGGTGCAGGTGCTCGCGCACGGCAAAGGGTTGTCGAGGCTGCCCAGGGAACAGTCCAAGGAGATGGGTCCACGCGGACTCGGCTGCGGCGGGCCAATCGGCAAAACAATAGTCGCGCTGTTGGGTGCTGTAGCGCGCCGCTCGCTCGTTGCGCGAAAGGATGCGACCATTCACGGCCGCCAGTTGCAAAGTGTTGGGGATGCCATACAGAGTCTTGCGTAACACCGGTTCACCCAGTCGGTTGCAGCCCAGTGTCACGTAGGTGTGCGCTTCGCGCTCAGGGAGGAGCTCATACCCAAACAGGCCGTCTTCGACAATGGGCAGCAGGTCGAGCGCTAAGCCAGCCGCGAATGAATGGCGCGGCCCGGCAGCAATCAGGTGGCTTCGAAGTAGAGGCAGGAGATGCCTGGCTTCAGAAAGTCGCGGATAGAATGTTGTGGACACGGCAGCCTCCCGCGGGATGGACAAGGGAGCATCTTCGTGACGGACCCGCGCGTTATTAGAGGCCGAGACCGGCGCGGTGCGCCACTCTTTTTCAACGCATCTCAGGTCCGAGTCCTAACCGTATGAATCCACTCTGATCCCTGATGCGCTTGGTCAGGACAACAAATGCGTCGCCGGATCGGCGGAGCTCGTGGACAGCGTCGGCGTAAACAATCGATAGCCTCAGGTGGGTGACGATTACGCCGATCCACAAAATTGGCGTATCTTTATCCTTATCCCTACCTAGCCTCGAGCAACATGAGCAAGAAACCAGTTTCTCGGAAATCGAAGTCGATATCGTCTTGGGACCATGCGGGGAGTGGGCCACGAGCGGGTCCTTCAACTCCGGGCAAATCGATCGACCCTTCGCACTTGGCGCAGGAATCGACCGATGCGGTGCGCACGCTGGATCATAGTCGTTCGGCACCGGCGCCCGGCGTTCCGGTTTCGGGCAAAGAGTTCGAGCGTCTCAAGACGAGGGCGAAGTCCTCTTCCGCCCCTCGCAGCGAGCATTCGCAAGAGGATCCGTCGCAGAAGAAATAGGCTGCTGTCGCTTCCCCGTTGGCGGAGGCTGGCCAATGTCGATAGCTGGACATACTATTGTGATGGGGTTGCCGGCTCCGTGGCAGCGTATTGGCTCGCGGACACCGCGACCGACTCTTGCCGGCGCGCCCTGTCCAGGCGCAATAAGAGCCTTGCTGGCAGCACCAATTACGGAGCTGTAACCAAGTAGGCCGAAACTTCGTCGAGGAGAAAATAATGGCTACGAAGGGGAAACCCAGGAAGTCGACAAGAGCTACCGTTGCGAAACGCAGAGTTCCGACGTCCGGTGGTTCGAAAGCGGCCCCCGAGTACAAGGGCAAAGCCCTTGCGGGCCGAACCGGTCCCGGCAGGGAATGGGACCCGGCACAAGCGTTGAAGGCAAGAGCCGCCGAGCTTCAGGAAGTAAACGAGCCTCGCCCTTACACCAGTCGTTATCCCATCCCGGACGCCGAATTCGAATCGCTCAAGGCAAATGCGCCCAAAGCGAAGCTACCCAAGAAAACGGCGTCGGCCGTCAAGGACTCGGGAAAGAAGTCGGAATTGGCGGCATTTGCCGCAGCGCCTGCCGCACTAGAGCCTGGCCTCGAACCCGTCGCGGCGCCTACCGGATCGACGAATTTTGCCGGTATCGCGGCCACCGGCTGGATTCCGCCAGACTGCACGATGGCGGTCGGGCCGCAACATGTGTTGCTGTCCGTGAATTCCTCGTTGGCCGTTCATAGTAAAGCTGGCGGCGCACCGGTGCTCCAACGCACGCTGACCCAGTGGTTTTCCAACGTGGTTCAGGGAATGACGATCTTCGATCCGAAGGCCCTATACGATCAACATGCGGGGCGCTGGGTGCTGCTTGCGGTGGCCGTTCAAAACAGCCCCAAAGCCTCACTCCATTTGCTGTCCGTATCGGCCACGTCCAATCCGCTCGGAGCATGGCGAAACTACCGCTTCAACGCGATGCTCGATGGTTCAACCGCGACCACCAATTGGGCAGATTTTCCCGCGCTGGGTGTTGATAATCAGGCTCTGTACGTAACGTCGAATATGTTCGCATTTGGAGGAGGATTCCAGTACGCAAAAATCCGCGTTATTCCAAAGGCAGGCCCTTATTCAGGGGGCGCGGCGCCGTACTTTGACTTCGTCAAGCTGAAGAACGCCAACAACACGTTCGCTTTCACCGTCCAGCCATGCCACACGTTCGGCGCCCCGCAAGTGGAGTACCTCGTCAACTCAGGGTTTCCGAGCGGCAATTTCCTGACGCTGTGGCGGATCACCAATCCCACTGGGACCCCCGCACTCACGCGAGTGCAGCTACCCGTTTCGCCTTATAACTTGGCGCCCAATGCTGATCAAGGCGGAGGCGGCCCACCACTCAATACCGGAGACGTTCGTATCTTGCATGCGGTTTATCGTGGAGACCTGTGGACCGCGTTTACTACCGCGCACAGCTGGGGTGCCGGGCCCAACAGGGCCGCAGTCCAGTGGTGCCAAATTCGAGCTGCGACTCCAGCGGTAGTCCAACAGGGTGTGTACGGAGCCGCTAACTTTCACTATTTCTATCCGGCATCCTGTCCGGACAACAACGGGAACATGACCATGGTGTTCAGCCGATCGGGTCCGAGCGAATTCGGATCGATCCTGTATACGGGACGTAAATCGACGGATGCACTAGGCACGCTTCAGGGCAGCGCGCTCTTGAAGGCGGGGACAGCGCACTATGTTGGTCTGGACAGCGGCGGCCGTAACCGCTGGGGCGACTATAACGGTGTAGCGTCCGACCCGGCAAACTCGCGTTTGATCTGGTTCTACAGCGAGTATGCGAGCGCGGTCAATACATGGGGTACCTGGGTTGGATCAGCCTTTTTCTAGTGTCCAGCCAGTTGTCGTTAGCCGGCTCGTTCCGAGGCAACGGCTGAGTCCCGCGACGAATCGAACGCGCCATTTATCCACACTTCCTGAGCGGAGCGCATTATGGAAACCCTGATCGAAATCTTTCCCTTCGCATTTGGTGTGCTGCTCGGCTTGACCTGGGCGCGCTTTGGCGGCCCTAAGGCCTGGCGCATTCAATGGGGAGTTGCCTGTGTGGCGCTGGGCGCATTTGCGACGTTCGCGAGTGGCGAGTGGCGGCTGAGCCCGTTTTACTTCTTGTTCGACATGCTACTGGTCGCGATTGTATCGGCGGCGACGCAGCTCGCGCTTCACTATTGGCAGCGGCATCGTCGCCGACAAAGTTAGATGAGCTGCGCTCCCACGAATGTTCTGATTTATACAACCGGCATTCAGCGGACTGGCCGAGTTTGCTAAGCGGCGTTCGTTGCCACGTTGACCGCGGCGCTGATGCTTGACAGACGTCATCGAATTGGTATTACAATTTGTACACCACGGTCGCGTAAGACCGCGGCGACAAACAATCGTTTTTGCGTGGGACGGCATTTCACCTGGAGATGACCATGTCAATTGAATGGGGCCGTGATGTTTTTAGCAGAACTGTCAACGTACTGTCGCATCCTGAGCAAACGACGCAGTTTGTTTCAGAGTTGGCAAAGAAGACTGGTTTAGCCGAAGCGAAGGTTACAGCGGTCATCGCTGAACTCGGTCTGAACCAAGTGCAAAGCATAGGGGCGGCTCACGAAAGTGTTAGTGGAGCGGCTGACGCTCCAACTAAAACTAAAATGCTCAGCAGTCTTCGGATTGGGCGTTCCATTATCATCTGCTAGTTTGAGTCTGTGAAAATGCTGCCGAGCGAGTTGCATGGCTGAGAACGGTATGCATCTCGCCCGGGAGCACTTCGGACCATGTCGCACGCCGAGAACGTCACTCATTTGCGTGCGATTTGGGTGCGGGCGTTCTGTCGTGCAAGCTTACGCTAAGACCGTGCTGACAACTTTGATGTAGTCGTTGGATAGCATGCTCGCTTCCGCGTGGACATCCGAGCGATAAAGCGGCGATCAATGTGATCTGGCGTGGCGCCTGAGCGCCAGCGCGATTTCCAAGCTTGGTAATCATGGCCGCCGTCGGACAGCCTCGACCAACTCACGCTCTGAGTACATTCGCCCGCTTTCACCTCTCGCGATTCTCAGTCATAAATTCGTCCCTTGCCTTTGTGCTGCGGTTCAATGAAACACCGATATGCACAGCCGGGGACCGGCACCCATTCGCGATATTCCTTTGATTTAATGGCGACACTTGCACATGGCCTCATCTCTTCTGCAGCAGCTCCTAAGTAAGTACGACTCCCTCACTTTTGACATTGAAGAGTATTTGGTGTCCACGAAATACGTCGACCACTTAGAACGGAGGTTCGTCGCCTTTCGAAAAGGAATGCACGAGATAGAGAGCTGGCCTCTCAAGAGCAAGATATTGAATTCCATTAATGGGGGAGAGCTGGATCACATACCGTACTACGCTCTTCAAAAGAAAGGCTACGCCTCATTCGAGGATCTTCCATTCATCGAGAAGAACGACATTCGTGCTCACCCGGCTCGGTATGTCTCCACGTCGGTGGCCGTTGAAGACAGTTGGTCCTCGCAGTCGTACGGCACCACCGGAAGGGCAGTAAATATCCGCTACAGCAACGAGTATTACTTCGATGTGTTGTACTTGCCGATACGCAAGGCCGCTGCTTGTGTGGGCTTTGAAGAATGCACCGCCAATTCCGTCTTCGCACTTGGGATCGGCGAGACCGGCGATTTCGTGCTCGTGCACCCCACAAATGAACACGGGTTGTATCTGGAACTGCGAATCGACCCTGACAACCCAGCTTCACGACATCGAGTACAGGAGGCAATTTGCGAACTGAAACCTCATTTCATTTCATCCCGGCCCAACCTGTTCAATCTTCTACTCGATAAGGGTTTGGATCTTGATCTAGATGAATATCGCCCGCAAGCAGTGATGTCGGGCGGCGAGGTCCTCTCACTCAATACCAGACGCAGGCTAGAAGAGTTTTTCGGATGCAGGGTCGTTAATAGATATGGAATGTCAGAAGTCGGTTTGATAGCGGCCGAATGTGTCCATGGATATTTGCATGTCGACACGTCCGCCCACTACCTTGAGATTGTGGATGAATCCGGGCGGCCTGCGGAACCCGGAGAGATCGGACAAATCGTCATCAGTGGTCTCGGCAATCGCGTCATGCCGCTGATAAGGTATAAAACTCGGGATGTTGGAGCAGTCGACCTCAGCCCTTGCGAATGCGGGCATGGTTCTCCGCGGCTCGTGAACTTCGGTGGGAGGAAACTTCCGAACTTCACTCTGCCTAACGGCCAGGCGTATTCCCCAGTCCCCCTGACATCCGTGCTGTTTGACAGGTTCCCGGACCTAAGCGAGTTTCAGGTTGTGCAGGAGTCCAGCGACGTCCTGAGCTTGCTCGTTGAGTTCGCAGCCACGCCGCCCGACCAAAACGACCAAATGCGCTCGATGGCGGAAATCGTACGTTCTGCCTTACCGATCCGAGATATTGAGGTGCGGTGCAACGCTGTCCAATTCTCCAAGACGAGCAAGTTCGAGAGATTTCGATCCTTGATCTAGTGGGCCCGGCGATCGGCGCGCTGCGACGAACGCGTGGCTTGCTCTTATCAGTTTGCGGGACGCCGAGGCCCGCGTTCACGCATTGGCGCCCTGTGGGAATGTTCCTATGAACGGAGAGGGAAGAACGTTTCACGAGGCACGATTTGATCGGTCTGGAGAGCGACTGACTATAAGACTTCGCGAGTATGTCGTCGACGAGATCGATGCGGTATCGACTGTGCACATGGAGTTAGGCCGCGATCACGCTACAGGGCAGGAGTTACTCTTTCTTAAGGTCGAGGCAGGATGCGGCAGCCGTGCATTTTTTGTCGACTATGAGCACGGACAAACCAATGTCCGGGAAGTATCGCCCACGCTAGCATCGCTCTCGGAAACTTTGGCTTGGCTGTTGCCGCCGGGATTCCTGTTGCGACAAGGAGATCTAGCGTTTTATCGAATGAAACAAATGCCACAAGGCGCGCAGGAAGTCAGTTTGGAGCAATTTGAAAGGTTGCTACTTCCCAAGATAGGAGGACGCCACCTGATTTGCGCCGCTCCGACATGCCAATTCTATGTCCTCGAAGGTCGCCGCTTCTTTTTCTACGTAGTAGAGGATATGCAAGTGACTCACCCAGAACACCCGCGGGCGGTGATGAAGCCGGGTTCCTACGAGCTCGCTATTGCGAGGGGACGGTCTCTGCCGGAATATTTGGAGATAAGGGAAGCGATGACATTCGCAGTCGGGCTCTGACCGCCTGAGTATTGAGTGCGCGGTGCATCTCCAGCGCTGGCCAGCTCACTGGCAGTGAGACGTGAAACTAACAATTCATCTTGAACCTTTCAAATTTCCCAAGACCGTATTCCGTCCCGAACTTTACGCTAACGTTCGGATTTCCCGGTATTGCGTTCGACACGTAATGCCGAAGTTCCTCAGTCATGGTCGACGTCAATGCGGATCTATCGAGGGGGTCGATCAGCAGTTGAAAATCGGAAAGCCGCTCTTGGATCAGTTGAAATTCTGCCAAGTTCGGAAAGCGTGTAAACAGGTCATTGAAATAGGTGGGGGAAAACAGTCCACCGTCGGCAAGTTTGAAACAGCGTATCTTCCGCCCGACGAAACGCTCGAATCGGGTGCCTGTCCCATCCAATGCACCTAGGTCTTCAGTCTTGTAGCGCAAAAGCGGCATGGCGGTGTTTTTCAGGCTACTAATGACCAGTTCCCCGACCTGCCCAGGCGGGAGCGGATGACCCTGCTCATCAATTACCTCCACGGCAAATGCAGACGTGTCGATCAGTAACTGGCCCGCGCTGGACTCGCTGGCGATCAGTCCAAATTCGGTCATTCCGTAGGTATCAACGACGCGACTTGAGAAGCAGTGCTCTAGATTCGCCCTCAGATGTGATGACACTTCGGCGCCCCCCGACACGACGATTTCCGGCGCGCTCGAAGCGTCCAGGCTCTGGCTGGCAACGGAGCACATCATTTCTAAAACGCTCGGCTTTGAGGACACACACACCGGTTGGAGTTCTTCGATTAGGCGAAGGGCTCTTTTGAACGAATCGATGCTATTTTCTTGGACCAGAATTTGTACAAAGTGGCCCATGGGCTTGCTCGGATCAGAGGCTACAAATTCGCGACACGCGAGGTTTCCGCTTACCGCAACGCAGAAAATTGGCCGATCGCCAACGTTCTGAACACTCGCTGTATGGGCTACCTTTTGTAGTGAAAGCAGCAGAAAATCGAAATAAAACTCTGCATCGTAGAAGACCAGTGTTGGAGGGCCCGACGAACCAGTGGTCTTCCTGACCCAAAGTTGTTCAGGCGCAAAGTCAGAAGAAACGTACTCTCCTCCTCTTTCTCGCAAATCATTTTTCTGAACGAACGGCAAGTCTCGTAAGCTACTTATCGAGGAGATCCTGCGGTAAGCGGGGACTGCCCGACAAGCGCCCTGGTTCAAAGACTCCACGATAAAGTCGGCATAACTATCTATGCCGGCGTTCTTGGCCCGAGCGGAGAAGAAGGCTGATAGAGACTTGTCAAGGCTCGAGGCAATCGCCGTCGAGCGCAGATATTCTTCTAAATCGAAATGGAAATTTGGATACGTTTTTAGTAACTCGTTAAGCCGCATTCGCATTGCCTCCGATTGAGAGGAGCGACGTGCTCGCCTTAGCACGCGTCATCCTCAAGTTAGCTCGGGTAGCGACTCGGAATCGTATAACGCGCGCGTAGAAAGTTTCAATGGCTGCCTGCCCTAAGCATGTGTCAACGCCCATTGGTTTCTTCCCTGGGCGATGCCAAGGCCGAAAGAAGCGACTGGAAGCGGTACTATACCGAGCGCCGGAGCCGCTCATCCCTTCAGTTTGGGCACACGGGCCGAATTCGCGCCGTCGTTGCCGGCGCGAGCTCACAATGATCAGGAGGTCGTATGACCGAGATGAAACTGGAGACGGGTCAAACGAAACGCAGGGCGTGGCACTACGTGATCGTGGCCATGGCCGCGGTCGGCGTGTATGCCACGTCCGCCGCGCCGGCAGCCGCGGTCGAGCCGCCGCCTAAGGGTAAGAGCCCAATTATCGACCGCATCCGCGACAGCGGCACGATGCGCGTCGGCATCAACGTGGCGCTACCGTGGTTGGGCCAGAACCCGCAGACGCGCGAATTCTTCGGCCCGGCGATGGACCTCACTGATCGGATCGCCAAATCCCTCGGCGTCAAGGTCCAGCTCAACACCGCAGCCTCGGATGTGATCATCGCAGGGCTGCAGGCCAATCAATACGATCTCGCGATGGCTCCGCTCTTCGCCACGCCGCGGCGCATGGAAGTCGTGAACTTCGTCAACTGGACCTCGGCCGGCCAGTGCTACGTGGTGCTCAAGGACAACGGCGCGTTGGACTCACTCAGCGACCTCGACAATCCCGCCATTACCATCGGCACTTGGACCGGCACTGGCTCGGAGCAGGCGGTCAAGGCAAAGTACACCAAGGCAAAGTACAACAGCGTCGTCATGCCGGTCGGCGGATCGAATCGCTTCGAGGAAGTCATCGCCAAGCGGATCGACGCCGCCACGTTCGATTCCGCTCGTGCAAACTTGGTGGCACACCAGTTCCCGCAGGTGAAGATCCTTCCCGGCGGCGTCGAAGGCTGTCTCAAGAATCCCGATGTGCCGACGCCGATCGGATTGGCCTTCATCAAGGGCGACGCCGCCCTTCAAGCCTATCTGCAGGCGCTGGTCGACGAGGCGAAGCCGGCGATCGAAGCCTCGCTCGCCAAGTACAGCTCGCTCGAGTACATGCTGCCCAAAAACTGAGGCATGTTCGCGGACCAGACGGCCGCCCGCACGCCAGACACAGCAGTACGGCAGGGCTTCGACGAATGGACAGCACCGCCTTCTTCTGGCGCTTCGACGCCGTACTGCCGTATCTAACCTACCTGCTGGCAGGGGTGAAGATGACGGTCGCCGTGTCGGTTGCCTCGATCATGCTTGCGCTGGTGCTGGGCTTGTTCGTGGCGCTCGCTCGGATGTCGCGACTGGCGCCCATGCGCGCGGCGGCGGGCCTCTACATCGATATCTGGCGCAGTACTCCTACCCTCGCTCAGCTCCTCTGGATTTACTACGCGCTGCCGATCCTGGTGGGCATCCCGCTCAACGTGTTTGTCACTGGCATGATCGCCCTCGGCTGCCACTACAGCGCCTATTTGGCGGAGATCTATCGCGCCGGCATCCTGGCGGTACCGAGCGGCCAGACCCAAGGAGCGCTCGCCCTCGGCATGACCAAACTGCAGATGTTACGTCGAGTTCTCCTGCCTCAAGCGATGACGATGATGCTCCCGTTGATCGCCAGCCAGTTCGTCACGCTTTTCAAGGAATCAGCCCTCCTCTCGATGATCTCGCTCGAAGAGCTGATGTGGCATGCACAGTCTCTCGCCGGCTTCACCATGCGTTCGGTCGAAGTCTTCACCGTCACCGCGCTGCTATACATGGCTCTAACCTATCCTCAGACGCTGATCGTCAACTGGCTGCACCGTCGGGCGGTGATTTCGGTGCGATAAGGGTTCCTCGATGAACTACACGTGGCGCTTCGACGTCGCCCTGCAGAGTCTGCCGCAGCTGCTCGAAGGGCTGGGCCTCACTTGCCTGCTGACAGTCTTGGCCATGGCCATCGGCCTGGTCGTTGGACTCATCATTGCCGTCATGCGGTTCAGCCGCTGGAAAGCGATACGCCTTCCAGCGTATGCCTTTACCGAGGTGTTCCGTACCACGCCGCTTCTCGTCCAGGTTATCTGGGTTTTTACTGTGCTGCCGCTGACGGTGGGCATCACGCTCTCGCCGTTCTTCTCTGGCTTGGTGGCGTTGGGGCTTAATGTCGCCGCCTTCATGTCGGAGGTTTACCGCGCCGGCATCAGTTCGGTTGCGGCGGGGCAGACCCATGCCGCGTTCGCGCTCGGCATGACGCGACTGCAGGCCCTGCGCCGCATCATTCTGCCGCAGGCCGTTCTGCGCATGGTACCCCCCATGGCTGCCATGTGGGTCGCCCTGTTCAAGGACACGTCGATCCTTGCGGCGATCGGCGTCGCTGAGATGATGACTCAGGCGCGCGTCTTGGCCTCGGAAACGTACCGTCCCATGGAGATCTACACTTTGGTGGCGGTGGTCTACTTCCTGCTGACCTATCCGCAGTCGCTCGCCGTCAATTGGCTCTTCAGCCGCTTCAGAGTGAAGGAATGAGCGTCCAGACGCTACCGATCCTGCGCGTCGAGGGCTTGATCAAGCGCTACGGCACGCTCGAAGTACTGCGCGGCGTCGACCTGACCGTCAGGCGCGGCGAGGTGGTGGTGATTATCGGCCCCAGCGGCTCGGGCAAGAGCAGCCTGCTTAAATGTCTCAATCGCCTGGAGGAACCTTCGGGCGGGCGCATCTTCCTCGACGACAGCGAAATCACAGGAAAGCATGCCGACCTGCCTCGCATCCGGCGGAAGGTCGGCATGGTGTTCCAGCACTTCAATCTATTCCCGCACATGACCGCGATCGAAAACGTCATGGAAGGGCCGCGTACCGTTCTCGGCCTGGGCCGCGCCGAGGCTGAGGCATCTGCGCGCGACCTCCTGGCAAAGGTCAGTCTGGCTGACAAGGCGCAAGCGTCGCCGGCGCAGCTGTCCGGTGGTCAGCAGCAGCGAGTGGCTATCGCCCGCGCGCTGGCCATGAATCCCGATGTGATGCTGTTCGACGAGGTGACGTCCGCGCTGGACCCCGAGCTCGTCGGCGAGGTACTGACGGTGATGAAGCGCCTCGCCGATGAAGGGATGACAATGCTGGTGGTCACCCACGAGATGAGCTTCGGCCGCCAGGTCGCGGACCGCGCGCTGATGATGGATCAGGGCATGATCATCGAAGAGGGCGCGCCTGAGCAAATTTTCACCCAGGCGCAGCATGAGCGCACGCGGCGGTTCCTCCGGCAGCTTGCCTGGGTTGCCAGCTGATGCTCCTGTCTAAAGAAGAGGCTATCAATGACGGAGTTGAGGATGGAAACGCCGCCATTCGCGGCGGAGGTGTTCGAAGGTCGGATGGCGGCCGTGCGCCAAGCGATCATCAATCGCGGGCTCGATGCGTTGATCGTGACCACACCCGCCAATATCTATTACCTCTCCGCCTTCCACACGCCGGCCTATGACAATTTCCAGTTCCTGCTTGTGCCTGCGAACGGCGAGCCGATCATGTTCAACATACTGCATGAGTCGGAATGCCTTGTCGCAATCCGATCGCAGGTGCGCAAGCGAGTGAGCTATGCCGGCTGGATGCCGCACATCGACCGCGCGGCACAGATGTTGACCGACGAAGGGCTTGCAGGCGCGCGCATCGGGATCGAGAAGTCTTCGTTCTTCTTTACGGTCCGCGATTACGAAGCGTTGCAGCGAGCGCTGCCGGCGCTTCGCATCGACGATGCCAGCGGCACGGTCGAGGCCTTCCGCAAGATCAAGACGCCGGAGGAGATCGCATACGTGCGCCAGGCCGCGCGCATCGCTGAAGCGGGGATGCGTGCCGGTATTGAGGCGACCAACTCGGGAGTGACCGACTTCGCAATCGCCGCGGCAGTCCATGAGGCGATAGTGGCCGCCGGCGGCGACTACATGTCTTATCCGCCCTTCGTTAATGTCGGCTGGAACTCCAGCTTGGTCCACAACACGTGGAGCGGCGCCAAAGTGCAGCAGGGCGACCTCGTGTTCCTCGAGCTCTCCGGGGTCGTCAGACGATACGGTGCGGCATTGATGCGCTCGGTGGCAGTCGGTACGCTGCCCGACGTGATCGAAAGCCGCAACCGCATCGTCCATGATGTGTTGGCGCGCACCATTGATTCGATCAAGCCGGGCATAACCTCTGGCGCGGTCAACCAGGTGGCGGTCGAGGCCTTCGCACGGCATGGATACCGCGTGCTCAAGCGCACAGGTTACTCGATGGGAATCAATTTTCCGCCCGGCTGGAGCGAGGGCGACTTCCTCGAAATCAGTCACGGCAATCCGACCGTTCTCGAATCCGGCATGATCTTCCACCTTCCGCAGCCCTTTCGTGTGCCGGGTGAGCAGACCGTAGCGACGTCCGAGACCGTTCTCGTCACAGAGAGCGGATGTGTACCACTGACGCAATTCCCGCGTCAGCTATTCCGCAAATGAACGCGCAGAGAGTGCCTATCCCATGAGTGGCAACACACGACTATTCACCGACGTCGATTACGAACGGAACGGTCGCCAGGTCGGCTGGATCTATATGCCGCATTCGGTCACTCGTTCCGCCTACGGCAACGTCGCTATCCCGCTCGCCGTGTTCAAGAACGGCAGCGGCCCCACTGTCTTTCTGATGAGCGGCAACCACGGTGACGAGTACGAGGGCCAGATCGTTCTGTGCAAGCTGATCCGTAAGCTCGATCCTGCAAGCATCCAAGGCCGGGTGATCGTCATCCCGGCAGCGAACCTGCCGGCGGCAATCGCGGGCACGCGCATCTCGCCAATCGACGGGGGCAACCTCAACCGCGCCTTTCCTGGGGATCCGAACGGCACCGCCACGCAGCAGATCGCCTATTACATCGACCAGGTCATCTTTCCGATGGCGCAGTTCCATCATGATCTGCACTCCGGTGGCTCCTCGCTCGACTACGTGCCCTTCGTCTCGATGCGCAAGACGCGGGACGCCGATCTGGATGCTCGCACTTTGGCAGCGTTGCGCGCCTTCGGCGCCGAGAACGGGCTGGTCTGGGCCTACAGCCACGATGTCGGCCTCGCGGCGCAGGCGGCGGTGGCACGCGGAATCGTGGCGCTCGGTGGTGAGTTCGGCGGCGGCGGTACGGTTTCGGTGAGCGGTGTGGCCCGGGCGGAGCGCGGCATACAGCGCATGCTCGCCTACGCGGGTGTGATCGAGCCGACGAGCGTGACAGCGCCCGAAGCATCGACCCGGCTATGGGAGGTCGCAGGCCGTGACTATTACGTGCTCGCGAGCGACACGGGGCTTTTCGAGCCTTTCGTCGAGCTGAGCGATTACGTCGAAGCCGGTACGCTCTGCGGCCAAATCCATTACGTCGACGATCCCGATCGATCACCGCGCCCAGTGACTTTCCAGAGAGCGGGCATGGTGATCTGCAAGCGCCATCCAGGCCGTGTCGAACGCGGCGACTGCGTCGCCCATCTGGCAACTGAACTCAAGGAATAGATTTTTTTGCGGATCAGCAACTATTCGTAAGTTCATTCCGGAGGAGGCCCCTTTGCCCAGGTATCAGCTGCCAGGCGTATATGTCGAGGAAACCTCATCTCGCGCCAAATCGATCGAGGGAGTTGCCACGAACACCACCGGCTTCGTCGGGCCCGCCCGCTATGGCCCCGTCGGTCGACTACAGGAAAGGGTGACCAGTCTCACTGAGTTCGAGCGGATCTACGGCGATAAGTCGTTGCTCGCGTTTGCGGACCAGCCCAACAGTCAAAATTATCTCTGGCACGCCGTGCGCAACTTCTTCGATGAGGGTGGCCAACGGCTGTACATCTCGAGGGTTTTCAAGCCGGGCGATTCGGCGGACGACGGTATTGCCCGCGGCCTTTTGCCAGCGTCATCAGGGCTGATGAGCCACATCGGCGACGACTTGCTCGCCGCGGCTTATCCCGATTCGATTCTCGTTCGGGCACGTTTTCCCGGGGTTGCCGGCAACATCAGGGTGCGCTTCACCTTGCGCCGTGGACCAAACATCCTCACAAGCGACCGCCGGAAGTCGATGGTTCACGGGCTAAACGAAAATGATGTGGTCTGGCTGAGGTACACCGCGCCTCCCGTCGGCTCGCTGCCCGGGTCTGATGAGTTGCGGATCGCCAAGTTCGATCACGACCGCGCGGAATGGCGATTCGCCCGTAGCAACGCGGACACCGCCGACGACCAATGGCTCAACGGGGTCGACCCGACTCACCGCGTGCATCCTGAGAATGGATGCGAAATCAGAATCGTCACTGTCGATGTGATTGTGGATCAAGGAGGGCATGTCGAGGCCTGGAACAACCTGTCGTCTCATCCGAGGCACCTGCAGCGAGCGACCTTCGATTCGATTGTTGACCAGTTCGCGCCGGATCCAAAGCATCCCCGGGTCGCTGATACGTCTCCCATTGTCATAGTGCCCGGTAACATCATCGACACCGGCTTGCAGTTCATCGATGCGCTCGTACGAGGCCGCCGCGCGCAGGATGGTCACGAGCTACTCGATCAACTGAGGGCGCCGGGATCGAGCGACGACGAGCGCTCGGTCGAGCTGCGACTCGAGAACGGCAACGATGGAGCGAAGCCGACCGCCAACGAATACAGAGGAGAAAACACCGAATCCAGCAAGACCGGCCTAGTTGCCTTCGAGACTCTCGAGGACATATCCATCGTTGCCGCGCCGGGTGCTGTTTTCGATCTCAACGGCACCTACGGTGTGGAAGCTCAGTCGATAGTGCAGCTCCTCATCTCGCATGCCGAACACATGAAGTACCGCATCGCCGTTCTGGACAGCGTCAACGGCCAAACCATCGACGGCGTCCTTAACATGCGCTCCAGGCACGATTCCTCGTATGCGGCCCTCTATTACCCATGGGTCATAGCGCTTGACCCCGTCACCGGTGCCAAGATTCCATTGCCACCGAGCGGTTTTGTGGCCGGGATCTATGCGCGAAACGATCTTGAACGGGGTGTCTACAAGGCTCCGGCCAGTGAGGTGGTCCGCGGCGCCGTCGGTTTCGAGATGATGCTGAACAAGGCCCAGCAAGACGGCCTCAATCCCGAGGGGGTCAACTGCTTCCGCTTCTTCGAAGGCAGTGGCTTCCGCCTCTGGGGTGCACGCACGATCACTTCCGATCCGGAGTGGAAGTACGTCAACCTGCGCCGCTACTTTGCCTACATTGAGCGCTCCATCGACAAAGGCACCCAATGGACGGTATTCGAGCCCAATGGAGAAACCCTATGGGCCAGCGTGCGCCGCGCGGTGGAGGACTTTCTGCTCAGCGAGTGGCGAAATGGGGCGCTGTTTGGCGACAAGCCCGAGGAGGCATTCTTGGTCAAGTGTGACCGAACCACCATGACTCAAGACGACCTGGATAACGGTCGTCTCATTTGCCTGATCGGCGTCGCGCCAGTGAAACCCGCTGAGTTCGTGATTTTCCGGATAGGGCAATGGACTGCTGATCGCAACAGCTGAGAGTTGCTGTAGTGCCGCTGGCTCGCCGCTTCTACACAGCGGCGGCCTTGGGTTGGGCAGCTTGTGGCCGAAAGCGCTCCGATCTGCATCGACGGGTGAGCGTCATCCCTGGGCCACGTCACGGCTCGATATTTTCCACGAGGGTGGCAATGTGCACGAACTCGATGCTGGGGCGCACACCGTAGAGTTCGGCCACCCGCTTGAGTACCTCATCAGTAAAGAACGCTTTGGCGCTCTCCTCTGAATCCCATACGTAGAAGTTCGCGGCCTCACGCTTCTCGGAATTGAGCGTGAAAGCCTTTGAGCGCAGGCCGGGCATTCCTTCAAACCTTACGCGCGCGGTCTCGGCGATCTTCCGTACGGCTCGTTCATCGAAGTCGTATCCATAGCGGAATGTAACGAATACACCGATCATGTCGCACTCCTTTCGACGCAGTCTTTGAGGCCTCTCAGCGAGCGCGTCTTGATGACACCCAACAGCTCTCCGCGTCGCACTCGCTGCGATCGCGCGGATCACGACGCCCCAATTAATCCGATTCGATCGGTCGACGAGACCATGCTGGCGATAACCACGCTCCGGTCCTCCAGGCTGCCGCGGAGCCGGAAACCGAGGCGCATCGCGAAGGCAAGCATCGCGCGATTGTCGCTCTTGATCTCGCCGAACAGTCGCCGCACGCCTCGGCGCCAGGCAGTCGTGATAAGCCGCTTCACGAGGTGCCTCCCTAGACCTCGCCCCTGGAAGTCATCCGCAACGGCGATCGCGAATTCCGCGTTGTCATCTTCCTGCGCTAACGCGTAGCGCGCTTCCGCAACGATGGCAGTGCCCTCCTGTCGCCCGCTCAGTGCTACCAACGCCAAATCCCGGGCGGGGTCCACATTGACGAAGCGATCCAATTGCGTCGCCGACAACTCGGCAAGCGCGGCAAAGAAGCGAAAGCGCCGCGACCTCGCGGAGAGCCGGCGAACGAAAGCCTGCAGCAGCGAGGCGTCATCGGGTCCGATCGGCCTCACGACGACCTCGGAACCGTCAGTAAGCTGCACGACTTGTCCTTCACTGGCCCTCATGATCGACCACCCCTTCGAGCTATACGGCGCGGCTCCCGGCCCGTTGTGAAGAGAGCGTATCGAACCGTAGCAGCAGGAGAATTTCGCCAGGAGGCGAGATTTGTTTCTTTTCTTTCAGGAGGCGGCCGCGTAAAGGCGACCGCGCCTCGGCGCGCCCTCCATGCCTGCCCGCTCGTCGAGGATGGCGAGCCGGGCAAACACCGAGGTGTTCGGCTCGTCGTTGCCGGATCAGTAGGCGAGCTGAACGACGAAGCCCTCGCGCTGCGCAGCTACGTCGTCCGGATGGAAGGGCAAAGGATGCCAGCGCTTGGCCGCGAACGAAGGCAACTGGTCGTAGGCGCGCGGCGACGCGGGATCGCTGCTCTGCCCATATGTCAACAGTCCTTGCGCGACCGGGCCGCGCTCCTCGAAGGTCACCACCTGGATGTAGCTGGTGCCGAAGTTGACGTTATAGCCACTCGCATTGATGGTAGCTTGGCCATGCGATTCCATCATGTTGAGGACGCCTTCGAAGTCCTCTCCGCCATGCAGCGCGATTTTCTGACCGCGAACGGCGCGCGATTGGGGAACGCCCATTGGCACCGCAGCCGCGAAGCCCGCGGCGCGCACGATGCCGACGGCGTCGCCGAGCGCCTTGAAGATGGCCGCGCGCGTGACGGGCGAAGCGGTGTCGAGGCCTGATGGCGTCGCCACGGGTTGTGCCGGGTCGAATGGCACGCGCCAGACTTTCGGGATGTCCTTGGCAGCGCGCCAGAACTCACGAAACAGTGGCGCGCCGCGCGAGTCGGCATTGGTCGTGCGGTCCCATGCCGCAAGAGTCTGGCAGCCGGTCGTCTGGTCCGCCGTCAGTGCGCTGTTTTCTTCGGCACAGGCGTTGATCAGGTCGTCCATGACGAGCATGCCGGCGAGGTTCCTGTCGCGGAAGATGACGCTGCGCAGATCGGTCGCACTCATCTTGTTACCGGGCAAGCCATCGGTCCCGGCAAGCCGCCCGCGGATTTCCATGATCGCGCTGCGGGTGCGCAGGCGCTGGGGCGTGCCGATCGCGCCGACCAGCGGAGACACGTCGGCCATGGGAGCAGTGTCGGGATTGCTGAGCCAGTAGCTGTCGTTGCTGTTCTGCACGTAGTCTGGAGTGACGACTACCGGCAGGTGCGCGGGCGCGATGATCCCTGGCGACGCAGCGCTGTCATCGCGCGCCCACTGGCACGCGCCGCGCGAACCGTCCAGCACCGGCAAGCCGGCGGCGTTGAGGAGCGCAGCGGCCCGCGGCGAAGGCTTGCACGCCCGTAGCATCGCGGCGGAGACGTCGGGAACGACCGACAAGTCGGCATACATCGCGTTGCCGTCGCGGTCGGCAGCGATCGTGTTGATCCACGGCATGCCCTCATTGCCGAGCGCGACGCGCACATCGACAACGTTCCTGGCCCGCGCGATCTGCATCCAGGTTGCGACGGACCGGACGTTCAGCGTGTTCGCGTCGCGGATTGCGTAGGCGTGCTCGGCCGTCCAGCCGAGACCCGCTCGCGGCAGCGACAGTACCGGGCCCCAGACGGTCGAATAGAACGTGTGCTGCAAAGGCGTCGCGCCCGACTCTGCTGGCAACGTTATGGTGCGGGCCACCATGTGTCGCGGCTGTCCATCGACGATGTAGACCGTGGCGTCCTTGGGGTCCAGTTTCAGTTCGTAGAGCGTGAAGCGCTTGCCGGTGGACACCGTGTGCGTCCACGCCACGTCCTTGTTGAACCCGATTACGACGACCGGGTTCAGGCCTGCGGTCGCCCCCATGACATCGAGTTTGCCAGGAATGGTCTGGTGCATTTCCCAGAACCGGGACGTGCCGGTCCACGGGAAGTGCGGGTTGCCGAGAAGCAGGCCGTGGCCATCGGGCGTCGCGTTGCGTCCGAAGGCCCAGCCGTTCGAGCCGGGTTGGCCGTCCTCCGGGTTGTCGTTGAAGCTGTAGTGCCGCACCTCTGCGGCTGCCTGCTGCAGATCGACGGGCGCTTCGCTCACCTTGGCAACCGGCGGTGCTGCGGCCAGGACTGCCGCGGCCAGTGCTCCTACGCCGCCTTGGATCACCGAGAGCTCGGTGGCGCGGGAGAGGTCCGCCGTGGTCATAGGACGCACCCACGGCTTGGCGCGGCATGCGTCCGGCAGTCCGTTCGGACCGACATCGGCCAGATATCGGTTGTAGCCCGCGACGTAGCCGCGCAATGCCGACTGCACTTCCTGATCGGCCGTCGCGGCAGCGCGACTGAGCGCCTCGTCGTCCATGTGAAAGCGGATGAAGAGGTCGATCTGGGCGTTCGGAAGCTGACCGAGCCCGAGGTCGCCCAAAGCCTGTGCACCAAGGAACTGCGATCGTTCGCCGCGCAGCGTCAGCAGGCGCTCGGCGGTCTGGCAGATGTTGTCCTGCGCGTGCGCGTAGGCCGTGCCGTAGGCGATGCCCTCCCAGTCAGGGGCGGCGATGTGGGCGATACCGAAGGTGGTGCGCTCGATGGTGACGGTGCGCGACCCGACGGTCGGCGCGTTCGCGCAGGCGCCGATCAGCGCGCTCAGTGCGGCGCAGCTAGCAGTTAGGCAAAAGCGCACGACGGTGTTCTTCAGGATCGTTTTCACGAGCTCGGGCTGGTGGGTTTATTCGTTCTCAGCGATTCTATTTGCTGTTTGCACCGGGTGCCATTAGCAGCATGCTCGAGCAGACGTGGCGCCTTCGCAACGTCCGCTCGCCCATTCCTCGATGCAAGCGGCGGCGGAGTGGGCAGTCTATCGTTTTTTTGCCAGACGCCGACAAGCAGGCGTTCGACGCAACTCGATTGCGGTGATGTGTGGGGCATTTCGCAAACCCGCGCAGAAGCGGTCAGAAGTATCGGTATTACCTGAACTTCCTGTGACCTAAACCTGCGGCGCCAGTTTTCGCGATATCTCGCGTCTCCTGCATCACTGTCCGACATGCGAGGGTCAACTCGCCATGGCGGGACATTGCCAGCGCGATATGGCGCGATATAGTCGGATCAACGATTTTTGAAGACTGTATGCGGTACATCTTATTCGCCGCTGCGATGGCGTACGGACCCAGCAATGCATAAATGCCTCCGTCAGCAACGACGTGCGTCTGTAAGGCCAACGAGTCGGCCTCGACTGCCACATTCAGAGAAATACCGCGTTCGGCGCTGAGCTGATCAAGCCGATCACGCCAGCTGTTCGGACGACAGAACAGCGCGAGCGGCAGGTTATGCAGCGCTGAAAATGGCACCGTTCGCCTCGAAGTCAGCGGATCGCCTGCAGCGCCGACGAGATACGTCGCGGTGTCGACGAGATAAACATCGCCATTCTTTGGCGTCGAACTCTGGCGGAACAGGATGGCGAGATCGATACTGCCGTCCTCGAGCCAAGTCTCGAGTTGCGCTCCTTGACCTTCACGCACGCTGAGCTGCACGAGCGGATAGCGCTCCTTGATGCGGTAATAGAGCGTGCTTACCAGCGGATGTGCGGATGATGGCAGGATGCCGAGCCGCACCCTGCCGATGGGCTTGCCGGCCGTCGTGTGTATGTCGTTCACCAACTGTTCCGTGCCGGCCAGCCACGCTCGCACCTTCGGCGCAACACGATGTCCCAGCTCGGTCAGGATGACGCCCCGTCCGGTGCGCTGAAACAGTCGTCCGCCGCACTGCTGCTCGAGCTCAGTGATCTGACGGCTGATATGCGGCTGGCTTGTGCCGTGAGCTACGGCGACCTTGCTTAGGCTGCCCAGTTCGACAGCGTCAATGAAGAGCTTCCAAGCAGCGTAGTCCACCGTTGTCGCTTCAGGCGTGATACATACCTTTTAAGTATATCTGAAATGTCGGTTCTGCGTCTTCCGACATGGCTCACGGCTCCCTACACTTGGTCCTGCATGCACGCGACTTCGATCGATCTGGCGGCGAGCGGCCTCCTAAGTTGACCGGCGAAGCGGCAGTGCGAAACGGATGCAAGCGTTCCGATGAGCCTCATCCACCCCTTGTTCGTAACGGAGGAATCAAATGAAAGCACTTGACCTGCGTGGCCTGAGCCCCGCCCCTGTAACCCCGTTCACCCGCGACGGCGCCGTCGACTTCGCCGCCATCCAACGTCTGGGCTCCTGGCTCGGCAGCATTGAGGGCGTGAAGAGCCTGGTCGTCCTGGGCCATGCTGGAGAAGGGACGTTCATGACGCAAGACGAGCAGGCGCGCGTGATTCGCGCCTTCATCGAATCGACCAGCGGGCGCATTCCGGTCATCGCCGGAATCACGCTCGAAGGCACCCAGGTCGCCGCTGACGAAGCCAAGCGCGCAGTCGCTGCGGGCGCCGCGGCCGGCCTCGTTTACCCTTCGCACGGCTGGCTCCGCTTCGGCTATCAGAAGGGCGCGCCGCAGGACCGTTATCGCGCGATCTACGAGGAAAGCGGTCTGCCGCTCATTCTCTTCCAGTATCCGGACGCGACCAAGGCGACGTACAACCTCGAAACACAACTGGAGATCGCGGCGCAGCCGGGTGTGTTCGCAATGAAGAACGGTGTGCGCAACATGAAGCGCTGGGACACGGAGATCCCGGTGATCCGTCGCGAGCGTCCCGAGCTGCAGATCCTCACCTGCCACGACGAGTACCTGCTGCACACGATGTTCGATGTCGATGGCGCGCTCGTGGGCTACGGCGGCATCGCGCCCGAGCCGCTGATCGAGATGATCGCCGCCGGCAAGGCGAAGGATTACGCCAGGGCACGCGCGCTCCACGATCGGCTACTTCCGGTGACGAGCAACGTGTACCACCGCGGCTCGCATATGGAGGGAAGCGTGGCGCTTAAGTGGGCGCTCGTTGCCCGCGGCATCCTGGATCACGCGACGGTCCGTCCGCCGCTTCTTCCGCTCGCGGAAGGCGCTCAAGGCGAGATCGCGGCGGCCATGAAGTCGGCGGGTCTCGGCAAAGTAGTGGCCAGGAAGGAAGAGCGCTCCGCGGTGCCGGTGAATTGACCGACAGACCGCAAGGCGCAACAGTCAGCGGCGGAGCGGATTCCGCTTCGCCGCGACAAGCATAATGTACAAAAGGAGGAGTTTGTCATGACCGCAATCGTTGCGGATGGCGCCGCACTGCACGGCGCCGCCAATGCCCAACTGGTGGCTCGCCTCGAGCGGCTTCCGGTCACGCCGAGGTTGATGCTCATCCGCGCCATCGTGGGCATCGCCACTTTCTTCGACGGTTTCACGGTGCTGGCGATCGCGTTCGCGATGCCGAGCCTGTTATCCGAATGGAAGCTCACGCCGACCGAGGTTGGCTTCATCCTCTCAGCAGGCTATGTCGGTCAGCTGTTCGGCGCCGTGATCTTCGGGTCGCTGGCTGAAAAGTATGGGCGCCTGAAGATCCTCTTCATCACCATCGTGTTGTTCGTATCGATGGATGTCTCCTGCCTGTTTGCCTGGAGTGGCGCGTCGATGATGATGTTCCGCTTCATCCAAGGCATCGGTACGGGCGGCGAGGTGCCGGTGGCAAGCGCCTACATCAGCGAATTCATCGGTGCGGAGAAGCGCGGCCGCTTCTTTCTTCTCTACGAGGTGCTGTTCCTGATCGGGCTGACGTTCGCTGGCATGGCAGGCTATTTTCTGGTACCGATTTACGGCTGGAAAGCGATGTTCGTCGTCGGCCTGATTCCCGCCGTGGTGACGATTCCGCTGCGCTGGTTCATGCCGGAATCGCCGCGCTGGCTTGCATCCAAGGGACGCATCACGGAAGCGAGCGCCGTCGTGGATCTGCTCGAGAACAGCGCGACGCGGCGCGGCGTCGTGTTGCGTGAGCCGGTCGTACGCCCGGTCGATCCCAAGGCGACCACTCGCTCCGACTGGCGCGAGCTGTTCCAAGGCATCTACCTGAAGCGGACCTTGATGATCTGGGGCTTGTGGGTGTGCGCCTACATGATCAATAACGGCCTGATCAGCTGGCTGCCCACCCTCTACAAGCAGGTGTTCCAGCTACCGCTGCAGACCAGCCTTGGATATGGCTGGGTTACGTCGTGCGTCGGTGTCGTCGCGGCGATCATCTGTGCCTTGCTCATCGACAAGGTCGGCCGCAAGCGCTGGTACGCGATGGCATTTCTGGTGGCCACGGTGCCGCTCCTGGCACTCGCGTGGCTGGGCGCCACCTCCGCTGCCGAAGTTCTGATCCTGGCGACTGCCGCATACGCGATATTGCAGACCATCACTTTCTCGCTCTATCTCTACTCGGCCGAGGTCTATCCGACCCGTCTTAGGGCGATTGGCGGCGGCGTCGGCAGCGCTTGGCTCAGGGCCGGATCGGCGATCGGCCCGATATTGGTCGGCTTCATTGTTGGAGATTTTGGCATCCGGTACGTGTTCGCGGCGTTCGCTGCGGTGGCGCTCGTCGGCGGCCTCGTCACACTGCTGTTCGCAATCGAGACGAAAGGCAGGGTTCTTGAGGAACTGTCGCCCTGATCGCCGGCTGTCTCGTCCGCCCACAGACCTTAGCCTTGGCGGACGAGACGGGCACGACACTTCCGTTGTCCACCTACCTCCTGATATGCCCTTGTGGGCTCATGATTCGCCTTCAGGTACCGTGTGATCTGAAATCACGGGTGGCGGCTCAACTACCGCGGGCTGGCGTGCCCACAGCGATATCAGGCTGGCGGCTACGTTCAGCAACAGCGAGCGTGCATAAAGTACTTCATTGGTACCGAGACGGGGATTGCACCGTTCTACGCGTTTGGGCGGAACGACAAATATTGGCGCACAAAGTGCAATCCGTGACACTCTTCGCGCAGTGACAATCGCGCGGCCCGGTCGATCGATCGTGTACCGCTGCCCTGCACACAGAATGTGGTCAATGAAGCTACCTTCCTCGGTGATCCAGACCTCTCCGAGGTCGATGCGTAGGGTGGTCGCAACGCCGTCGCTGATTGCAAGCAGCTCTTCGACTTTGAGCAACTGAGCCGGTAGTAACGTAACGGAGGTTGAAGATTCTCTGACTTTGTGGGCCCTGCTTGCGGTCCGGCCGAATAGACGCATTCCACCCATTGTCTCAAGACGGTCGAGCACCACTCGCGACTTGATTTCTTCGCATTTCATGATGTGCGCTCTCCAATAATAGAGGTCATGACATCGCCTCTTCGCGACGGCGCGAACCGAGGCTATGGCGGCGTGGCGCGGTCGCAGACAAGTAGACTTTCTGGAACGTGGCTTGCGAGTCTGCGGTATGCCGCTTCATCGCTGAGTTGACCTGCGACGCATGGGTCAGCGGGCCCATGTGGCCGGCGCCAGTTAAAGTGACCGACGAGGTGCACTTTGCACTCGGAGCGACCGATGATTTCGATGGTCCTGACGGCCTCATCTGCCAGAGTAAAGGCGCGCTCACCGCTCCATGGCCCCACGCTGTCGCAGCCGTAGTGCTCCGGCGCGACCAGCTCATAACGCGAGTGAAGAGCGTTCCCGAGCTGGCGCCACTGCGCGGCGCCGCCGCCCGAGCAATGAAGCGCGATCACCGGTGCTGGGTCTCCCGGGGTGGGGCTACGCTGCTGCATGAGCATGGCGTCCTCTGATCCAATCCGTTACTAGCTGGCGTCCAATCCAATGAAGCTGGTGCGCAGAGTCGTCATGTACTTGAATCTCTGTGTGCCAGATTCCAGTTCAGTCTAGCGGGCAGGTACGGCAGGGAAACTTCACTGCGATGCCATTTGTGTGTCGTTTGTTTCATGCGGCTCAGCGCGAGTTCGCGTGCTGCCGGCGATCTGGCACTGGCAGATTAGAGTGGCACCCGCCACGGGAATCTCTTCCACTTCATGGATGCCATCCTAGGATCGACCATTTAACCATGCTCAGGAATGACCGGTCATGGCCGAGCTCTGCCTGATCGCCCACGGTCGCACGTCGACCCGAAGCGGCCACTCTATTTTTTTTCCAGGAGTAGCGTCGCTTCCCGGCGCAATATTGGAAGGAGCTGTTTCGCTGCCTTCGCGAGGAGCCAAGGCAACGACACTTCGATGCGGAGCACGTCCTCCAGCACTTCAATGCTCGCCGCCGCACTCTGGCCGAGCGCGCGGATGCGGAAGCGCAATGTATCTCCGTCCCAGGTCTCATGCTCGATCGCGATCATCGGCCCGAGGTGACCGTCGGTGCGCGCAAAGCCCTCTTTGAGACGGCGAACCGCTTCGACCTTGCCGAGACTATGGCCGATGATGGTTGTGACGGTTTCGCTCACGGAATCTGCAAGTGGGTTGCGTGGAGGTGCATGCGCGAGATTATGGGCGAACGGTCCCGTCTCTATGCCATCGTGCTCAAAACTCTATCGGCGGCCCGTGCCAGGCATCGTCGCGAGGTCGTGCGCGCGCTAATGCGACGCGCGCCGTACACCAGCCGTCACACGCGTTTCGTCCCGGCCGGGAGCGCCAAACGTTGAGCAATCCTTTGCATTTAGCATAGAAGTGGAAGAACCAAAGTAAATTCCGACGCTGCGAGGCCGACGGTGGGCGTTCGCCGCACACGAGCTTGTCGTCGCTCATGCCACGATCGGTCAGCGTCACCGCCCCCCACGCCTTGACGTTAACACGCGCTCCAAGCGGCAGCCGCGGACCGAGAACCAGTGCATCGAGTAAGTCGCCCTCGAGTCCGATGTGGGTCGGTACCGACCCGTAGTTGAACGGACAAGGCAGCGGTGAGACGAAATCGATACGCCCCGTCGAACCTCGTTTAAGGAAGCTGCCACGTGGCACCTCGACTACCACCTCTACCTCCGGCGGTTCGCGTGACGAAGATTCGAGCGCGGTTGCGTTAGGCGGTGGCCATGGAGCTGACATGTGATTCCCGGCGGTGACGTTCCAGATAAACTTGTTTTGTAAGGCAGCTTGTTGGCCGTGCCTTCAAGGCTGCTGCGAAAGATGTATATGGCTTCGGTGAAAGCGGCCAATCGCCCACGATCGCATTAGCCGAACGCAGACTTATGCGGTCGCTATTAGCGGACGTTCGCCTAACGTCTGCGATGGGAATGAATGACCGGCGTAGTCGACCCAAGCAGACTTCGCTTCGCTACGTCTGCCGGGGCGCTCGTGTCTAGATCTGTTCCGTTTACGTTCCAGGCGACCTGGGTGCTTCCGCACCGATCCCGACGTTGAATCAGTCTACTGGCATCGCGTTGCGCCGATCGAGCGTGAGAGACGCGTCGGCGCCCTTCACATCGACAGGCTGGTTCCACATCAGCCGCTTATTGTCGACCTTGGCGTCGCTCAATACCCAATAGCGACCGGCCGGCAAGGGCGGCGTCTGTGCGTGCCCATTCGCATCCGTCGTCGCGAAGCCTACGCTGTAGGGATTGAGCGCCTGCGCGCCCGCGGCGCAGGCCCGGTCTCGTTTTTGGCAAGCGCGCATCCAGTTCTGAAGAACCGAGCCATCCGGCGTCGACGTGATGCCGCCCTTGATCAGGGCGAACTGCGGATCCGTCTTCAAGATCCAGAGTTTGCGGCCGGAGACATTGTCAGTGGACGACGTTGCGCCGATGGAAAGCGTAAGTACGCCCGCACTGGGGTGCGAGCCCGCACTCGGTGTCGCAGCTGCATTGGCGATCTTGGTCGGACCGGACCCCGCGGAAGCGGTTGGAGCGGCCGCTACGCGCACCAGGACGCAATTCTGCCCTGTCCAGTGGACGCGGTCCGAACCGTCCACGTCGAACTCGATCAGCTTCAGCGTGGTCTTCGGCAGTACTACAACGTGCTTCGCATCCCCGCGATATTCGACGCGATCGAGCTCCTGTTCGGGCGCGCGCCCGTCCATGCCGACCAGCCGATCCGGGCGGAACTCGAAGATACCGCCACCGAACAACATTTCGCACATGCCGCCCTTGGCAAGCGCCTGGAGCTGCGCGAAGGGATCGTTGGAATTGGCCCGGGTCGAAGCTGGACGCGTCCACCTGCCGATCAGTGGATTCTTGTCCACAGGTAACGGCGGCTGCTTTTGCCACTTCGCACGTGCGGCATCCGCAGCGGCCGCTCCGGGTGCGCTGCCACCAGGTGCCATCCGTGGGCTTCCCTGAGGCGATTGTTGCTGCTGTTGAAACTGCTGGTCCTGCGGGCGCTGCTGTTCCTGAAGCTTCATGCTGCCTTCGTAGGTCCAGGGCTTCGGAATCTCGCCCGGTGTCTCCGCAAGGCCAAGGGTTGGCACGCACGCGAACGCGAGGGTCGCGAGCACCAGAGAGAAGCGCGTCGTGCGATACGCTCGAGTCATGACTTACCTCCTATGTTCCGTTTCTCAGTTCGCGGCGTGCAACGAAGCTGCCGCCGCCGAACGGACCGACGCGAGTTCCATTGAGTCTGTCGGAACACCCGATGCGGCCGCACACGGGCGTCACGCCAAATCCCTGGCGCCTTGGCAGCCGCGCCGATCAGGCGCGCGTTGGCTTGGATTAAACGCCTCATCGTCTTACACGGCAAGCCAACCTTGCACGGCGATGCACGGTGGCTGCAGCGCTGATCGAGTGCTTTCGGTGGAATAGTCGAGCGGCCCGCCGCCGACTTCTGGCGGCTCATTAATGGATTTCGCGCAATTTTTGCGGTCGTGCCTTACTCTCGTAACATGCGCTCGCGCGCGGCCGGCACGCGAGCTGCATTCAGACGCAGCTCTAGATCGATGGCCGAGTGCTTCACCAAACGCGTCGCGAGTAACTCGCGGAACGCACGCGGATCGCGTGCACGGGCGAACGCCGGCCCGTCTTCGCCCATGGTTCCAGCAAGGGCGCGACCGCCGCCGGCGCGACTTCCAAAACCTGCATAAGGCGCGCGATCTGCGCAGGAATCCCAGCCCGATGGAGTGCAGTCGCCGGTGCACGACGAGCTTGGCGACGATCAGCATCGGTACCACCGCCGGGAATCGGATATGAACTTCCAGATCGAAAAAGAACGGCACTGTTGTGCCGCCGCCCCAGAGGTTTCCTTCCAGCGCGGATGGAACGAGCAGCGGTAACCAAGTCACCAGTGCGTTCTTAGCCTGCCGAAGTCGTTAAGCAACATGTCGAAAAACTTTACAGTACATCCAAAAGCGCGGACGAAGATGGCGTGATTTCGGATGAGACTGAAGTCAACTCAACAGGTTGCAGATAGGCTGGACAGTTGGTCCGATTCTTGCTGTGAAGTACATCTTTACAGGTGGCGGGCGCCCGTATGGATGGCGTCCGATATCACGTGTCCGCTGCGGGGATGACCATGCTGAATAGAATATTGCGACTTTCAATTGCGGCTCTCACCGCAACGGTGGCGGCGCTTGCAACCCCCGCGTACGCAGCTGTTTGGAACTCGGATTACGACCCGCCAGAGTTCATCGGTATGGCTGCTTTCAACGTGCCCGATGCTTGCTTGGCAGCGGCAGACAACCTGTATTTGGTAGGAACGCTCCCTGGCTGCTCCGTCATTACGGTGCTGAGCAACGTAACGACGATGCCAGTCGTGATTGATTTCGCTCCCGCGCTTCCTTCCACCGACGTCAACTCGTACGTAGTTATCGGAGGCCAATTCGTTGGAGTCAATACCGGCATCATTGGTGGTGTCGATGTGGGTGACATCAATTACTGGTTCCAATTCGTGGCGACGTTCACCCCTGGCGGCATCGAATCCCCGCCGAGCGTGCACAATCTCGTCAATCTATTCAGTAACTGCGAATCGTCCGGTGACTCCGGACGCGTCTCCTGTGGCGCCCCCATCGCTACCGCGACCCAAGGGGTTACCTTCACACGCGTGCCCGAACCCGCATCGCTAGCCTTGATACTTGGCGCGCTCGCGGCGGGCTGGCTGGCGCGCAGGCGAACAATCGCGGCCTGATCTGGTCCGACGACCCTACCAAGCCCTGTCGATCGTGACGGGGCTTTTTGATCTGGGGACCTCTATCAGGTAGTGACGGCTGGCGCGGCGGTCGACGCAAGCGCGAAGTCGATGGCTTCGTCCAACGGCCAGTCGCTGCCCTGCGACCATGCGGTCTTGAAAGCAGTCTCTCCCAGCGTTGCGCGTGCGGCGTCGATGTTCTCCTGCTGTTTCTCTTGACGACGTCGAGATCGCGGAAGCGCAAGGGCCGCGCGCACGGCGGCAACGGTTGCCTGCAGCCGTGCCGCAACGGCGGGCTCGCCGACGGCCTGCAGGAGTCCGGCGCAGTCTTCCAGGCAATCGAGTGCCTCCGCGCGCATTTCAAGCGCGCGGAATGTGCTCAGGGCTTCGGCGAATTTCTTGCGTGCGGAGTCGTGATCGCCGCCAACCGTGTCGGCCTTTGCCATGCACCATAGAGCGCTTGCCTCGTTGCGCTTGTCTTCGGCGTCGCGGCAGACCTTGAGCGAACGGGCGAACCGCGATCGCGCGCGCTGCAGGTCGCCTTCTTCAAGTGCGATCTCTCCCAGACTGCGCTCGCATTCGCATTCCAGTTCCTGGTGCTTGATGTTGCGTGCAATCGTCAGGCACTCTTCGAAATGCTCCTGGGCCTTGGCGTCGTCGGCCAACTGAATGCAAATTTCGCCGAGGTGGAGCAATCCGAGGGCCTCTCCGAGCTGATCTCCAATTTCACGGAAGGTGCGCAGGGATTCCTCTGCACATTCGCGAGCCCTTGTTGCGTCTCCTTGCTGCAGATACGCGATCGAGAGTGTGGACAATGTCCCGGCAATCTCGCGCGCGTCTCCCAGGCGCCGGCGCAGCGCCAGGCATTCCGTCAGCAGTGTCATCGCTCCCGCATGATCGCCCCGTCTCGTCGCCAGCGCGCCCCCAACATACAGCGCGTGGGAACGCGCGATTTCCGGAAGGCCCGGGAGCGCAAGCGCTGTTTCGATGTTATTGCGACCCTCGGTCGAATAGCCACGCAGGATTCGGAAATTCATCAACGCAACTTCGAACTTGACCGCGATCACCGGGTCCACTTTGCCAGCGAGCGCCAAGGCGATTGCCGCGCGCAAGTTGTCGAGCTCAACCTCCAGGCGTCGCGTCCATTCGCCCTGCTCTGGCCCCTTCAGTTTCGCGCGCCCGGTTTTTGCAAGCGCGAGGTAATACTCGCAGTGCCGCGCTGCGGTCGCGACGACGTCGTCGCGTTCGGTCAAGCGCTGGTGAGCGAACTCCTGGATGGTGCCCTGGAGTCCGTAGCGCTGCTTGATGAGATGCTCATGGGCGAACTCGCGGATCGTCTCCAGCAACCCGTAGCGTGACCCGCGACCATCGCGCTCGAACATGACAAGCGACTTGTCGACCAGCGAGCTGACCAGATCGAGGATATCCTCGGACACCAAGGGTTCAGCGCCACACACCGCTTCTGCCGCAGTGAGATCGAAGCCGCCGATGAACACGCTAAGTCGGTCGAGGACCAACTTTTCGTTCTCCTGCAGCAAATCGTACGACCAGCTCACCAGTGCGCGTAACGTCTGCTGGCGCTCGAGCGCTACGCGGCTGCCACCGGTGAGCAATTTGAACCGATCGTGCAGGCGCGCGTTGATCTGCTCCACTGTCAACGACCGCATCCGAGCGGCGGCGAGCTCCAGCGCAAGAGGAATGCCGTCGAGCCGCGTACACAGTTCGGCAACTGCCGGAACGTCTGTCGCGGACAGCGCGTAGTCCGGTTTCTGGAGCCGCGCACGCTCCACGAACAGCTGCACCGCATCCGAGCGCAGCAGCTCGTCAGGGGTCGCTTTTCGGTCGGGAACCGTGAGCGGAAACACGGGGTAGGTTTGCTCTCCCGAGATATGCAATGCCTCACGGCTGGTGGCGAGGACCCGGACCCCCGGAGCACCCCGAAGCAACGCGTCGGCCAAGCTCGCGCACGCACTCACGAGGTGCTCGCAGTTGTCGAGAATGAAAAGGAGCTTGTGTTCCTTGATGTGCTCGCAGAGCGTCTGCATGAGCGGCTTGCCAGCCTCTTCCCGCACGTTCAGAACCTGTGCAGTCGCACTCGGAACGAGAGCCGGGTCTTTGATCGGTGCAAGATCGACGAACCAGACTCCGTCGGGATACCTTTCCAGAACGTCGGCGCCAATCTGCAGTGACAAACGGGTCTTGCCTAGCCCGCCCATCCCCAGAAGCGTGAGCAAACGCGAATTTGCGAGCAGGGCTTTCGCTTCGGTGAGCTCGCGCTCGCGCCCGATGAACGAGGTGATCTGGGGCGGCAGGTTGTTGGGTGTTGCTTCGAGCGACCTCAGCACCGGAAAATCGTGGCGCAACTGCGCGTGCAGCAGTTGGTAGACGCGCTCCGACGTCGCCAGGTCCCGCAGCCGCACCGCGCCGAGATCTCGCAGGGAGATCGATGACGGCAATCGCTCGCGGATCCGATTGACGACCGCCTGGGAAAGCAGTATCTGCCCCCCGTGCGCAGCTTTCATGATCCGCGCAGCCCGATTGGCGGCACTGCCGAACAGGTCTTCATCCCGCCGCTCGACGATGCCAAGATGCAGACCTGCACGCACGAACAGCGCTACGCCGCTGGAAGCCGCCAGATTGTCCAGCGACTTCGCGAGCATCATCGTGGCGTTGACCGCGTCCAGCGGGTCATCGAAGGCGGCGTACATGCCGTCGCCCGTCATCTTGACGACGACGCCGCGATTAGCCTCGACGGCAGCCCGCGACGCGGCATCGTGCGCGGCCAATGCCCTCGACATCGCAGCCCCTTCACTCTCCCAGAGTCGGGTACTGCCCTCGATATCGGTGAAAAGTAGTGTCGTCTCGCCTGACACGTGCAGGTCCTGACCTCAAAAGCTAGAGCTCCTAGCCTACGTATACTCTACCGTTGTACCCTCCCGCTGCCAATCCGGCGTATTCACGTCGGTGGTGCCGAATGCTCCGGACGTACAGCTTGTGAGCGAGGAACGCTTGATGTTTCTCGTCGGTGGGTGCGGGTCACCTGTGAAGATCGACTAGCCTACGGCTAGTCGGCACAAGCCTGCCTTAGTGGCGCCAACCGCGTGTGCGATGCCGTATGCGTCCAGTGTGACGTGCGGCGCCTTGGTGACGAGCCGCTGTGCGCGCCAGACGCTGCCTGACCGTTCGCTGTCGCCCATCACGGTGATCGCCTCGACACCTGTCGTCGCGAGGTTGCGCGACGTAACCCAGCCACCACGCGGCGCCGAACAGCCCCCGCGCCCGGGGACCCGCTGGTGAAGGCCAGGAAATCGACGCTACCCAGCATTTCCGCGCGATTCAGTCGCGATTAAATCGTGCGGCCACCATCCACCGGCAGTTCTATGCCGGTGATGAACGCACCCGCGTCGCTCGCCAGGTACAACGCCGCCTCGGCGACGTCTTCCGGTGTCGACATGCGACCGAGCGGAATGCCTGCGGTGATCTTGGCGCGATTCTCGGGCGTATTGGGCGCGCCCAGGAACAGCTCGATCATGCCCGTCGCGCCCATCACCGGGCAGATGGCGTTGACGCGGATGTTGAACGGCCCGAGCTCCGCGGCCATCGATTTGGACATCAGGTTCACCGCGCCTTTGGATGCGTTGTACCAGGTGAGGCCGGGACGTGGGCGGATGCCTGCCGTCGAGCCGATGTTAATGATCGTACCGCTCTTACGCTCGCGCATGATGGGCACGACGGCATGCGCCATATGATAGATCGACTTGACGTTGACGTTGAAGACGCGGTCGAACGTGGCCTCGTCGACATCGAGCATCCACTGGTTGCGGTGCGTCGTGCCGGCGTTGTTGACGACGATGTCCGGTGGACCGAACGCATCGACACAGGCCTTCACCGCGGCGTGCACCTCGGCGCCCTTGGACACGTCGCACTTCTGTGCTTTCGCGTTGGCGCCCAGTGCCGCCGCTACGGTCTGCGCCTTTGCTCCGTCCAGATCGACGATCAGTACCTTCGCGCCCTCGGCGACGAAGCGCTTGGCGATGCCTTCGCCAAAGCCACCGGCGGCGCCGGTGACGATCGCGACCTTGCCTTGAAGCTGTCCCATTTCGCGCAATCTTTCGGAATTGATGTTCTGTCTAGCCGCTAGTCGCAAACCACTCGGTACTCGACCGCGATAGTCGGGTTCATGTCGCTGGGGTCGGTCAGGTTCGGCAGGTCGGCGAGCAGCGTCTTGTCTTCGGGGCTGGCGAGCGACGCGACCAAGTCTTCTTCCGAATCGAACCACGACTCGGAGCTCCTGGCGTCGACAGTGCGGACAAACAGAGCAACAGAAAGGAGGTCGGGAAGCATCAGCGGCGCGCTTTCCCCTATCTTACAGTGACTCTGGCGTACCCTAGGGTGGAGTTCATCAACGCGGCGCAGCCAGTTCCCGAAC
>Ga0070713_100000286_pt1 | contig 33358 bp, 34 predicted proteins | sample LARL82metaG_FD_65465 | JGI IMG/M metagenome (GOLD analysis project Ga0070713, IMG submission 65465) | Corn, switchgrass and miscanthus rhizosphere microbial communities from Kellogg Biological Station, Michigan, USA - LAR L8-2 metaG | ecosystem: Host-associated > Plants > Roots > Rhizosphere ... | reverse complement strand
GACGCGCCATTGATGTAGCCGATGAGGATCGGCTTCGAGAGGAAATTGGCAATGAACGCGAGCCGGGCTATGCCGCCGATGAGCAGCAGCGTGCCGACCATCAGCGCGAGCATGGCCGCCAACGAAACATAGCGGGATGAATTTCCAGCAACCAATGGCGCGAGGGTGGCCGCGACCAGGATGGCATTCCCCGATTCTGGACCCACCATGAGCTGTGGCGAGCTGGCGAAGAACGCATAGGCGATCATGGCGGCGAACGCGGTGTAGAGACCTGCCACCGGGGCGGCGCCAGCAAGCTCGCTATAGGCGATTCCCTGAGGAATCAGGATCGCGACGATGGTAACTCCGGCGATGAGATCGGTCCGTAACCACCGTCGCCGGTAGCCACGGGCAACCTGAATCCCTGGTGTTGCCTGTTCGATGCGACTGAGCACGCCTCGTACGGTGACATGCATGCTGGCGAACTCCACTGCTCGTGCTGGCCGCGCCACAACAATAGACCATTTGCCGAAGGAGGGTCAGTACCGCATGTGGCGTCGCCCCCTTCGGCATTGGGTGATCAGGCGTCCAGACGTCAGGCGCTAGTAGTCGTCCCGCTGCTCGCGCTCGTACTGCTCATATGGCTCCCGCTGCTGATACTGGTTGGGCTGTTCAGGCACTTGGCCGCCCTGATACGGCGGCCCACCCTGGTAGGGCGGCTGACCGCCTTGATAGGGTTGCTCACCCTGGTAGGGCGGCTGGCCGCCGGACGGTGGCGTCTGCGGTGATTGGGGATAGCCAGGTGGCATTCCCGGCGTCTCTGTGCGATAACGCTCGGTCTGCTCCCATTCGGACTGCGTGCCCGGTGGGCCAGCCGGAGGAGCTTGGCCAGGCGTCATGCCAGCCCCAGCCATCGCCGCGGGAGTGGCTCCTTGCTGAGCGGCGGCATGCTTCGCCGCGGAGTTTCGCGCGACCAGCCAGACGATGAGTCCGATCACTGCGAAGCAGAGCAGCAGAACGATGATACTCAGGAACGCAAAAGCAGCATCCGAATTAGTCTTGCCCGGGAATACGATGAATCCCTGCGTTGTATTTGGGGTCGCCGTGGATTGAGGTGTCGCGGTCGACTGAGGAGTTGCCGTCGGTTGCGGTGTGGCTGTTGGCTGCGGCGTAGCCGTTGACCGTGGTGTTACGGTCGGCCGCGGTGTCGGCGTGGGTGGCGTTGTCGGCGCCGTGGTTGCCGTCGCGGCTGCCAGCGCCGTGGACCCCGCGTCGGCGAGCCGCGTCGTTGCCGACTGCGCCACCGATGAGAGCGGGCGAGCCGTGCCCTCGACGCCTATGCCTGTGCCAGATGCGCTGACAGTACAGGCGACCAGCAAGCAGGAGACCGCCATCAGCGCTGCCAGAGCAATGAGATACCCTTGCCGACGCGACAGCCTTACCGTCCGCCGACCACCTGCACGTACCCAATGGGGCAACCGGGCAAACATGGACACCACTCCTTCCCGACCTCTCAAACCCTCACACAACCTCTCGCAACCATCAGGGCGCGCGTCTATGGGTCTATCCTGGGTCTGTCTTGGGTCTTTCTCGCGTAAGGGGTTCACTTGAACTCGCGCTCGTTGTGACGGAAGTGTAGGTTGCGTCTACGCCCGCTGCCACGTATTGCGGGCCGGTTTCACTGGCTAGAGTCGCCATCCATCGCGAGGAGGGTAAATAGCTCACCTCAGGGGCAGTCCGTCGTATAGCTGCTGCCCCGACTTAACTGGTCAGGATGAGATAGACGGCCAGCACAATGGCCGCCAGCACCAGCAGCAGGCTCAGGGTAAACTCCAGGACAGGGGACCAGCGATAGACGTGCTGGTCAATAGCCTGCCCGGTGCGGAGATAATCCACACCGGCAAGGAGGACCAGGATACCGCCAATCACGACCAGCGCTGTGCCAAACACGGTGGAGACGCCCTCTGGAAGATGGCGTGGCAACGTCACCCGGAGCTCGCGGAGCAACAGACCAAAGCGCGCCACCACGAATCCCAGCGCCATCACCGCGATGCCGGTGCGCGCCCAGGCAAGCATAGTGCGCTTGTTGGCAAGATGGTCACGAACGAGGTCGCCGGGCGGGCGCGCAGTGGTGGGTGGCTTATCAGCGGGCTCATCCGTGCCCTTCTCACCCGCCATCTGGCTCCCCCATCACATCACGAGGCGTGGTTCACGACTGCGAGCGCCGCCCCTGCAAATCACTCCAGAGATCGGCGAGATTGATATTGCCCGCGCTGAGGATGTTGACCGCCGTGCCAATCAGCCAGCCGACGAGGGCGAGGACGCCAGTGAGCACCATGGCGCCGAATCCCAGCCACGCCCAGACGACGCCGAGCGCCAGACCAATCATGAGACCGCGTGTTTGAGCTGATGTCATGGTGTTGCTATCCTTCCTCATGAATGAACCTGGCGGCTACAGCTTATGGTGGTTAACCTGTCATTCAGGTGATTGGTGCGGTGCGTGAGAAACTGCATCTGGGAGCCCGCGCAGGCGGGCTTTGCGGCTGTAGCGGAGCGGAGGCCCGTAGGCGCGGCTTTAGCCGCCAGCTAGCTTTACGCCACACGCGGTGTCCGGCGGCGCTGATCTTTGACGACCGGGGTGGTCTGGGCGGTGACGTGTACCTCGGCAACTGGCAGCCCGAGCTGTGTCTGTACGGAGTCTTTGACCCGCTCCTGAAGCTGTTGCCCGACGGCTGGCGCATCGGCATCCCAGGCCAGCGAGGCGCGCGTCGAGATACGGAGACCATCCGCGCCGTCCTTCACCTCAGGCTCGTCGGCGTGCACCACCCCTGGCACATCTTCCGCCACATGCTGCACGAGATCGCGCACCATCGTGCGTCCAAGCGTCACCTGCCCCAGACTATCCTGGCGGACGACATACTGCTTCGGTTCCCGCCGTCGGCCGAACAACCGGCCTATCGGCAGCAGCTCCAGGATGATGACTACCAGCCCGATGATCGCCAGCACCAGGGCGATGAGGACGGCGAGGTTGGTCGTCGCTCCGCGCAACAGCGCAACCGCCCGCCACGCGCTATAGAGCGCGAGGATGGCGCGCAGGTACGAGTTCTCGGGCACGACGATGCCGGTGAGCAGGAGAAAGGTCGTGGCGCCGAATGCGAACAAGATGATGGCCAACACGAGCATGACGATGCGGTTGAAGATGTTCATGATATCTCTAACCTCCAGCGCGCCATCGCGGGCATCCGCGCGTTGTTCAGCGCAGATCGTCGATGTACACGTCAACCCGCGCGAGTGGTAGCGAGGTCGTGCCCCGCAGGCCGCCATACACTGCCTCACGGAGACGGTCGGCGATATCACCCAGGACGCCCTTCCCCTCCGTCCCGCGCTCGCGCTCGCCCGACTCAGTGGCAGCGGCTGTTAGCATCTCATGGCAGTAGGCCTCGCTCAGAACCACATGCGCCTCGAGCGCGATCTGGTCCGGGGTGAGGTGGTGCACGACGATACCGGCCACCCGCGCTCCCGCGCCATAGGTTGCCAACAGCGCGAAGACGCCTGGGCTGATATCCACAACCCCAGGCGCCGCGCGGAGAGCCTTCGCGGCGGCGGTGGCGATGGTGAAGTCACTCACCTGATTCGCTGGGCCTTCTCGCGGCGCCGTCTCGCCTGGCGCGGCTCCGGCTGCGGACGACGTAGAGCGCGCCGTTGGCCGCGCGGCGGTGGCATGTGGCATGCGCTCCTCCGTTTCAGTGTCGTCGCGCTACTGCACGCGCGGCTGCTCGGTTTCCCCGGCGAAATAGAGGTCAGCCGCGTTGATGTTCACTTCTTTGACGGTGAGGCCGGTCATCGCGCGTACGCGCTCCACGATATTCTGGCGCACTGCATCGGCGACCTGTGGGATGTTGACGCCATAGTCAACCGTCATATTCAGGTCTACCGCCGCTTCGCGCTGTCCGACCTCAACGCTTACACCACTGCCCCGCTGATCGGTCCGGGCAAGACGTCCGGCGAAGCCAGCGATGGTGGCTCCCGCGCCCATAGGGACAAGGTCATGCACCCCATCAATCTCACGGGCGGCGGCCGCGACGATCTTCGCGACCACGCTATCGGAGATGACCGTTTTCCCCAGGCCCGTATCCAGCTGGACAGCATCCGTCTGTTGCGCTGGGACAAGTGCGCTATCGGCGGACGACGGTCGTGACGTCGTTGCGGTGGGTGTGTTCGACCGTTTGGCATCTGGCTCCATGCGTGCTTCGGACATGATCGTCTCCTTCATGGGAGGGCGCGCGCATTGCGGATACCCTCATCGGCGTCTGATCTCGCTCTGCCATCGCTCTGAAATCTCGCCCTAGTAGGGCAACACCATGCCTAGAGATATTCTGCTCGCAGGCTACTGGGCATGCTCCTTGCGGAAAGTGCTTCCAGGGCGGGTAAATTCAGTGCTTCTACTATACGCGACGGCATGCGCCGACACCCCATGCGCAAGGAGCATTTCGCGGGCTAGTTCAGCGCTCGTCCAGGTGGCGGTTGATGCCTAGCCTCAAGGTCAGTGTGCGCATTCCGTGTTTCACCGGGCCAACCTCGTGATGGTGACATCGGCAGCCCAGCGCGCGCTTTCTCGTAGCGCCTTCATGGAAAGCGCTCGCCCCATGGCCAGAGAACCACTACCCGGTGGGCGGATGCCAAGACTGGCCTTAAAGATGCCCCCTGCGCTAGGCGAATCAATCACATCTGTGCCCTACACTGACGGCAGCACAGTCGGCCATACAGTGGTGTGTATTCACTCTGCTGTCTTGCCATGTCACCGGGAAAGCGGGTTTTTCAGACATCGTCGAGGAATCGTCGAGAAAGTGAGGGATAGAGGGTGAGCAATGAAGAGCCAAGACAATCAACACAGTCAACACAGTCAGCACAACCGGCGCAACAAGCGCCTGGACAAACAGAGGGACAGCCAGCGGCCGCTGAGATAGCGGGGTTTTTCGACAAGGTGGCGGCGCTCGGCGTTCAGCCGCGGCTGCGGTCGGTCTCTGGCATATGCGTATTCAACATCACTGGTGCGGGGAGCTGGCGCGCAACGATCACGGATGGTCTGCCCACTATCACCCACGACGCGCCTGCGAATGGGCCTGCCGACTCCACTTTGGAGTGCTCCGCGCAGGACTTTCTGCGCATCGTCCATCGTGAGGGCGACCTGAACGTCCTTGCCGCGTTTCTCCAGGGACTTGTGACGGTCACTGGGGATATGGGCTTCGCCACTTCCTTATTAGGGAGCGTGACCTTCAATCCCGTCGGCATGCCTGGCGCTCAGCCACGGTAGTCCCCAATGGTCCGCGATGGTCCGCGTCGCGGATGGTCGCGGGCTTGCAGCACATCCAAGGAGAAGGTTATGGCCGGTAACACCGTTAGCATCCTCGAAGGGAATACGTTCGTCGTCAGCGACCTGCGTGGCGATATCGACGCGACCCCTACCGACACGACCGGGTTGTTCGCCTTTGACACGCGCTACCTCTCGCGCTGGCGTCTCACCGTCAACGGCAAGACACCGAATTCGCTCTCGACCGACGATCTCCAGTATTTCTCGGCCCAGTTCTTTCTTGTGCCGGGAACAGGCACCATTTATGTGGATGCCGATCTCTCGATCATCCGCAAGCGCGCGGTTGGGAAGGGGTTCCACGAGGATCTGACCTTCCTGAACCACAGTGAGAAGGCCGTGGATCTGGAGGTGAAGATCGAGGCTGGCTCGGATTTCGCGGACCTCTTTGAGGTCAAGGATAAGCTCGCGAAGAAAGGCGAATGCTACACCAGTGTCACCGACGGTCGCCTCGTGCTGGGCTATCGTCGCGAGTCTTACGAGCGTGAGACCTGGATTACCTCCAGCGTTCCAGCCGAGTTTGCCAACACTGACACAGACACGCCCACTCTGACCTATCACGTGCATATCGGGCCGCACGAGCAATGGAGTACCGGGCTGGACGTTTCCCTTGGCAAGATCATAAAGGGTCTGGGCTACCCGACCGCCAAATACCATTCGGCGGAAGATCATGCCCATCCCGATATGCAGAAGGATCTGGATGACTGGCTTGCCGAGGCGCCGCGACTGGTCTGCGAGTGGGAGACGCTGACCGATACCTATAAGCGCAGCCTCGTGGATCTCGCGGCATTGCGCTTCTTTCCTCTGGGGGTCCCTGGAGCAGCGCTTCCGGCGGCAGGGCTGCCCTGGTTCATGACAGTCTTCGGGCGCGATAGCGTGCTGACAAGCTATCAGGCGTTACCGTTCGCGCCGGAGCTGGCGGAGTCAACGCTACGCACCCTCGCGGGGCGCCAGGGTCGGCGCGTCGATGACTTCCGCGACGAGGAGCCGGGCAAGATCATGCACGAGCAGCGCTTCGGCGAGATGACCGCGTTCCTCGAACGTCCCCACTCGCCCTACTACGGTTCTGCCGACGTGACTCCGTTGTTTCTCGTGCTCCTCGACGAATACGAGCGGTGGACTGGCAATGCCGACCTGGTGCGGCGGCTCGAGCCGAATGCGCGCGATGCCCTCGAATGGATCGACAACTATGGCGACCGTAATGGGGATGGCTATATCGAGTATGCGCGTCGCAATGAAGAGACGGGCCTGGAAAACCAGTGCTGGAAGGATTCCTGGAACTCTATCGTCTTCCGTGATGGCACGCTCTCCAAGCTGCCACGGGCGACCTGTGAGATACAGGGTTACGCCTACGATGCGAAGGTGCGGTGTGCCCGGCTCGCGCGCGAGATTTGGGGCGATCATGCCCTGGCGGATCGCCTGGACCGCGAAGCCGTGGAGCTGAAGCTGCGGTTCAACCGCGATTACTGGGTTCCCGAGCGGAAGTTCTTTGCCCTTGCCATCGACGGCGATGGGCGTCAGGTTGACTCGCTGACCTCGAACATTGGGCATCTGCTCTGGAGCGGGATTGCGGACGACGATAAGGCAGCGGCCTGCGTTCAACACCTGATGAGCGATAAGCTCTATTCCGGCTGGGGCATACGGACAATGGCCGAGGGCGAGGGCGCCTACAACCCGATTGGCTACCACGTCGGCACGGTTTGGCCGTTCGACAACTCGTTCATTGCGCTAGGCCTGCGACGCTACGGCTATCGTGATGAGGCGGCGCGTGTTGGGTATGGCATCCTGGAGGCGGCCCGGTTCTTCCGCGGACGACTACCAGAGGCATTTGGGGGCTATCGGCGCGAGCGTACCCAGTTCCCTGTCGAATACCCGACCGCGTGCAGCCCGCAGGCGTGGTCAACGGGGGCGCCGCTGCTCATTCTCCGCGCGCTCCTAGGGCTCGAACCTGTCGCCGACCGGCTGCTGGTGGATCCCGCGTTGCCCACACAGCTTGCGGAAATCCAGTTGCTCGACATTCCCGGCCGATGGGGGCATGTCGATGCGTTTGGCCGTGGGCGTATAGACCTGACGAAGCTGAAAACGTCCGCCCCGGTGCCGGAAGAGACGCCTTTCGCGGCGGCTGGTCAGTGGTGATGTGAGTGACGTGTGTGATGTGGGTGATGTGTGTTGTATGCGTCGCTGGCGCTGGCGTCTTCGTAGTCGGCCACAGATAGTTCTTTAGCCAATGGAAGCAGCAGGTGCTGATTGCCCAGCACCTGCTGATAGACGTTGAGATAATTTGACGCCATCATGCTCGTATCGAACCGTTGCTGCGCATAGGCGCGGCACCCTCGGCGTGAGATACGGGAGATATGCTGCGCGGCGACCGCGAGCATCTCAGGCTCCATGCTGGTGTAGCCGGTCACGCCGTCCTCCAGCAGCTCTGGCGCGGCGCCGGTCGGGCAGGTGAGCACGGGCGTGCCACAGGCCAGCGCCTCGATGAAAACCATGCCAAACGGTTCGGGCCAACCAATCGGCACGAGCAGCGCCAGGGCATGCGCCATCAGGTCGCGCTTCGCCGCCTCATCGATCTCGCCCAGCCACTCGATGGATGGATGGTTGAGTAGCGGGCGGATCACTTCATCAAAGTACAGCATCTCATGATGATCGAGCTTGGCGGCAAGCTTCAAGGGGATTCCGGCGCGCAGGGCGATCTCAATCGCGACATCGGGGCGCTTATCTGGCGACATGCGACCGACGAACGCGAGATACTCCCCTGGCTCGGCGACGAAAGGGAAGCTCTGGACATCGACGCCGTGGTGAATCGTGGCGACATAGTGCAGGCTGGGCAGACTGGCGCGCTGGGCATTGCTGATCGAGACGTAGTTGGCGTTGGGGTAGCGTGGATACGCGCGCTGGGCGTTGAGCGTGGCAAGGTCGCCGTGCAGCGTCAGCACGGTTGGTGTCGCGCTGCGGCGTGCGAAGGGCAGCGTGAGGTAGTCCAGATGCGAATGGATGACGTCGAAGCGGCCAGCATCACCATAGACGTCCTCCAGCATGCCGATGTGGTAGGCGGCGGAGTCCATCTCGGGATCGAAGTTGATCGCCCGCTCCAGCGTCGAGACGAGCCGGGCGCTGGTATGTGAATCGCCGGTGGCAAAGAGCGTCACCTCATGGCCAAGATGGACAAGCGCTTCCGTCAGCGCATACACCACACGCTCTGTGCCCCCATACCCGCGAGGAGGAACTGCGACCTGGAGCGGGGCGATTTGAGCGATGCGCATAACGACCTCCGGTGAGTTGTGAGTTGTGAGCTGTGGGTTGTGGGTCTGGCCGCAGATGGGCCGAGGTTAGGGTACAGGTCAAGAGCACATGATGGCACCGTAAGTTGGGTAAGTTCGCATGGCTAATACCTCTCTACGCCCCTGGGGTAGCGCGCTCCTTGCCTGGAGTGGAGTGCCATCTTCTGCCGATGATGCTGTATGGGGAGAGGGGCATACTCTGCTTTTGGATAGCGCGGAACTGCGCCCGTGGACTCTCCCGACGTACGGCGCGGGTGAAGCGGACGTTGACTATGCTCAAGATGCGCCCAGAGCGGGCGGCGGGTTGTCGCCTTCATGCGCTTCTACAGAGCGTCACAGAGCGAGACGCCATGCGACCAGAGGCGACAACGACCGGTTGAGACGTTGAGGCGCGTTGAAGCGCATTCAGGTACGTGCACGAACACGAAGGAGAAGGCAAGTGTCGCAGATGTCTCAAGCATTGGGGCGACGTCCCGGCCTCGTCACGTTCGCAGCAATCATGATGTTCCTGCTCGGCGGTTTCCAGCTCACCTTTGCGCTGGTGGAGTTTTGGCGGGCGACGTGGATCCTGTTCAGCCCGTATGGCTCATTCGGCGGTTATCTCTGGCTGTGGGGCATCCTCGACGGGATCTTCGCGCTGGTCGCGTTCTATGCGGGCGCCGATCTCCTGCGCGGCGGATCCTTCGGGCGCATCGTCGGCCTCCTGATCGCCGCGTTTAGCGCAATTCGGTGGTTCTTCTATCTGCCCGCGGCTCCCTGGATGGCGGCGGTCGTCATCGCGGTTGACATCCTGATCATCTACGGCCTCGTGGCGCATTCCGAGTATTTCGACGAGGCGAGCGCCGCTAGCGCGATGTAAGACCAGCGCGTGCGGTGAAGCACGGAAGAGGACAAGTAACATGATGCGAAGACGAATGGGCCGCCGGGTGCTGAGGACGGCAGCGGTGGGTGGCGCAGCCTATATGGTGGGCAGCCATCACGCAAAGAAAACCGCCGCGGAACAGCAGCAGGAAGATGCTCAGAACCAACAGATAGCCGATCTCCAGGCACAACAGCAGGCACAACCGCAACAACCGCAACCGCAACAGGCGGACGTGGCGCAGCAGCAGTATGTGGCGCAACAGCCGCCACAGGCGGCACCCGAGCCGCCACCCGCGATGGAGCCAGCGCACGATCCCCAGGCAGTGATGGATGAGCTCAAACAACTGGGTGAGCTGAAGGCGGCTGGCGTGCTAACTGAAGACGAGTTCGCGGCGAAGAAAGCGAAGTTGCTCGAGCAAATCTGACACTTCTGATGTGTTGGCGTTCGAGCGTGAAGTGGTGTGGGACAAGCAGCCAGTGAGAGCATCCAGATACTGGATGGCAGCCATCGCGGGAGGTGCGGTATGACCATGGGACCGCTGGAATACGTTGTGATCGAGTTTGAGGGAAACCACTTTACCGGCGAGATCCTGCCGGAGCTGCACGCGCTACGCAATCAGGGCGTCCTGCGCGTCGTTGACCTCATCTTTATTCAGAAAGATGAGGCCGGAAATGTGATGGCGCGCGAGCTCAGCGACCTCAGCGAAGAGGAGGCGAAGCCATTCGGGCCGATGGCTGGCGACATGCTCCGCCTGCTGACGCCGGAAGATATTGACGACGTCGCGGAGTCTGTGCCCAACAATAGCGCGGCGGCGGTTGCCCTGTTCGAGCATACCTGGGCCATTCACCTCAAAGAGACCATCCAGAATGCGCGTGGCAGGGTCATTAGTGCGGGCATGATCCCGCCGGAAGACGTAGAGGTGCTGGCGGCGGAGCTGGCAGCGGAACAGCAGGCGGCAATCCCGCAGTAGTCGATACGCATCCTGACACATCCTGCGGCGGGCGAGTTGCGAGAGTAGCAGCGAGAGTAGCAAGAGGAGCAAGAGGAGCAAAGCATGAGCAATCTGGTTGTCATCGCGTATCCCGATCAGTATCGGGCGGCAGAGGTTCTTGCGTCGTTGAGACGGTTAAACAAGGAGTACCTGATCGACTTTGACGATGCGTGTTACGTGACGAAGGATGCGTCGGGCAAGATCAAACTCCACCAGAACACCAGCCTTACCGGCGCGGCTGCCGCCTGGGGCGGTATGTGGGGGATGCTCATCGGACTGCTGTTCTTTGTGCCATTCCTCGGACTGGCCATCGGAGCGGGCCTCGGCGCGCTCTCTGGCAAGCTCGCTGACTACGGCATCGACGACAACTTCGCGAAGCAGCTCACCCAGACGTTACAGCCGAATAGCTCGGCCATCTTCGTGCTGGTGCGCAAGGCGACAGTGGACAAAGTGCTTCCCGAAGTCTCCAAGTACGGCGGCACGGTCCTTCAGACCTCCCTGCCGAAGGAGACCGAAGAGAAGCTCCAGGCGGCTCTGAACCAGGGCGGCGGCGAGCAGGTCGCGCAGGCGCAGGCGGTCGCCGAGTCCCAGCCCGCCACGGCCACCCAGGCGCCACCGCAACCCGGAGCCTCCGGCACAGCCCAATAACGGATTCCGGCTGAATCCCGGCTGGGATTACCGTGAAGCATTGCAACGGCCACAGGGGCTGCTTCTCCTGTGGCCGTTCTCATTCATTCGTGTTACGACGCGCGCAACCGTAGCGGATCTGGCTTCAGCAGGCGAGCCGGAGGCGGCGATGGAGATGGAAGAGCACTCAACAAGCACGGCATCTCAAAGGGGCGGGCAGAGAATCCGCGGGCTTGCGCGTCCCGCCGATAGCTTTGGACTTGTCCTCCTTCTCCTCGTCCTCGATTACATCGCCGTCTCGGCGATCACTGGCAATGCCTGGGGAAGAGTCGTCATCGTCGTCTTGCTGGGCGCTACCCTCCTGTTTGCCTTGCGCACCTCACACGCTCATCGTATCTGGCAGATTCTGGCAATCATCTACCTTGTAGCGAGCACGCTTGTCACGGTCGTCAGCATCGTGGCGCCGAGCGCAACCGATTTTAGCACGCAGACCTCCCTGGTGGGTGGATTGCTGTTGCTCATTACACCCATTGCCATTTTACGCCGCATCGTTGCGCACCGGTTTATTTCGACCGAGACGGTGCTCGGAGCGATATGTGTCTATCTGCTCATCGGGTTCTCGTTCTCATTCATCTACTCGGCGATTGGCTTCGTGAGCGGTGCCCCCTTCTTCGGGGGCCAAACGCAGGCGACCGCGAATGACTACCTCTTCTTCAGCTATACCACGCTCACCACCGTCGGCTATGGCAATCTCGTTCCCGCGGGCAGCATTGGGCAGACATTCGCCATGCTGGAGGCGCTCTTTGGCCAGATTTACCTGGTCATCGTCGTCGCGCGGCTGGTCTCCCTCTGGGGCCAGGAGCGCCCTGGGGCTCCGCTCCGAGGCAAGCAGAGTACAGATAAATCCAGCGCCACGCCGCGGGAGCCTGACCCGAGCGCCCATGCACCCTGATGCCATAATATGTCGCCTTGCTTCACCCCTGGCGAGGCGCGCCCACTCCAATGGTCTAGGCGGTGACTACCCTCCCAGACATGCCTTGGGCATGAGGACAAGCCAGACCGCACTTTATATGCTTCCCATATGTACGCGTATGGACGCGCGCGGCGCCGGGCCACGCGCCTGTTTGCGTCTGGGGTGGCCTTGTCAGGGAGTATGGGGAGAATGGGGGAGTGTATCCATGCAAGGTTCGAAGAGCGCCACGGCTGGACGGCAACGACGGTTTCGCTTGCCGAGCCTGCGCCTGATTGTCGGGATCGTCGCCGCGGCCTTCGCGGTTATGCTGATCTTGCAGGCGATCACCATCGCCGCGCTCACGATAGTCGACAGGCAGCGCAAGCGCCGGAGCGCCCCGACGGCGTTTCCGCATAAAGAGCTGCCCGAAGTTACCCTCGACGGCAGCTCTTTCCAGATCTACGTCTACGGGCGCGACCTCTACGATGAGATGCTTGCCGCCATCGACGAGGCGACCGAAACCATCTACATAGAAACGTTCATCTGGAAGGATGACGAGGCTGGCCAGGAATTCAAGGAGCACCTCGCGCGCAAGGCCGAGCAGGGGGTCGCGGTCTATGCGATCTACGATGTCTTCGGCAACCTCGTGGTGCCGCGCGAATTCAAGCGCTTTCCCGCCAATATCCATCTGCTGCGCTACCGTCCCATCCATCGTCTGCGCCATCTGCTCATGCCGCGTCGCTATGCCCTCGACCACCGCAAGCTGCTGATCGTGGATGGCCGGGTCGCCTTCATCGGCGGCTATAACATCGGCAGTCTTTATGCCACCGAATGGCGCGACACCCACCTGCGCATCATCGGACCCGACGCCGCGTTTATCGCCCAGGCGTTCGTCGACTTCTGGAACCGGAACGCCCCGAGCTCCGATCTCATCAACAAGCGCTATCCGCGCCACTACAACGCCACTCTGGGTGTGCGCAGCAATGACGCGATGCGCCTGACCTTCCCCATTCGCGATATGTACCTCAACGGCATCGACGCCGCCGACCGCGAAATCCGTCTCACCAGCGCCTATTTCATCCCCGACCACGTCTTGCTGAACTCGCTCAAAGCCGCGGCGGCCCGTGGGGTGGATGTGCAGGTGCTCGTGCCGTGGACATCGAACCATATCGTTGCCGACTGGGCCTCTCACGCCTACTTCACCGAATGCCTGAAAGCTGGTATCCGCATCTTTGGCTACGAGCACGCGATGATTCACGCCAAGACCTGCACCGTGGATGGTGAGCTGACGACCATCGGCACGGCGAATATTGATCGGCTCAGCTCCGTTGGCAACTACGAGATCAACGCGGTCATCATCAACCCGGATGTTGCTCAGCAGATGGAGCGTATCTTCGAGGCCGACAAGTCGAACGCCTTCGAGTTGAAATTGGAGCAGTGGAACTCGCGCCCGTGGTATGTCAAAGTCACCGAGCGGATCATCAAACCGCTGCGGTTCGTTCTGTGAGGCGGCGTGGGAGCGCAGTAGCATGAGCAGGCGCGGTAACTCGCTGCTGGCTATCCTTGCGGAGGGAGACCGGAGGCGAAACCTCTGGATATGGGCAACGCCGCTGCTCTTTTTTGTGGGCGCGATTGCCTTTGCGCTCATCACGCTGCAATGGGATCAGGCAGTTGCCACAGGTAAACTGGTATTGCCGAGATGGGCGGCGAGCAGCGACCCTGGTGACGCTCAGGCGCTCCTCTCGGTCGTCGCGGGCGCCTCAATCAGCGCGCTCACGCTGGTCTTCTCGTCGGCGCTGGTCGTGCTGACACTGGCGGCGGCGCAGTTTGGCTCATTTCTGTTGCATGACTTCATCAAATGTGCGGCGCGGAGACCCTTCGCTTGAGCTAGGGGAGGAAGCGCCACCTCTCCTCGGCAGTTGCCGCCAGTACCGCCAGCATGCTATACTACTGGTCATGCACTTCACTCGCACGATCTGCTGCAAGCTCGCTATGTATGACCAGGATGCCCTGCTCCTGGCCGCGACGCAGCATGCCTTTAACGCGGCCGCTACCTGGGTGGCTCATGTGTGCTGGGATGAGGGCATTACTAATACCAACACGGCGCACCACCGGGTCTATGGCGAGACCCGCACACGCTTTGGCTTGGGCGCGCAACTCGCGGTCTGTGCCCGCATGAAAGCGGTCGAGGCCGTCAAAGCCGTTAAAGCCAGGCGGCGTGAGACCTGCCCTCAATTTGGCTCCCGAGGCAGTGTGCGTTACGACGCTCGCAGCTACACGCTCATGGGCCACGAGCGGGTCTCGCTCAACACTATGGAGGGGCGCGTTACCTGTCGTCTGGCGCTGGGCGAGCGCCAACACGAGTTGTTGCGTGACCCGGCCTGGGAGATCGGCGGGGCCGATTTGGTCTGGCGGCAGGGGGTCTACTACCTGCACGTGACCCAAAGCCAGGAAGCGCCCAGCCCCTCCTCTGCCCCACCCCCAGAGGGTACACTCGGTGTCGACCTGGGAATTGTCAATCTGGCCACGGACAGCGAGGGACAGCACTTCAGCGGGGTCAAGATCCGTGTCGTGCGCGCTCGCTACCACCTGCGCCGCCAACGCCTGCAGAAGTGCGGTACGCGCAACGCCAAGCGTCGTATCCGTCGCATGGGGCGTCGCGAAGCCCGCTTCCAACGCGACACCAATCATTGTATCAGCAAGCAACTCGTCCACAAAGCCGTCGTGGCCCGCAAGGCACTTGCCCTCGAAGACCTCAGTGGAATTCGAGAGAGGACAACGGTTCGTCGGGTCAATCGCTACGAACGGCACTCGTGGGCCTTCTTCCAGCTACGCCAGTATATCACCTATAAGGCAGCTTGGGCAGGAGTGCCTATCTGTTTCGTGGACCCGCGCAACACCAGTCGCACCTGCCCACGTTGTGGGTATTGCTCGAAAGACAACCGCAAATCACAAGCGATCTTTACATGTGTGAATCCAACCCAGCACTGCGGATTCACCGGGAATGCTGACCACGTTGGGGCGATCAATGTGGCAGCACGTGCAGAAGTGAAAGCACAGTGGGCTGCGGTCAACCAGCCTATGGCATTGCCTCGCAAGGGGTAGATGCAAGCTCCCGGCTTAAGCCGTGGGGTTGTTGACTCGCATGCGCATCGTGCGCTTAACCCTCAGTATGTTTGTTGCCACGTTCGTCTATAGCCTGATGGTGCTCGCGCGAGTCGGCGACGGACTGACCCAGGAGTTCGTGCCGCAAATATCCGCCAAGATCGCCATGGCGCTTGCCTTCGTCAGCTTGATGCTGCTGATTGGGTTCATATATAGCATCTCGATCTCGATTCAGGCCCAGCAGGTCGCCGCACTGGTGGCTGCTGAGCTGCGCCGGGCGATTGACGAGCGCCAGCGCGCCATTGCCGCCGAGGGTGGGGCCGACGCTGCTGATACGCCTGTGCCAGCCAATCTGGCTGAGGCGATGCGTCGCCTGGCGGAGGGTGCGGCGCCCGTGCTTGCGACGAAGAGCGGCTACCTCCAGGAGCTTGTGTTTCGGAAACTGGTGCGCGCGGCCACACAGGCCGAGGTCGCCGTGCACCTTATGTATCGACCGGGGCAATATATACTGGCTGGCTCGGTGCTCGCTGAGGTCTGGCCATCACAGGCCGTCGCCGCGGACTCGCATCTGGCGCCGACGATCCAGCGCGCCCATATCGTCGGATCGCAGCGCACAATGCGCCAGGATCTCGAGTTTGCCATCGACAAGCTCGAACAGATTGCGATGATCGCGCTCTCCGCCGCGATCAACAATCCCTTCAACGTCTTGATCTGCATCGACTGGCTCGCCGATGGACTGCGCATGCTTGCCGAGAAACCCAGCGACTGGCTGGTCTACCATGATGCGCGGGGCGCCGTCAGGGTCATCACCCAACCGCTCCCGCTGTCGAGCCTCATTGACGCCGCGTTCTCGAAGGTGCGCTATGCCAGCCGCGGCAATCCCGCCGTGGTGATCCACCTGCTGCGGGCCATTGGTCGCCTCGCGCCGTTTCTCCCCACGCCAGAGCAGCGCGACGCACTGGCGGCCCAGGCGAACGCGGCCGTTGAGGAGGCGCTGCACGTGCTTGCGCTGGAGTCGGACCGTTCGGCGGTTCTCGATTGCTACACGAGCACCTGCGCGATCCTTGGACGGCCAGCGCTCCTCTCCCCATCGCGGACGCCCGTAGGCTGAGGGGCAGCGCTCCAGTGTGGCGCACGTGTATGGCGCAAGCCGCGCGCTAGCACTTATGCTAACACTTGAAGGTAGACTTCATCGAGTTGAGCTTGCTCTGCGCCTGAGCCACCTTGCTCTTGAAGTCCTGAAGCTTGGGGCCGACCTGACCCATCGTCGCGTCATCGGGCTGATCTTTGATCGCCTGTGTCAGTTGCTCGTTGGCCTGCTGGAGTTGGCTCAACGCCGATGAGTCGCTCAACCCAGGGACCTTGCCGAGCGCATTGAGCGCGGTCGTCAGCTTCTGCTGCATCGCCTTCACCTCGCCCACGGTGGTCTTATCGCCCACATTGGCAAGCTGATTCAGCGGCTGTTCGACCGATGCCAGACCCTGACATATCTTATTTGTCACCCCCGCAGTGGAGATGGACGTCGCGCCGCAGCCCGCGAGCAGCAGGAGCGCGGCCAGCAGGATGATGGCTAGACGTGAATGACGCATGGAGGTACCTCCTGTGCTTGCCCTGTTGAACTGTCCTGGCACATCAGGCGCTCCGGCTCCGCGGCGCGCACCTGGCTTCCTCTCCCGCCTCAGCATAGCCGCCGCCCACGCCTGCTACCCCATCCGCAGGGTGAGTTTGCCGGGCGGGTTTCTCCTCACCTTTACGAGAGGTACTGTGGTGATAGACTGAAGGTATGAGCAAGCGCGCAATCCGGGTCCATCTGGTGACGAGACGGGCGAGAGGAGCCTGTGCGATGAGCTACGACTATGTGGTGGTAGGCGGTGGTATCTATGGCTGTGCCACGGCGTGGGAGCTGGCGCGGCGTGGGGCGCGCGTGGTCGTGCTCGAAGCGCGAACCGTGGCGTCGGGCGCATCGGGCGGGCCTGGCAAGCGCGGTGTGCGTGCGTGCGGCCGCGACCCGCGCGAGTTGCCACTTATGCAGCTGGCGTACGATCTGTGGCCCGCGTTGGCCGACGAGATCGGCGCGGCAACCGGTTACGAGCGCACTGGTGGGCTTCATCTTTTCGAGCGCGAACCGGACGGCCTCGATGGCGGCTGGGCAAGCGCTCCTGGCCGCGCCTGGGCGCAAAATCAACGCGGCATTGCTACGGAGATCCTCGAACGCGACGCCGTGCGCGCATTGGAGCCTGACGTCTGTGATGCGGTGAGCGGCGCGCTCTACTGCCCCAACGACGGCATCGCGGACCACACGGCCACGACGCGCGGCCTCGCCACGGCAGCAGCACGCCTGGGCGCCGAGATTCGCGAGGGGACGGCGGTCGTCGGCCTGGAGCGCGCAGGCGACCGGGTGACGGCGGTGGTGACGGCGGAAGGCGAGCGCATCGCGGTGGGCGAGGCCGCGCTGCTCCTCACCAATACGCGCGTGTCCGGCTTCGTGCGCGAGGCGCTTGGCGTGACCCTGCCCGTCTGGCCCATGCTGCCGCAGGTGCTGCTGACCGAGCCGCTGGACCCGTCACCAGTTCGTCACCTGATTGGTCACGAGCGCCGCACCCTGGCGATCAAGCCGCTTTCCGGCGGACAGGTGATGATCTCGGGCGGGTGGCGTGGACGCTGGGACGCCCAGGCGGAGCAAGGCGAGGCCATCCCGGCGCAGGTGGAGGGCAATCTTGCCGAGGCAGCCGCCGTCTTCCCCGCGCTCGTCGGCGTTCGTCTGGCCGAAAGTGACGCCGCCCGCCCAGAGTCGGTCTGTGTGGACGACATTCCGATTATCGACCGCCTTCCCGGCGCCACGAATCTCATCGTCGGCACAGGCTGGTCGGGGCATGGCTTCGCCATCTCGCTGGCGGTGGCAAAGCTCCTGGCCGACTGGGCCACGGGGTCGGAGCGCCCCGAACCGCTACGCCCCTTCGCCTATGATCGCTTCCTGGCATAACGCGGCGCGCGGATCGCCATGTTGCTCATTTATGGGGCGCTTAGGTACCTTGACGGTTACGTAACGAATGTGGTACATTGGCGGCATGGAAGCTGTTCTACGGGCACTGGCGGACGAGAGCCGGCGCACAGTGCTGGAGACCTTGGCCGACGGTCCGGCCACCGCGGGTGAGCTGGCGGCGCTGCTGCCGATTGCTCGCCCAGGGGTCTCGCGTCACCTGCGGGTGCTGCGGGAGGCGGGGCTGGTCGAGGTCCGCCGGGAGGCGCAACGGCGGGTCTACAGTCTTCGACCTGCGCCACTCGCCGAGGTCGATGAGTGGCTGGGCCGGTATCGGGCCTTATGGCAGCAGCGGCTGGATGCCCTGCACACCGAGGTGGCCCGGGGGAAACGCGAAGGTGAACGAAGGAGGACTCGATGACCAGCAACACACCTGGAGGCGGCCGCATCCTGGGCAGCCTGCGATCAGCGGATGGCGTTGGCGTCGTGCGCATCGAAGACCGCTACGACACTGCTATCGATGACCTGTGGGCAGCCATCACCGAACCCGACCGCCTGGCACGCTGGTACGGCAAGGTAGAAGGCGACCTCCGGCTCGGCGGAGCGTTCCGCGTGTACCTCGAAGCCGACGACATCGAGAGCACCGGGCGCGTGGAAGCGTGCGACCCCCCGCGGCGGCTGCTGGTGACGAACAGGGAAACGGACGAGTCCTATCGCAAGGGGCAAGGTGTGCCGCCGTTCGATGCGACCATTGAGGCCACGCTGACCGCCGACGGCGACCAGACCATCCTGGTCATCGAGGTTCGGGGCATGCCCCTCGACAAGATCGCCTTCTACGGGGCCGGGTGGCAGATCCACGCCGAAAATCTCGCCGCCTACCTCGCCGGACGTGAGCGCGGCGACACCGAGGCGCGCTGGGGCGAGCTCGTCCCTCACTATCAAAATCTGGCGGCCAACGTTGACTAGGCAGTAGCCTGCTGCGTCTTCGCGCTTCTGGCCCGGCGCTGCGCCATCAGCCGCTTGATGCGTTCGCCCACGATCAGCGCGACCAGGCTGGAGAGCACGAGGAGGGCGACCTCGTTCGCGTCGGCGGTGCCGATCACCACCACCAGCAGTATCGACGTCAGCGGCGCGCCCAGCGCCATCGTCAGGGTTGCCGCCTCGATGCACAGCACGAAAATCGAGACCGGCACACCGGGGAAGAGCAGGCTCAGCGCGAGACCGAACATCGTGCACGAGAACAGAATCGGAAACGTGGGGCCGCCCAGATAGCCGCTTTTGAACGAGAGGGCCAGCAGCAGCAGCTTGAGGATTCCCAGCCCCAGCAGCGCCAGGACGCCATAGCTCGCGGGATTGTCGATCATGGGGAAGATCTGTGTCTCGCCCGCGAACATCACCTGCGGGACGAAGAAGACGACGATGGCGATGATGACCGCGGCGGCAAGCACGCGCAGGATGACCCGGTCGTGGAAGATGCGCTCGGTGAGCGTCTGGAAGAAGCGGAACGAGATGGCGACAAAGAGCGCCACAAGCACGCCGATGAAACCTAACACGATAGCCCACAGAACGTATGACACTGTCAACTGGTTGATTGGCGTGAACGAGATGTATTTAGCGAAGACCGGCAGGCCAAGCAGCGTATAGAAAAGGAATCCGATGACACCGGCCAGCAGGTTCCAGGCGAGGAACGCCAGCGCGTTTGAGCCGCCGACGCCCAGTTCGGTCGCGAGCACCCCCGTGAAGAGCGGGCTGCCGATAATGCCGTTGTAGGCCGAGGCCAGCGCCGCCAGGTCGAATCCCTGCGCGGTCCTCCGTGAGATTCTCAGCTTGCTGCGAATCCATGCTGCGACATCGCCGACGAGGATGCCGACGGGAGCCTCGGGTCCGACGCTTGCCCCAGAGAGCAACGAGGCATACGACGAGAGGAGCGCTCCAGGGAAGGTGGTGTAGTCCGATTCGTCTTTTCCCTTGAACGCATTCACCACCCCACCGTGGATGACCGTTGGCGCGCGCAGATACCGCTGGGCAAGCCCAACGATCAGCGAGAAGACAAGAACCCCGACCGGAATCGTCCAGCGCCGAGTGGTGAAGAAATCGTTGGGCCAGATGGTACGCGATAGGAACCCATTGATGCCCAGGAAAATCGCCGTGAAGATGATAGCGACCAGCGCGATGCCGACAATCTGCCAGAGTTTCGGCGCGCCCTCCTGCTCTGTCGCAGGTGTCGCTGGCTCCGTAGCCGCTGGTGGGCTCTCATGCGTATCGGTCATATCAGCGTTTCCTCCGGCAGGGTGGCAAGCGGCAACATTTCCCACAGATACCAGCATGAACGGCGCACACGCTCGCTACCCCGCCCGCAGGGTGAGTCTGCCGGGTGGGTTTCTCACCACTCCATGCTTCGAGCAGGGGCCATAATACCAGCGGCGTCGCCACACGCGCGCTCCACTTACGGCCAGTCGAATACTATGCCTCTGATCCCCCCTGGCGCATGGGGTAACGATACCATTTTCTGTCTACCGTGATTGCTGAAAGCATGGCAGTGGCCATGGCGGATGGAGATGCTGCACAGCGACGCTCTTTTCCTGTTAGGGGGATGACCTGTGGTCTTCTGGCTGGCGGTGCTCTTTGTGACCATCTTCTGGCTCCTTCCCGCCCTCTGGGCATTCATCTCCCATGGCCAGCGCCGCCGGAGGCGAGGTGCGTCCTCGGCGGATAATACCCTGGTGGAGGCGCGTTCGCGCGCCCTGTTGCGCGATCTGCTGGATGAGCGGGAGTTCCAGCAACTGACACAGTACGGCTATCTGGACATCGCCAGCCCCAACTATGAGGACCGCGTCTATCGCATACCTGGCTGCGCGGGCTGGGTCTGCGTCTACGAGAAAGGGCAGGCGCTGGTGAACCTGTGCGTGCAGCCAGTGGAGCCTCTGCCAATCAATGATGTGATCGCACTGCACAAGCTCATGATCGAGGGGAACGAGCATGGCTACCTGGCTCACGCCAACCAGATTCCACTCTTCTTCCCGATGCGGAGCGACGACGAGCAAAGGGGATTATCCTGAAAGGGGGGAACGAATCATGATGCTGGCGGACAAAGTGGCCATCGTGACAGGGGGCGACAGCGGTATCGGCCACGCAATCAGCGTGGGACTCGCTAGTGAGGGTGCCGCCGTGACGATCAACTACCACCGCGACCAGGCGGCTGCCGAAGAGACGTTGCGACACATTCAGCAGGCCGGTGGCAAGGGCCAGGTTATCCAGGCCAATGTCGCCAATCCAGCGGATATTCAGAAGCTCGTCGACCAGACGGTGCAGGCGTTCGGGCGTCTGGACGTGATGGTCAACAATGCCGGGATGGAGACGCGCACCTCGCTGCTCGATACGACGGAGTGGCAGTTCGATCTGGTCATCGGCGTTGATTTGAAGAGCGCCTTTTTCGGGACGCAGATGGCCGCCCGGCAGATGATCAAGCAGGGTAGCGGCGGCCACATCATCAATATCTCGTCGGTCCACGAGGACTGGCCGATGCCCGGCAACATCGCCTACTGCTGCGCCAAGGGCGGCGTGCGCATGCTGACCCGGACCGCTGGCGTTGAGCTAGGGCCGAAGGGCATTACCGTGGTGAACGTCGGCCCCGGCGCGGTAGATACCCCCATCGACGCCAAGACGCTGGCCGATCCAGCGCAGAAAGCTAAACTCGACGCCGCCATTCCCATCGGCCACGTCGCCGAGCCGAACGAGATCGCCAACCTGGTGGTCTGGCTGGCCTCCGATCAGGCGCGCTATGGGACCGCGACCACTTACTTCATCGACGGCGGCATCATGCAGGGCAGCGTCGGCCTCTAGCCCCCCTGCTCTAGAGAATCGCTAGCGGATTGACTGGCGAGCCTGTTCCGCCAGTGATACGTAGGGGAGCCGCGACGAAGAGAAACTCCCAGCGCACGGCTCGCTCGCAGGCGGCGCGGAGATCCTCTAACTGCAAATAGTCTAACAGGTGGACGCCCAGCGCGTTGATCGCCAGGACGTGAATCGGGAAGCCAACACCATCGGTAGGGCTCGGCGCGGTATCGCTGTTCCCATCAGAACCTAGCGCGGCAACCCGGCGCTCGGCGACAAACGACATCGCGATAGGGTGCAGACCAGCTTTGAGCCGCGCCGTATCCCACGGCCCAAGCTCGCTGAGCCGCCGGACGTGGCCGGTCCGTATCAAGAGGATGTCGCCCTCGCCAACGACAAGCCCCTGTGCGCGCTCCGCCGCCTCGAGATCGTCGCGGAAGATGTGCTCGCCTGGCTCGATCCAGGGTATGCCGCGCAGGCGCGGGATGTCGAGCAGGACACCGCGCCCGACGAGCCCGTCTTTGAGGACATCAATCGTGTCGACAGTTGCTCCGTCGGCTGTCACGGTATCGTCGCGCTGTGCATTGTAGAGGAGCCGCTGATAGTCAACGTGGCAGAGCGCATCGAGATGGGTATGGCCATCGTTGTGATAATCCACACCAATGTAATCCTTGACGAAGTGGAGCGGTTCCGAGTCGCTGCCCGCCTCCCCTGAAGCGATAACGTCTGGCAAGATCATACGGTGCACGGCAGGCCTGGGATTGTCGATTGCCGCCTGCGTGTTCAACGGCAGACTCAGCGAGACGCTCATGCCGTCGCGCACAAGTTGGGCAGATGCCACGACACGCTCAGGGGTGAGGTAGTGTAGCGCCCCACGCTGGTCGTGCGTGCCCCAGCGGCCCCACCGCTTCATCTGCTGGAAGAGTATGTCAAACTCGTCTGCGCTGAGGTGCGCGTCGTCTGTGCGCTGCCGGTCCATAGGTCGATCTCCCTTTCGCTCTCCACCTCCGCTCGAACTATGGCACATGAGTCCTTTGGGCTGCACCAGAGCCCGTTATGCGCAGACAGCTGCGACCGCGCCGCATCGACAAGGAGCGGGACACAGCTCACGCGCCTGTGTATGCCCTATGGACGCCCTCGTTGCGCTTCTGAACAGGCGCATGACTGGCCTTGCGGGTAGGTGGAAAACTCGCCGCGCATACTCCACCGTCAACCGGGGCGCGCCTGGACCAGCCCATACATGCTTATACAGTGTCAATTTAGGCTTCTTCAACGATTTGCTCGCCGAGAATCGGCGCATATTCGCGGTGTCAGCGCCGCGTCCAGTCCTCTCTCGACCTCTAGCCAGGGAGCAGAAATTATGAAACGGATCGTGGTGCTCGGCGGCGGATTCGGTGGTATTGCCGCCGCGCAGCGCTTGGACCGCCAGTTTCGCCACGACGACGACATCGAGATCGTCGTGGTGAGCAATACCAACTTTCTCGTTTACACGCCGATGTTGGCCGATGTCGCGGGCGGGACCATCGAGCCACGCCACGCCGTGCCGCCGGTGCGGGCCTTCCTCAAGAAGTCCCACTTCCGTGAGGCATTCGTCAAGGGCATCGACGGCGCCAACCAAACGGTGCATGGGATGCTGATCAATGGGGACAGCGCCGACCTGCACTATGACTACCTTGTCATCGCATTAGGCGCCGTGACCAACTATAGCCACGCCACGGGAGCGGCTGAGTATGCGCTCGGTCTGAAAGACCTGTTCGACGCCTTCCGTCTGCGCAACCGCGCGCTGACGATGCTGGAATGGGCCAATACCACGCGCGACCCCGCGCAGCGCCGGGAGATTCTGACTTTTGTGATGGCGGGCGGTGGCTTCTCTGGCGTCGAAGGGATAGCCGCGCTTGAGGATCTGCTGCGTGGGTCGTTGCGGTACTACCATGACATTAATCCAGACGAACTGCGGCTGATTCTCGCGCCACACGGCGAGCGCCTGCTCACCGAGGTGGATGAGCGTCTGGGCGCTTATGTCGTGGAGAAGTTCGCGCGGCGGACCATCGATGTGCGTCTCGGCGTCGGCGTGAATGCCGTGACCGAACGCACCGCGACCCTCTCGACCGGCGAGGTCATCCCTACCCGCACGGTGATCTGGACGGGTGGCATCATGGTCAATCCCGTGTTGCATAGCGCTGACCTGCCCAAGAGCAAACATGGCGCGATCCAGGTCAACGACCAGCTCCAGGCGCTCACTCATCCAGAAGTCTTCGTGCTAGGCGACTGCGCCGCCGTGCCAACCCCTGATGGCCAGGGTTTCTATTCGCCGACCGCGCAGAACGCGATCCGCGAAGGCCCAGTCGCCGCGGCCAACATCGCCGCCGCGATTCGCAAGACCGGAAAGACGAGGAGCTTTACGTATAAGCCCATCGGCAGTTTGGCGAGCTTGGGCCATCGCCAGGCCGTCGCGCAGATTGGCACCGTCCGGCTCTCTGGTCTGCCCGCCTGGTTCGCCTGGCGCGGCATCTACCTTGCCAAGCTGCCGACCTTTTCTGACAAGGTGCGGATTGGGCTGGACTGGGTGACTGATCTATTCGCGCCGGTCGATACGATGCAGATTCCTATCGTTCGGGAGAATGCGGCATCCATCGGTGGCCTGGAGACTCTTGTAGCGTCTCATGGGACCATGCCATCCGCGCCCGCCATCGGATGATTGGCGCGTTCTGGGCGAATCTGTGCTGAAGCGAAGGAGGAGCGCCATGGCAGCTGATGACCAGTATGACGTGATTATCATTGGGACCGGCGCTGGCGGTGGAACGCTCGCCTACCATCTGGCGCCCTCGGGCAAGCGCATCCTGTTGCTGGAACGCGGCGATTTTCTTCCGCGCGAGCTGGAGAACTGGGATGCCGAAGCCGTGTTCGTCAAGAACCGCTACATCTCGCCAGATACCTGGTACGACGCCAGCGGCAAATCGTTCCAGCCGCAGATCCACTATGTCGTCGGTGGGGCAACCAAACTGTATGGCGCCGCGCTCTACCGGCTGCGCCAGGAGGACTTCGGCGAGCTACATCATCAGGACGGTGTCTCGCCCGCCTGGCCGATCAGCTATGAGGAGATGGAGCCGTACTACACGTACGCCGAGCAGCTGTATCAGGTGCATGGACAACATGGTGAAGACCCGACTGATCCACCTGCCAGCGCGCCCTATCCCTGGCCAGCGGTCTCCCATGAGCCGCGCATGCAACAACTCTACGATGATTTGAAGCGGGCCGGGTATCATGCCTTCCACGCGCCCTGCGGCATCCTGCTCGACGAGCAGCACCGCGCCGCCAGCACCTGCATCCGCTGCCAGACCTGCGACGGCTTCCCGTGCCTGGTGCATGCCAAGTCGGATGCGGAAGTGATCGCTGTGCGCCCAGCACTTGAGTATCCCAACGTCACTCTGCGCACCAATTCACAGGTGGTGAAGCTCAACACCGGCCCCACCGGCCGCGAGGTCACCGAGGTGGTCGTCGAGCGAGACGGCGCGCGCGAGGTCTATCAGGGGAACATTGTCGTCGTCTCGTGCGGCGCGGCCAACTCGGCGAAGCTGCTGCTGATGTCGGCTAACGACAAGCATCCGCATGGGCTGGCCAATGGGTCGGATCAGGTCGGACGCAACTATATGTTCCACAATAGCCGCGCGGTCCTGGCCGTCTCGACCGAACCGAACGACACCATCTTCCAGAAGACGGTCGGCTTGAACGACTTCTACCTGAAGGGCGTCGACGGTTTCGAGTATCCGATGGGCAATATCCAGATGACCGGCAAATCGGTCGCACCGCAGTATCGCGGCGAGAAGCCCAAGCTGACGATGCTCGCGCCTACCTGGTCACTCAACGATGTCTCTCGCCACGCCGTCGACTTCTGGCTCTCCACCGAGGACCTCCCGAAGCCAGACAATCGCGTCACGGTGGATGCGCAAGGGAACATCAAGCTCACCTACACCCCAAATAATCAGGCGGCGGCCGACAGGCTGTACGAGCAACTCAAGTCGATGCTGCCGCAAATGGGGATGCATCCCCATCACCTCATTTCGCGTGACCTCTACCTGCAGACGGAGATTCCCATCGCTGGCGTTGGCCATCAATCCGGCACGTGCCGCTTCGGCGCCGATCCCGCAACCTCGGTGCTGGATATCAATTGCCGCGCGCATGAGGTGGACAATCTCTACGTAGTCGATACGAGCTTCTTCCCCAGCATTGGCGCGGTGAATCCTGCGCTCACTGTCATGGCGAACGCTGTGCGCGTGGGTGATCACATCCTGGAGCGGCTCGGTGTGGCAACAACAACGCCCGCATTGACCGTGAGCGGGAGTCGCACGCACTGAGGCAATAGGTCGCTTGATTCCAGCGCTCGCATGTGTGGATGGAGTCACATCCCACAAGCGTAGCGCAGACCGGAGAGACTGGAGCGCGCCTATGAACTCGGAAGTTGCTGCTCGCGCGTCACTGGCGGTATCGCTGGCCTTTCACATTGTCTTCGCCGCGCTCGGCATCGGCCTGCCGCTCATGTTCTGTATCGCCGAAGGCATTGGGCTGCGCAAGCGCGACGCCACCTGGTATGTTCTGGCGCGGCGCTGGAGCCGGGCGGCTGGCATCCTCTTTGTGGTCGGCGCGGTCTCCGGCACCGCGCTCTCGTTCGAGTTCGGACTGCTCTGGCCACGCTTCATGGCCTTTGGCTCGGGCATCTTTGGGCTGATGTTCACCTTCGAGGGTTTCTGTTTCTTCCTGGAGGCGATCTTTCTGGGCCTCTATCTTTTCGGCTGGGATCGCCTCTCACCCCGCACCCATTGGCTCTGCTCGTTCCCAGTAGTGATCACGGGAGCGCTCGCCTCGCAGTTCATCCTGTCGGTCAACTCGTGGATGAACACGCCGACTGGCTTCACGCTCACCAATGGCACGGCGACGAACATTGATCCGATTGCAGCGATGTTCAACCCCATGGCGCCCTCGCAGGCAATCCATATGCTCGTCGCGGCGTATCAGGTCACCGGCTTTACCATCGCCGCGGTATATGCCGCTGGCCTGCTCCGCGGTCGCAACAATAGCTATCACCGCCGGGGCGTGCTCCTTGGCATGCTCGTCGCGGCGGTGATGATTATCCCGCAAGCGATTGCCGGAAGCTGGATTGGCGAGGCGCTCGCGCGCAACCAGCCGCAGAAGCTGGCCAGCATCGAAGGTCTGTTTCAGACCACCGCACATGCGCCGCTGGCGCTCTTCGGATGGGTGGATACGGCGGCGCAGCAGATCTATTTTGCCATCAATATCCCGGACATGCTGAGCTTCCTCGCGTTTAATCACTTCGATGCCACCGTCACTGGTATGGACGCCTTCCCGCAGAATACGTGGCCCGGACCTGTGCTCGTGCCAATTGCCCACCTGGCCTTCGATACGATGGCGACCCTGGGCGGGCTGTTCCTGCTCGTACCCCTCGTCTTCTGGTTCTTCTACTTTCGCCAGCATCGCGCGGTCCCAACTGCGCGCTGGTTGATGTGGGTGCTGTTGATTTGCAGCCCGCTCACGTTTGTGGCTCTTGAGGCGGGTTGGGTGACGGCCGAGCTAGGGCGGCAGCCCTGGATCATTTACAACATCATGCGGACCAGCGACGGCGTCACGACCAATGGCGGCGTCGCGTTCTTCTTCTTTGTCTTCCTGGCCATTTATATCGCTCTGGCGATAGCAACCATTGCGTTGCTGAGACGGCTCGCGCGCGAGCACAAGACGTTTAACCCGGAGAAGAAAGTGGTCGGCAGTGCTGAATAGCGCGTTGGCGCTCGTCGTCCCAGGCAGGCGCACCTGCCTCGACAGGTTGGCCGATGCGCTGACACATACAAGAGCAGGCGGTGTCCCATGTCACAGAGCACCCTGGCCACGTTGGCCGCGGCCCTCGCCTGGGTGGCGCTGATTGCCTATGCCGTGCTCGGTGGCGCGGATTTCGGCGGCGGGATCTGGGATTTGCTGGCCAGCGGGTCGAGGGCCGAGCGTCAGCGCGCGGTGATAGCCCGTGGCATGGGCCCTGTCTGGGAGTCCAACAACGTCTGGCTCATCTTTGTATTGGTGGTCACCTGGACGGCTTTCCCCACCGTCTACGCAGGGATCTCGACCGCCCTTTTTATCCCAATTACGCTGGCCGTCATTGGCATCGTGCTGCGTGGGGCGGCGTTCAGCTTTCGCTCGAACTATGGCCGGGAAGTAGGGTCAGGCGTGCGCTGGGGCTATGTCTTCAGCATCGCGAGCACGATCACACCGTTTCTCTTTGGCACGATAGCCGGGGCGCTGGCGAGCGGTAACATCCGAGTCTCAACCGGACCACCTTTGCAGGTGCAAGACAATCCGTGGACGACCTGGACGACCCCTTTCGCCCTCACCTGCGGCCTGTTTGCGGTCGCGCTTTGCTCGGTCCTTGCGGCGACTTACCTCACCATTGATGCCCGCAAGGCAGGAGACGACGCAGTCGCCGAGGATTTTCGGCTGCGCGCGCTCGTCGCTGGCGCTGTGACCGCGGCGCTGGGGGCGCTGGCGGCGGTGCTTGCGATCTCCGAGGCGCCTACCCTCTGGCAAGGACTGATCGGCAAGGCCCTGCCCTTCGCCATCGCCGCAGTGGTGATTGGCCTGGCCACGGCCGCCGCGTTGCTGCGTCGGCTCGACTATCTTGCCCGCGTGCTGGTGGCAGCGGAGACGGCATGTATCTTCCTGGCCTGGGGTGTCGCCCAATGGCCGTATTTGATCGTGCCAGATGTGACGGTGGATAATGCCGCCAGTCCAGCCTCCGTGCTCGGACCACTATTGATTGTCTCCGTCCTTGGTCTGGTAATTCTCCTGCCTTCGCTCTGGTACCTCTTTACGGTCGTCAAGCGTACCCCGAGACGGAGCACACCTTCAGTTGGGACCGGGGTCACGACGGCTGCTTTCGTCGCATCACTCCCGCTCGCCGATCCCGATGTGCCGCCACCTCATACCGCCCCGCTGTCCGCGCAAGCCTCGGCGGTTGTGCTGCCCGCGCTACCGGGCGGCCCAACCATGCAACGGATTGCGCCGGTGCTCGCTGCTCTGTTCGCGATCGCTGCCGCCCCCCTCATTACCGGCATATTTGAGGGCATGAGTCGCGGCATGCACCGTGGCATGCAGCAGGGTCTTGAGCGTGTCCAGCGTCGGCGCAACCAACGGCATCGGAGCGCGCATGCACATTAGCCCCAATACATGAACTAAAGAGGTTTCCTTGCTGGCAGCAGTCTGGGCCAATCCTCATCACTGGAGCCTGCCGAGGAGAATAATTGATAACCCTGCGATGTGAGATGGCTGCTGGCCAGGGAGTATGAGAATGACGGACTTAAGCACGTTTGACCTTACCATCGCAATCGAGGTTTTCTTGTTGCTGCTAATCGGCGTTGGTCCCAAGATAGCCCTGGTGCCTTTTCTCGAAATGACCGCAAAGATGGACAAACCGATCAGGGACAAGGTCGTTCGCAAGATGCTGCGCACGGCGTCCATCACCGCTGTTCTGCTCATGATATTCGGCGGGCTGCTGACGCGGCTGCTCCATTTTTCGACGGGCGCGCTGGCCATCGCTGGCGGGATCATCTTGCTCGTGATCTCAATGGCGATGATCCTCAGTCGCGGTGAGCGGCAGACGCAGCACGATACATCGGCCGCCAGCGACCCTATGAAGCTCGCCGTCTTTCCCCTCGCGGTCCCCTACCTGCTCAATCCCGCGGGCATCGTGACGCTCGTCACGGTCTCGGCGGAAGCCGGGTCGCTCGGCATCTTCGCCATCGTCCTTGGCCTCCTCGTCCTGGTGATCGTTATCGATGTTATCGTGTTCCGCTGGGCTGAACGAGTGAGCGCGCATCTTGATGAGAGCCGCATGTTGGTGACCGAGAAGGTCTTTGGCTTCCTGCTGGCTGCGCTGGCGGTCCAGCTGGCGTTGAATGGCTTAGCTGACCTCGGCGTAATTCACCTCGTGGGGCATTAGATGTCTACATACGAAGCGAGCGCGACGGTTACGTTGCTCGTCGCGCTCGACCTTCGTTGCCAGTGGTGTGTGGCGGCAGCGGCCTAGGCGGGGTTTGGCCCGGTGTCGCTGCCAGACGCGGTGGACTCGGGCGGAGGAGTCTCGCCACTGGCTGGGGCGGTGGTAGAAGTATCCGGGGTTGATGTGCCGGGCGTCGCCGCGCTTTGTGTGGATGCGCTCGACGCTGTCGTATCACTCGACGCGCCACTGGCCACTGGAACCTCGACAGGCTGTTCGGCTTCGAGCTGCGAGGCGATATCCGCGCGCACCGCCTCGGTGACGACGTCCGCGCCGTACTGCTGAAGCTCAGCCTCGACCTCGCGCACCCAGACGTCCTCGATCACGGCGATCAACGCCGAGGTGTTGGGCTTCAGTCCTTTGCCGACCTCGCGCAGACGGTCGTCTGGGAAACCGGCGTCGTGCAGCTTGGCGGAGAACCCGCCGACGGCCGCTCCTACCGCGGCGCTTGCCAGGATTGACGGTGGGAAGATCAGGCCCACCACCCCACCGATGACACCGCCAATCACCGCGCCTTTGCCGCCGCGCATGTCCGCGGTCTCCTTGAAGTGGAGCTTGCCCTTGTCATCCTTCCAGAGGACGGCAGCGTTGCGGATGCCAATCAGCCGATCTTTCTTGGCCTGTTTGAGTTGGCCCAGCGCCTTCTCGGCGCCATCCTCGTCGTTGAACGCGGCGAGCACGACTTCTACGGGAACATCGCTCTCTTTGCTCATCCCAGTCCTCCTGTGCGTCCAGCACAACCACAATTTCGCAATCACTTGCCCAGGCGGCCACGCCGTGAGGGTACTTGCCAGGCAGTGTCACGCGGGCCTGGCACCGCCGCGCCATCCTCAACATCCTCGACGGGAGGCTCAAAGGCCAGTATTTTCCTCCCTTAAGCGATGGCTTCTATCGGCGCCTACGCGGCCACCATAGCGCCCATCCGTTTGATCGCGAACGCCTTGATGATGTCGGTGATGCCATGGAGCAGCGCCCAGACTCCCGCAAAGATAAGCAGCGTATAGGCCTGCGTGGCGAGGAACTGCCCGCCTGCCCAGAAGCCTAGCAGGACCATGATGATCCCCGAGATCAACCCGAGCCACCACAGCGAATTGTTTGCCATGGTTGCGAATGCTTCGATGATCCAGAAGATGCCGACCAGCGCGAACAGGAAGCCGAGGAGATCGGCTACCGCGAGGAAGGTCTGCACTGGATTGAATAGGGCGTAGATGCCCCCGATGAGGAGGATTACGCCGAAGACGGCCCAGAGCCAGCGCCAGCCGCCCGAGACAAACGCGACGGTCAGCTCCTCGATTCCTGCCACCAGGAACATGATGCCGATTACGATACCAACGAGCGTAATCGAGCTTTGCCTGAACTGCAGAATGACAATCGAGGCGAGAATCCAGAGGATTCCACTGACGAGCCACCCCCACCACCACTTGCTCAGCGCTTGCGCCGCCTGGCGGGCCTCCGCGGTTTGTGGTTGCGCCGCGGCGTTCATTGACGTATCCATTGCTCCCCTCGTTTCTTTTCCACTACAGTCATGTGCAGTCATGTGCATGCCTGGCATGCGCCCATGCGCTCACAGGTCGGATCAGGGATGATGGCTGAAATGCGACTGTCTGCGTCATCGTCTCTGCGCCGTCACCAGCAGCATATGTCAGGCGCACGCTGTAGACCTCGCCCCAAAAGCGGGAGCAAAAGGCGAGTCTTGAACTATCCCCCTGAGCGGGCGCGTTCCCTCTCCCAAGGGTGGGGAGACTCACCAGGTATATGCTGATGCCGCGAATAGACATATCAGGTCAACGCAGTTCGCAGCCATCCCCCGATTCGCCCGACCGCTAATAGATTTCGGGAACCATATGATAGGCCCGCTCCGGTGGTTTATAGCCGTTGCGATGGTGTGGCTTGCCGAGTTTGATCTCTTCCTGCGGGAAATCCTTATAGGGGATCAAACTCAGAAGGTGCGCGATACAATTCAGTCGCGCCCGCCTCTTCACGTTCGCATCGACGACATACCAGGGAGATGCAACCGTATCGGTCGCGTCGAACATGGCATCCCTTGCTCGCGAGTAGTCGTACCAGTGACGATGCGACTCGATATCCATCGGGCTGAGCTTCCAGACCTTTCTGCCGTCGCCAATCCTGGCCTTGAAGCGGCGGTCCTGCTCTTCCTCGCTGACCTCAAGCCAGTACTTGATCAGGATAATGCCCTGCTCGATGATAAGCTGCTCGATAGCCGGGGTGTTCTTGAGGAACTCCTCATACTGTTTGTCGGTGCAGAAGCCCATCACATGCTCGACGCCAGCCCGGTTATACCAGCTGCGGTCGAAGATGATGACTTCACCCGCCGCCGGAAAGTGCGCCATGTAGCGTTGAAAGTAGATCTCGGTCTTCTCGCGCTCGGTTGGCTTGGGCAGCGCCACATGGCGAAAGATGCGCGGGCTGACCCGCTCGGTAATGCGCTTGATCGTGCCTCCCTTGCCCGCCGCGTCGCGTCCCTCAAACACGATGACGACCCGCAGCCCCTCATGTGTCACCCAGCGCTGCAATTTCACCAGCTCGACATGGAGCTTCGCCATCTCTTTCTCGTATGCTTTGCGCTTCAGCTTCGCTTTGCCGGGTTTTTGGGCGGGTTTTGCATCCTGGGTGATCTGCGGGCGTTCTACTTCCTTCACCTTCGACATCGTCTATCCCCTTTCAAGGCGCTTCTCATCGCTATCGTGGCCGTCTGTATCCCTCACGACTCAAGCGGCCTGCTCCTCAGCGTCTTGCGTTTCAGCCGCGGCTGTGGGTGACGCCGCCGCGCGCCGCCGGAAGATCTTGGCTATCTCGATCACCCACAGAATCACCGAGCCGGCGACGATGCAGACGACCCACTGGCCGATGTTGAGGCCGGATGTCTGGAAGAGCCGGTTCATGAAATCCGGCGCCGTCACCAGGAATATCGCCAGCAGCGACCAGCCGCAGGTTCGCAGCAACCGGGTGCTTTGCAGCGTCTCATGGTTAAATACCGAGCGTAATTCGTCATTCGTTTCGAGCGCATAGAAGATGCTGGCCAGCGAGAAGACGGTCATGCCCATGGTATGGGCGACCGTGGCGCTCAAGTGCGCGCTGACAATCGCCCACTGCATCACGCCGAGCGTGCATATCCCAAGGATGAGGCCGACGATAACCAGGCGGGCGAAGAGCTGGGCCGGGAGAATCTGCGCGCCAGCTTTGCGGGGTCGGCGCTGCATCAGGCCCGGCGTTGGGTTGCCAAGACCAAGCCCGACGGAGAGCAGGACGTCAATTGTGAAGTTAATCCACAGCACCTGCAAGGGCAGGAAGGGAACGCC
>Ga0070713_100000285_pt1 | contig 33375 bp, 25 predicted proteins | sample LARL82metaG_FD_65465 | JGI IMG/M metagenome (GOLD analysis project Ga0070713, IMG submission 65465) | Corn, switchgrass and miscanthus rhizosphere microbial communities from Kellogg Biological Station, Michigan, USA - LAR L8-2 metaG | ecosystem: Host-associated > Plants > Roots > Rhizosphere ... | reverse complement strand
AGCACTCAATACTCGTTGAACATGCAGTCATCAGATGATCAGCCGTGGCAGTGGCACCCGTATCCCCAGAACCGCACGGCTCCGTTGCTCGGCGGCCCGCCACTCACGGCGCCCGTCGATGGCGCGGACCACGTCCGCGGCCAGCCGAACGCTCTCGTCACTCTCGTTCAGTACGCCGACTTCGAGTGTCTGAATTGCGTTCGCGCCTTTCCGCTGCTCGTTAGGTATCTCGAGCAGTTTCGCGGTACACTGCGCCTGGTGTTCCGCCACTTTCCGCTGTCCTGGGAGCACCCTGCATCCGCACTGGCCGCGCGCGCCGCGGAGGCCGCCGGGCGGCAGGGCAAGTTCTGGGAGATGCACGACGAGCTGTTTCGCAACCCCGGCATGCTTCATCGCGAAGCCTTACACGCGCATGCCGCGTCGATCGGCCTCGATCTGGGCCGCTTCACGGCAGACCTCGAGGATCCGTCGCTGGTCGAACGCATCCAACGGGATGTGTCGAGCGGGCGCGAAAGCTCGGTGAACGCCACGCCGACCTTCTTCATCGACGGCGCTCGTTATGCCAACTCTCGCAACGTAGAGGGCATGCACGACGCGATCTTCGAGGCGGCTATGCGAAGTGCCCGGAGGGAACTGGAAGGGTGAGTCTCTTGGCTGGTAACTGGTGGCTGGTGGCTGGCGGCTGGTGAATTCGGACAGTCACCAATCACCAACTGCCGCGTCTCTATTGCGCTCTTGGCGTCGTCATTCAATCTTGACCCGTCGCTACCACCGTGAAGCTCTCCCGCCTTTCGCGGTCGCCGACTCCCACCTGGCCGCAAGGCTCACTCCCCGCCGAACTCGCTATGCCTCGCTCTCCCGTGGAGCGAGCTGCGGAAGATCTCCGCTCGCCCACGGATGTGCCCGCCGCGAATGCCGTTCGCGTCAGCGAAGCACGATATCGTACGCTGATTCAGGCGATCTCGCAGATCGTCTGGACGCGGTCGCCTGCTGGAGAGTTCGTCGAGCGGCAGCTGGCTTGGGAGGAATTCACGGGCCAGTCACCCGACGAGTATCTGAGCTGGGGATGGCTCGACGTCATCCACGAGGATGACCGACTTCGGGTGAAGCAGAATTGGAAGCGCGCCGTCGAAGCAGCATCCCCGTACTACGCCGAGTACCGTTTGCGGTCGCGAGACGGCATTTACCGGTGGGTCGCAGTTCGGGCGGCACCGGTGCTGGAGGCGAATGGGTCCGTTCGCGAATGGATCGGAACCCACAGCGACATCGACGCAACCAAGCGGGCCACCGAGGAGCGGGCGCGCCTTTTCGAGTCGGAGCGTAACTCGCGACGGTCCGCCGAGCGTGCGATGAACCGCTTACGATCGGCATGGAGCGTCGCCGACGCTGCAAGCGCCGAGGTGAGCCTCGACGGCATGCTTCACACGCTGTCCGAAGGCCTCCGCGTCGCTCTTCAGGCCGACGAGGCGACGGTGTTGCTCCTCGATCTCGACAGCTCGGAGCTCGTGGTGTGCGCCTGGGTTGGTTTGGAGCGCGACGTCTCGCAGGAAACGCGAGTCAGACTGGGTGAAGGATTCGCCGGGCGCGTGGCGCTCGCTCGCACCCCCATTGTCATTCCTCAGGTCACGGCGGCGGACGCGCTGAGCCCATTTCTCACCGAGCGGCTCACGTCGGTGATCGGAGCGCCGGTTCGGGCCTCGGGGCGTCTCGTAGGCGTCATTCACGCTGGCACGATCGAGGCGCGGGAGTTCAGCGAGGAGGACGTCATCCTCCTCCAGTTGATCGCCGATCGTGTCGCGCACGCTATAGAGCGCGCCCGTCTTCTCGATGCCGAACGCGCGGCGCGGGCCGAGGCGGAGCTTGCGAACCGCGCGAAGATGGAATTCCTCGCGATGATGTCGCATGAGCTGCGCACGCCGCTCAATGCCATCGCCGGCTACGCGGAGCTCCTTGCCATCGGATTGCGAGGTCCCCTCACCGAGGCACAGCTCGCGGACGTGCTGGCCATTCATCGCAACGAGCGGCATCTGTTGTCCCTCATTGAGGAAGTTCTCACGTTTGCCAAGCTCGATGCCGGGCGCATTCGCCTCGAGCCAGAGGATGTCCGGGTTTCGGCAGCACTTGCGTCGATGGGCGATCTCATTGCGCCGCAAATGGAGCAGAAGGAGCTCGAGTATCGGCTCGAGCCCTGCGATTCCAACCTTGCCGTCTTCGCCGACGTCGAGAAGCTGCAGCAGATCGTGCTCAATCTTCTGTCCAACGCCGTGAAGTTCACGCCGGCTGGCGGCCAGATCACCGTCGCGGCGGCACTGCACGACCCGAGCGGTCAGATCGAGATTCGCGTTCGCGACACCGGCATTGGTATCCCGCGCGACAAGATAGAGTCGATCTTTGAGCCATTCGTTCAGTTGGATGGCGGGCTGACGCGAAAGAATCAGGGAACGGGTCTGGGACTGGCCATCAGCCGCGACCTCGCGCGAGCAATGCATGGAGACCTCATCGTCCTGAGTGAGGAAGGGCAGGGTGCCGAGTTCGTCCTCACGCTTCCACGCGGCGAGCTACCGCGCACGCGGACGCTGCCTCAGCCCTGACAGTTGGCGGCGGCGTCTTCGTCGCGTCCGAGGGCAACGATCGCATTTCACCGGTGCCCACCTACTGCGCCGTGGTGGCGACGCTCCGGCCGAGCAAGCCATCCATGAATGGCTTCGCGATACACTGATAGAACGTCTTGTCCCCGCAAAGCGACTCGGCCTGCCGCTCGACGTAGTTCTTTACCTTGCTCGGGTAGGTCTTGCAGTTAGGCGTGTTGGTCCCCTTCACGCACCCATTGTATTTCAGCAAGCCCTTCTGCACTTCGCTCGGCGTCGCCATCTGCTCGCCGGACTTTTTCTTTATGTACTCGCTCAGGATGTAGACGCCGTACTTCAAGTTCGTCGAATCGGAGGCGAGGTCCGTTCCGAACTTTTCTCCGAGCGACTTGAGCCAGATCTTCGGGTACACCTGCATGAGTCCCACGGCACCCACGTTCGACAATGCATTGCTGACGAACAAAGCGTTCTCAGTCAGCATTACGCCGAAGATCACAGCGGGCGGTATGCCGTCCTGATACGCTTCCCGCACCGCGTAATAGGCAATCGAGTCGGCGCGCTCCTGCGACATTCGACCGGTGCGCACGAGGTCCGCCGCAAACGCCGCACTGTCTATCGCGAACTGTGGACTCTTGAGTAGCGTTGCCAGTCGCCCCGTATCCGCCGGCGCGGCGAGCGGTGCGAGGATGGGCTTCGTCGCTGGGACCCGGTCGGCCAGGCTCTGAACCACGGATGGCTGACCGGCGAAGATTGGGCGCTCGTGATTAACGGCGAACACAATGGCAGCAATCAGTACGATCAGGGCGACCACGTCGCCCACCAGCGCGACTACACGCCGCTTCGTTATGTGGGAAGCGGCCCCGCGACGTCCTGGCGTGCCGTCCGAGCGACGATCCTGGCGCTCGCGCCGCTTCTCCTCGGCTGAACTGGGGCCGAGTGGTGCGTTCGTGAGAACATCGCCTGATCCTGGCATAATCCCGAACATTGCAACTCGTACACCCGTGCCGAGCAGGAGAACCGGAGCGGACGCTACCATTGCGTGATTGCTTGGCCCCGAATGAATGGCGAGCCTGGAATTACGGAGAGCCGCGGAACCGAATGGCTGAAACTTCCTGCTCTTCTCGCATATCGGCTGTCATCCCTAACGCCACAGCCGCCGCGATGAGCGCAGCCCCCACCAGACCCTGTGGATAATTCCCCAGTAGCTCGCCATCCGGGCCAAGGTCCTCCGAAAACAGGCCAAGGTGATTTGCGCACGATATTAGCCCGCGCATCACCTCACGTGCCTTCGCCGTCTCGCCTCCCCGGGCGAGACACTCGACGTACCAGAACGAGCAGAACGTAAAGCTCGGTGCGGCGAAGGCGCCCGCGTCGCTGTCCATGCCCAACATCTCGTAGCGGCGAACGCGCCCATCTCGCACCAGACGCTGTTCGACGAGGCGCAGCGTCGATTGCCAGCGGGGGTCGTTTGCCGGGATGAAGCCGACCAGCGGCATCACCAGGCAGGCCGCGTCGATGGTATCGCCGCCTCGCGTGCCGGCGAATGCACCTAACGACTCGTTCCAGAATTCTCGGTCGACATCGGCGCGGATCGCCTCGCGCACTCGTTCCCACTCCGCTCGAGGCGCGGGGAGTCGTCGTCGCCTGGCGATGCGAAGCGCGCGATCCATGGCGACCCAGCACAGCACTCGCGAGTACAGAAACTCCTGTCCGCCCGCCCGCACTTCCCAGATTCCCTGATCGGGGCGGTGCCAGTTGCGAGAGACCCAATCCGTCAGCTGCGCCACACGCGTCCACAGTGACCGCGTCATTCTTTCCGCATGCCCGTCTCGTTGGTGGAGCGTGTCCATCAGCTCGCCGTAGATATCGAGCTGCAGTTGATCGTGTGCGGCGTTCCCGATACGAATCGGCCGAGAGCCGCGATACCCATGCAGGTGGTCCAGCGTGCTCTCCGCCCTCGGTTCATTTCCATCCATCGTGTAGAGGGTCCGAAGCTCACCCGGCGACGCTGCCTGCTCGCAGCGCTCGACCAGCCACCGCGTGAAGCTGCGTGCCTCCTTAAACAATCCAACGCCGCCGAGGGCTTTGAGAACGAAGGCCGAATCGCGGATCCACGCATAGCGAAAGTCCCAATTCCGCGAGCCGCCGATGTTCTCGGGCAGCCCGAAGGTTGGGGCGGCGACGATGGCGCCGGTGCGACGGCTTTGAAGCAGCTTGAGGGTGAGCGCCGATCGCCGGACTGCGCCGCGCCACTCCCCGCGGTAATTGGACTTCGCAATCCAGCGTCGCCAGAACACGACGGTTTTGCGAAGTGCTCGCCGCGCCCATCGGTCGACGTCGGCACTCATAGGATGCGGCGCGGCGTCCAACTCGAGCACAAACCCGATGCGGTCACCGGCCTTCAATTGCAGCACGGCGGCAATGTCCCGTCCCGCAAAGCGCAACGGCGCACGAGTCGTCAAGCGCAGCGCCGCCCCGACGAGCGGCACAAAATCGGCCGAGCCGGCGCGTAGCGCGACGAGATGCGTGCCGCGAGCGTAGTCGAAGCGCGGCGCGCAGACGCAGCGCACGCGTGCACTGCCTCGCAGCATGCGCACGTAGCGCACAATGCGGCTCGCCGAGGAACGCCGTTCCACCGGCATGAAATCGAAGATTTCGAGCTCCGCGCCACCACCCGTCAATCGCGTGACCAGGACGTTCGTATCGCGGAGATACCGCTGCTCGCGATTGGTGAGCGCCGTAAGAGGCTCGATCGAGAATGAACCGCCACGCTCGGCGTCGATGAGGCGCGCGAACACCGTTGGCGAATCGAACTCCGGCGCGCAGAGGAAATCGATCGTACCGTCGGTCGCAACGAGTGCTGCCGTCCGCAGATCACCGATCACGCCGTGCGCGCCGATCGGCGGATACTGCAGATCGTTGGTCGCCCGGTCGCGACTCACGCCGTCAGTATCCGCCACAACAGCATTCGTCAGAAGCCCAGTTTCAAAGTCACGAACATGTTGCGTGGCGGGAGGACGTAATAATACGGCGTATTGTCGCTACCGTACCCGCTCCCGTATCGCTTGGAGTTCGCCAGGTTGTTCCCGCGCAGTTCGATCGCGTCGTGCGCGGAAAATCGCCATGCAATGGCGCCATCAACGATATACGCGGCAGGGAGAACGAGCGCGGGATTCTCGGTGTTGTCGAGCTGCGAGCGTCCGGTGAACCGCCCTTCGCTCCACAAGGAGATGGTACGCGTCACCTCCCATTCCAGTCGCTGTGCCGTGATGAGCTTCGGAGTCAGCAGTGGTTCGACGTCGTGAAACGATTCACCGCTCGCGTCATCTGTGTACTCGGCGATGCGGGCCTGCATCAGCGTAGCGTTCACCGACGCGCGAAGCGATGGCGTGAGCCGATAGCCGGCATCCAGCTCGATGCCGCGGCGGTAGCTCGCGGCCACATTCTTCCGCAAGGGAAGTCCCTGATAGCTGAGTGCACCGATTGGCTCGATCTCGTTGCGGAAGTCCATCGAGAAGACATTTGCCTGCAGGTGGCTTCGCGTCGTGTTCACCGTCAGTCCCGCCTCGGCATCATGCACCGTTTCGGGTCGCACGCGTGAGAAGGAGCCGACGAACGCGACATTCGAGGTGTCCAGGTTGTCGAAGCCAGCGAACATGTCGAGCCGCGCTGGCTCACGACTCGTCGTGCCGTAGGACCCGTAGGCCGAAAGAGAGGTCGTTAGGCGATACGTGAGCCCGGCCCGGGGACTCATGAAACGCCAGGTGATCGACTGACCGGGTATGTCGGCATGCACGTCGGGAGCGTAGCTGAATTCTGCCCGGCGAAGTTGAATGTCTCCAAAGAGCGTCGCCCGTCCGACGTCGTACGCCACTTTCGCAAACCCGCTCTGGTCGTCCTTGTGGCCGGTATTGAAGTACACAGCATCGGTGAGGTCCGGCCTCACGAAGGCATAGTGATCGCGCGAATAGCGATTCACGTTCAAGCCGACGTTCACACGCATGCGCTCCGTCTGCCAGTTCCATGCGCTCGTCAGGCCGTACCAGCGAAAGTCGAGGTGATAGTTCCAGAGGTCGGGATCGATCGCCACGTCGTAGTTTCCCATCGACGATATGCGATACAACGTCGCGGACCACGATGAGCTACTTCCCAGCAACCTGGTGTACGCTGCCGAAACGAGCTGTTCGCCGAAGCGATCGAGCTCTGTCGGCTGGAGCGGATTGATGCGCCGATCGTGCGCCAGCTCCGTGTCGGGCACGGCGAGATAGCTGAGCGTGTCGTGCAACAGTCCAGCCGTCGCCATCACCTTGAACACGTCGCGCGCGCCAAAGTAGCCCGCACTCAGGAGTCCCGATCGACCGAGCACACCCGAATGATAGCGGTAACCGTTGGACTGCAGGTCCGTTAGGCGCGCATAGAACGCGACGCCGTCGTCGAACAGTCCGGAGCGATACTCGGCGCTCGCGCGCTTCGAGCCGAACGAGCCGCCCTCGAGCTGCAGTTGCGTTCCCGCGCGGCTGGCGAGCGGCGCCGTCTCGAAGTTCATCGACCCCGCGAACGACGCCGTACCCGCGCTGCTCGTGCCGACACCGCGCTGGATCTGCACCGATTCGACGCTGCTCGCGAGATCCGGAAAATCGGCGAAGTAGAGCACCTGATCTTCCGGATCGTTCAGGGGAATGCCGTCGATCGTTAGGTTGATGCGCGACTGATCGATGCCGCGCAGTCGCGTGTAGCTGTATCCCCAGTAGTTGCCCGTCTCGGCGTAGGACGTAATCGACGGCGTTCCCTGCAGCAGCAAAGGCACTTCCTGGCCAAAGGAGCGCTGCACGATTTCGGCTCGCGTGATCGTCCGCTGAGAAACCGGTGCTCCGTCATCGGCTGTCCCGCCCCGAATGGCAGTGACGGTCATACCCTCCAGCGTGCGGGGCGAGGGTGCGAGTTGCAGGACGACGTCAGTCGTAGCGACGACTATCTCTCGCGTCGCATAGCCAACGCGTGAAAAGCGCAAGCGGGCGGGCAGAGCCGCTTCGAGATGGAATCGGCCTGCATTGTCACTCACGGCCTGTCGCCGGCTGGCGACGTCCAGAACCACGACGCTTGGCACGCCGGCATGCGTCGCCGAGTCGGTAATCTGGCCCGTGAGCTGGGGCTGTTGCTGCAGGAGTGCCGCGAGGATTGGTGCAAGTAGCGACGCGGTCATTGGCGTATCCTCGCTTGGATACGTCGCGCGTCGGCGTCCGCATGGCGGACGATCGAGCGAATCGACATTTGGCTGACTCCCTACGCCGGTGCGAACCGGATCAGGTTCAACGGGACTCTCTCAGCCGTGCGCCCTGAGTGGCGCCGGCACCCCGGTCAATGCGGAAATGTAATGGGCAGAGGGCAGAGGGTTGAGCCGAAGAGGGCCAATCGGGGCGGCTCGTCTCGTTGAACGACATCACCGATCGAAAACGAGCGGCCGATCGATCTCTGGCAGACGATGTCCTATTGCGGGCGTCTATAAGGACGGGCATTGGCTGCTGCGCTTGCTTCGGAAGCCGCTCTAGAGGCGCCTGGCGAGTCCAGGTGTTGGCACACCCCCTGCCCATAAAGGCGGGACCCAAATGGGGAGAAGGCCATGAAACGATATGCGATGATTATCCTGGCCGCGCTCGCGACAGCGGCGGCGGGCTGCCACAAAGACAACGCGAACAGCGACGCGCTTCAGAAGGACCTGAACCTCGCGAACCAGACCGATTCGGCGCGGCGAATGGACAGCATTTCGGCTGTGGAGCGTGGATACGCAGCGCCGGTTTCGACGGCACGGCGCACGGCCAGCCGCGGCACCGAGTCTCACTCGACGTCGACCGTTCGGCACAGCAGCTCTTCGAGCGGCTCCTATAGTGCGGCGGCGCCCGCTCCAGCTCCGACGACGACCACCGTGAAGAACACCAAGCGTGACGCGGCGATCGGCGCTGCCGCCGGTGCGATCCTCGGTGCCACCACGAGCCGAAACAAGGTGAAGGGCGGCATCATCGGCGCGGCCGCGGGCGGCATTCTTGGCGGAGTGATCGGAAACAACGTCGACGTCAAGAAAAAGAAAAATCCGTAAACGGTTGGCTGTGCTGACGTGTGGACATGGAAAGGCGGCGTTCAGCGCCGCCTTTCTGCTTTTCGCGTAAGCTCCTAACTCCTTGACCCTAGCCCCTTTTCAGCGGCCCCGGAGTCGATTAGCTTGGGGCGAGCGAAAAACGCGCTTATGCGCGCTACCAGTGGGTGTATGAGGGACCTGGAGACTCAACGCTCAGGTCCCTCGTCATTTATCTGTTCGCACGCCCGCGCGGGGGCGGGTTTCCGCGAGTAGGGTCATCTAGTCGGTAGGTACGGTTCGTCCGGACACTCCGACATCACCAAGGACAGGGAGTAGGACGAATGCGTACGACCGGCGTTGTAAAGTGGTTCAACGACGCGAAGGGCTTCGGGTTTATCACCCCGGAGAATGGACAGAAGGATTGCTTCGTGCATCATTCGGCAATTCAGGGGAAGGGCTTCAAGACACTCGCCGAAGGCGAGCGCGTGGAGTTCGATATCGTCCAGGGCGCCAAGGGACCGGCGGCGGAGAACGTCGTCAAGATTGCCCAGTAACGCAGGTGCAAGCGTAACGAGCACCAGCCTCGGGGTCGCTCGAGATGATCGAGCGACCCCGAGGCATTTCCGCATTCTCGCAGCATAGCTGAGGAGAGGAGTTACATGATCGAGATCAAGATCGAGGAAGGGGACCGTTTGGATTGGGCGCTCAAGGTTTTCAAGCGTCGCATCGCCAAGTCTGGCATTCTGAAGGACCTTCGGAAGAAGCGCCATTACGTGAAGCCAAGTGAGGCGCGGCAGCTCAAGGCGGCGGCTGCCCGGCGGCGCCAGCGCAGCGCCTCGCGCGAACGCTGAGCACGCGCGCGAACCGCGAGCCGAGGCGACATGGCCAAGGAAGAGCCGATACAACTCGAAGGACAGGTCACCGAGGTATTGCCGAACGCGACGTTTCGTGTGTTGCTGACGAACGGGCATACCGTGCTCGCCACGCTTGGCGGCAACATGCGCCGATTTCGCATTCGCGTCCTCCAGGGTGACCGCGTTACTATCGAGGTCTCGCCGTACGATCTGAGTCGCGGGCGCATCATCTTCAGGCACAAGACATAGCAGAGAGGGGCCACGCGGTCGTGCCGCGGGCGTGCGTCCCCGGGCGTCTGTCGCGCGGCCATTGCGTTGACAGCATGCCCTCCCCTCGCCTAACGGCGGTCGTCCTTGCCACGGTCGTCGCCCTCCCCGTGTACGCGCAGGATACGACCTCGACAAAATCGGCCCCACCGTCACAGCCTCCGGCCGCCGCGCAGCCACAGGTCAAGGTCGACGGATTCCTGCAGCTCTGGTATAGCGACGGGCACACCCTCACCAATGCCCACGACAGCTACCGGGTGAGACGAGCCTTTGTGATGGTCAACGGCGTCATTTCACCGCGAGTCCGTTGGCGTGTGGGCGTGGATGCCGCCAAGGCACTCAGCCTAACGAAAAGCTCGACAGTCGTCAGTGACTCGAACGTTTTGAGCGACGCGAACGTCGACCAGCGGTCGCGGATTCTACAGGACGCGGCAATCACGATCACCGTCGCTCCCGCCCTCCGGCTCGACGTCGGTCAGCAACTGATCCCGCTCTCGTACGAGGGCGTTGCCCTTACCTGGAATGTCGAAACGGTTGCGCGCACGATGTTCATCGAGGAACGCTCCCGTGGCGGGACACTCGGAGACATTCGCGACATCGGCGCGACGGCGTTGGGAAGCATCGTCGACGGCTACGTCAACTATCAGATCGGCCTCTTCAACGAGATGGGCGACAGCCAGAACCAGACCGACGCCAACGATCAGAAGGCGACGATCGGTCGCGTCGTGTTCCGCGTGCCGGGTCTTTCGGCCCTTCAATTGGGCGGCTCCGGCGGTTTCGAGGGTGCCACCAGGATCGCCGATCGTCGCGAACGCGCGGGCGGTGAAGCGCAATTTCGTACCGCATGGCTGACGCTTCGCTCCGAGGTCATGGGGGCGCGTGACGGCACGATTCGCCGCCTCGGTTACTATGGTCTGGGAGCGATCCGTCCCGCGTCGGACATCGAATTGGTCGGACGGTGGGACTACTGGGACCCCGATCTGCATAACGAGTCAGGCCCGGTCAATCTTGCCGAGCGTCAGATCACGGCTGGTGGAAGCTACTTCATCGAGAGTGGGGCGACTCGTCTGTCGGCCAACTTTGTCCGCTCGACTTTCCCGAGCCGCCGATTAACGTCAACCGACGAACTGCTCTTCGGATTGCACGTCGTCTGGTAAGCACAATGCAGCTTCGCATAGAGAATCTGTCGAAGACGTACCCCAACGGCACGCGCGCGCTGGAGCAGGTGTCGCTCTCGATCGCACCGGGAATGTTCGGCCTGCTCGGGCCTAACGGCGCCGGCAAGTCGACGCTCATGCGCATCATCGCCACGCTGCAGGAGCCGGACAGCGGCAGCGTCAATCTCGGAGACATCGATGTCCTCCGCGCCAAGGAGGCGGTGCGCCGGACCCTCGGCTATCTACCGCAGGAATTCGGCGTCTACCCGAAGGTCAGCGCCGAGGATCTCCTCGACCATTTCGCGATCCTCAAAGGGATCACCGACCGCGCGGAACGGCGGCGACTCGTCAGCGCGCTGCTCGAGCAGACCAATCTGCAGAACGATCGAGCCAAGCAGCTTGGAGGCTATTCGGGCGGCATGCGCCAGCGATTCGGCATCGCCGTCGCGCTGCTCGGCAATCCGCGCCTGATCATCGTCGACGAGCCGACGGCGGGGCTCGATCCCGAGGAGCGCGTGCGCTTCCTGAACCTGCTGGCCGAACTCGGGCAGAACAGCATTGTCATTCTCTCCACTCACATCGTCGACGATGTGAGTGAGTTGTGCTCGCGTGTCGCGATCATCGATCGTGGCCGCATTCGCCTCGAGGACGATCCGCAGGCCGCCGTTGCGCGACTGCATGGGCGCATCTGGCGCCGGGTGGTCTCCCGTGACGAGCTGACTCGCCAGCAGGAGCGCTACTCCGTGCTCTCGACGAAGCTCCTCGCCGGGCGCACCGTTGTTCGCGTCCACGCCGATTCGCAGCCAGACGCGGGTTATGAGCTTGCCGAACCGGGTTTAGAAGATGTGTATTTCGCGGCGATGCGCGACGCGCACGCGCCCGATGCGCCGTTCGCGGCCGACGCGACCGCCGCGGCCCCGGCCTTCAGCGACGAGCCCGGCGCCGACTGATGCGTCAGTTCGTGCTCGTGCTCCGCTGGGAGCTCGTGTACTACCTGCGCCGCATCTCGACCTGGGTGTACTTCGGCATCTACGCCGCGATCGGCTTCCTGTTCATGCTCCTGAGCGGCGGAGCATTTCGCGAGGCGGCCCCAGTGTTCGGTGGCGGCGGGAAGGTGATGGCGAACGCGCCGTTCGCGCTCGCTTCGCTCTTGCCGACGATCGCCCTCGTGGGCATGTCGATCGTCGCCGCCGTCTCCGGCAACGCGATCTACCGCGACTACGATGCGCGCATGGAGTCGCTCGTGTACACCACGCCGATCTCCAAGCGCACATTCCTCGGCGGGCGATTCGTCGGCACCCTCCTCGTGAACGCCTTCATCGTGCTCGGGATCGCCGTCGGTCTGATGCTCGCGGCGAAGTCACCCTGGGTGAAGCCGGACAAGTTTGGCCCCTTCGACCTGTGGGCGTACCTGCAGCCGTATTTCACGCTCGTCCTGCCCAACCTGCTCTTCACCGCCGCAATCTTCTTCGCGCTGCCGGCGATGACGCGGCAGATGGTGCCTAACTATGTCGGCGGGGTGCTGCTTCTCCTTGGATATCTGATGGGCGGACAGCTGCTGAACGATTTGACCGACAAGCAAACCGGCGCGCTGCTCGATCCATTCGGCCTGCGTGCCTTGCGCGTGCTCACCGAATACTGGCCGATCGCCGATCGGAACACGCGCTACGTACCGCTCTCCGGAGTGCTGCTCGCCAATCGCGTCATCTGGGTCGGCTTCGGGCTGGCGGTCTTCGGGCTCGCGTACTGGCGCTTTCGCTTTTCGTATGCGGCCTCGGAGCCCCGGGCGCATACTGAATTGGCGCCGCCACGCGCCGCTCTCGTCGCGCCACCGCGACCGGTGCGGACGGTCGAGCTGCCAGCGGCCGGGCGTCATTTCGATGTCGGCGCACGCGTACGACAATATCTGTCGCTGACGATCCGGGCATTCTGGCGCGTCGTGCGCAACGGCTACTTCTACACCATCGTCGCCGCGGGCGTGCTGTACATGGTCCTCCTGTCTCAGCAGCTCGACAAGCTCTACGGCACGGAGACCTGGCCCCTGACGTACAAGATGGCCGAAATTCTGGAAGGCAGCTTCGGTCTGTTCATGCTCGTCATCATTGCCTTCTACTCCGGTGAGCTCATCTGGGCCGAGCGCGACGTGAAGCTGGGCCAGATCACGGATGCGATGCCGGTGCCTAACGTGATCGCCCTTCTGGCGAAGCTCACGGCGATGATGGGGGTGCTTGCGCTCCTCCTCGCCGTCGTCATGCTCACCGGCATCGCGACGCAGGCTGCCAGCGGCTACACGCGGTTCGAGATTCCGCTCTATCTGCAGACGCTTTTCGGCTTCCGGCTCCTCGATCTGCTGCTGCTGACAGTGCTGGCGATGACGATACACGTGCTCGTGAATCACAAGTACGTGGGACACCTGGTCGTCTTTATCACGTTCATCGTTCTCGGATTCGACGTGCTTGGGAGCCTCGGTCTCGAGCGCGATCTGTACCAGTACAACAGCGACGGCGGTCTCCGATACTCGGACATGAATCGCTGGGGACCGTTCGCGCATCCGTTCCTCTACTGGAAGCTCTACTGGGGCGCGTTCGCGATTCTGCTTGCCGTTCTGACGAACGTCTTCTGGATACGCGGCGAAGAGACGCATGGACGGTGGCGCACGCGTCTGGCGCGCCTCCGGTTTGGCTCGGGCGCGCGCGGCGTCACGGCGTTCGCCAGCCTCTCATTCATCGGTCTCGGTGGATTCCTCTTTTACAACACCGACGTCCTCAATCGATACACGACCACCGCGCAACGCCGTCATTTGCGCGCGGAGTACGAGCGTCGCTACAAGCGGTTTGAGAACAGCGCTCAGCCGCGGATCACGGCGGTTCAGGTGCAGGTGGACCTCGTGCCCGAGCGCGCCGCCATGCGCGTCCGGGGACACTACGTGCTACGGAACAAGACGCAGTCGGTGATCGATGCCGTGCATCTCCGGCTCGATCGCGACATGGATGTGCGGTCGCTCGCATTCGATCGGCCCTCGCACGTCGTCCTCGCCGACAGCGCGCACGAGTACTTCATGCACCGCCTCGACACGCCCCTCGCGCCAGGCGACTCGCTCGTGCTCTCGTTCGACATGTCGCGGACAACGCGCGGCTTCACCAACTCCATCGACAACACCGATCTTGTCTCGAACGGCACCTTCATCGAGAACGCCTCGTTCATGCCGGGCATCGGCTACGAGCGCCGCGGCGAGCTGTCCGATGACGACGACCGAAAAAAGGAGAAGCTCGCACCGCTGCCGCGCATGAAGTCGCCGGACGATCCGACGGCACGCGCGAACAACTATCTCGGATCCGATGCCGACTGGATCGACTACGACGCGACGGTGAGCACGGCACCGGATCAGATCGCGATCACGTCGGGTTATTTGCAGCGCGAATGGATGGAAGGAGGCCGCCGCTACTTCCACTACAAGATGGACTCGCCGATCCTGAATCTCTGGGCGTTCCAGTCCGCTCGTTATGCGACGACGACGGACAGCTGGACCGCGCCCGATGGCCGGAAGGTGGACATCGCCGTCTACTATCATCCAACCCACCGCTGGAACGTCGAGACGATGATCTCGGGGGTGAAGAAGTCGCTCGACTACTACACGGAGAACTTCGGGCCGTATCAGCATCATCAGCTGCGGATCGTCGAGTTCCCGCGCTACGCCGTCTTCGCGCAATCGCTGCCGAATACGATTCCGTATTCCGAGGCGATCGGCTTCACCGCTCGCGTCGAGAAGTCGGCCGACATCGATTATCCGTTTTATGTCACCGCTCACGAAGTCGCGCACCAGTGGTGGGCGCACCAGGTGATCGGCGCCGACGCGCGTGGCGCGACGCTCCTCTCCGAGACCTTGGCGCAGTACTCGGCGCTGATGGTCATGGAGAAGGAGTACGGTGCCGCGGCGATGCGGCGGTTCCTCGAGTACGAGCTCGATCGGTATCTCGTTGGCCGGAGCACCGAACGGAAGCGGGAATTGCCGCTCGCGTACAACGAGAATCAGTCCTACATCCACTACAACAAGGGATCGCTCGTCATGTACGCGCTCCGCGACTACATCGGCGAAGCGAAAATGAACGCCGCGATTCGCGGCTTCCTCAATGCCGAGAAGTTCCGCGGGCCGCCATATCCAACGTCGCTCGAGCTCGTGGACTCACTTCGCGCGGCGACACCGGATTCCTTGAAGTATCTCATCAAGGACATGTTCGAGACGATCACGCTGTTCGAGTTGAAGGCCGACTCGGCGATCGCGATGGACGCACCGGATGGCCGCTATCGCCTCGACCTCTACATCACGTCGAAGAAGCTGCGCGCCGACAGCCTCGGCGCCGAGACGCCAATTCCGATGCGGGACTGGGTGGACATCGGCGTCTTCACGCGCCCGGGTCGCGGCGAGAAAACGCCGGACAAGGATGGCATGTCGATCTATCTACAGAAGCAGCTGATCCACGATGGTTCGCAGCACATTGTCGTCATGACGACGAAACTGCCTTCCCGCGCCGGCATCGATCCGTTGCACAAGCTCATTAGCCGCCTCACGGCTGAGAACACCATCGGTGTGCAGAATCGGACGAAGCGGAAGCCGTCGGCTCGGGCGAGGTAGGCGCTCGATCAGTCCTGCGCTTTCGCGGCGCGTTCGAGCCGGTCGCGCACGCCATCCCAGGCACTTCCCTCCGGCACGCGCTCCACGTAAACCACTTCACAGCCGGCGTCGTCCAGCTCGTGCAGTGTCGTGTACAGGCGCTGCGCATAACGATTGACGTCGCGCGGCAAGCGAGCGACGCGCCCCGTGGCCGGTGAGTCGTCGAGGACCACCATGCCCACGTTCCTGCCGCGGGAGGTGAGTGCATTGGCCTCCGCGACGACTCGCGCGGCATCTTCGCACGCGAAGAGAACCAGCGTCGCCCGCGGAGCGTAGTGCCGCTCGAGCATCCCCGGTGCCGGTCGCGGCGCTTCACCACGCGTCTCGCCGCGTACGCCCAACGGGCCGACGAGTGGCTCGAGCTCGCGTGGGCCGATCACGCCCGGCCGCAGAATGATGGCCTGCGGGCCCCGTAGATCGATTACCGTGGATTCGATGCCGACTTCGGCCGGGCCCCCGTCGACGATGAGATCGACGCGGTCGCCAAGCGACTGCTCCACGTGGCGCGCCGTGGTCGGTGAAAGCGAAGTGGATCGATTGGCGCTCGGCGCGGCCAGTGGCAAGGCCGACACGCGGAGCAACGCGAGGGCGACGGGATGCGATGGAACTCGCAGCGCTACCGAGTCGCCACCCGCCGTCACGATGTCGGGCACGATCTCCCGTTTGTAGAGCACGAGCGTCACTGGTCCAGGCCAGAATTCCTCGGCGAGGAGTGACGCGTGCTCTGGCCATTCGCGGACGAGCGCCCGAGCGCCAGCTTCGTCCGGCACGTGCACGATCAGCGGATTGAATGACGGACGGCCCTTTGCGGCAAAGATTCGCGCCACGGCATTCGCGTCGAGCGCGTTCGCACCCAGGCCGTAGACCGTCTCCGTCGGGAAGGCGACCAGGCCACCGCGTAGGAGAATTGCCGCCGCCTCCTGGATTGCCGAGGGCTCGGGGTTGGTCGGGTTGACCTTGACGACTCGCATGTGGAGAGGAGGATACACGGCATCCCCGTTGCGCTGAACCCGGCGCCTCCTGGCCTATATTGGTGTCAATGGAAGAACAGAGAGTCCGCGCTGGCGTGCGCGACCGTTGGCGCGGAATCACCTCCTGGTTCAACAGACTGGAGTTGAGCGAAAACGCGATTCTCATCTCGTTCTCGCTGATCATCGGTGTGTTGAGTGCACTGGGGGTCGCGGTTTTCTACAAATCGATCGACCTCGCGTACGCTCTGTTCTATCGGCTGCCGACTGAGCTGATGCCGCGGTTGGCCGTGTTTGCGTATCGTCCGGTGATTACCGCGGCGGGAATCGCCCTCGCCTGGTGGTTCATGCGTTACATCGGGCGCGGCCATGACGGTATGAACGTCCCTGATGTACAACTCTCCGTCATTCGTCGCGGCGGTGACATTCCCCTCCGGCCGGCGCTTGCGCGCACGGCGGCGAGCGCGATCACCATCGGTGCCGGTGGATCCGCAGGAAGTGAGGGTCCGGTCGTGGTGTTCGGCAGCGCCATCGGCTCTCTGCTGGGACGCACCTTCGGGTTCAGTCCCGACCGGATGCGCGTGCTCGTAGGTGCGGGAGCCGGCGCCGCAATCTCGGCCGCCTTCAATGCACCGATTGCCGGCGCCTTCTTTGCGCTCGAGGAGATTCTGGGGACGCTCGCGGTAACTGCGTTCCCGCCCGTGGTCGTCGCCAGCGTCATTGCCGCCGTGGTGTCGAGGGCTGTGTTCGGGAATCATCCCGCGTTCCCGATTCCGGTGGAATACAGCTACGGCCTCGTGCGCGAAGTGTTCCTGTTCTTCCCGCTCCTCGGCGTGGTTACCGGAGCGGCGGCGGCGCTGTTCGTCCGCGTGTTCTTCGGCGTGGAGTCGCTGGTGAAGCGCATAACGAAATGGCGGTGGATCATTCCGTGGGTCGGTGGGGCATTCGTCGGCTTGCTCGTCGTAGCGTCGAACGGGCTTCTCGTCGGCTACGGACACCTCGCGGTGCATCTCGAGGTATTCGGCCGCATGCCGTCGTATGCCCTCGCCGCGCTTGCACTCGGCTCGATCATCGCGACGTCGGTCACGCTCAACACCGGCGGCTCAGGCGGTCTGTTCACGCCGTCGCTCTATGTCGGAGCGGCGACGGGTGGTGCCTTCGGCGTCGCGCTCGCGCATTTGTTGCCTAACGCGTCGATCCGGCCCGAGGCGTACGCGATCGTCGGCATGGGCGCGCTCGTCGCCGCGTCGACCCATGCGCCGATCACCGGTATCCTGCTCGTCTTCGAGATGACCAATGACTACGCGCTCGTGCTGCCGCTCATGCTCGCGACGGTGATCTCGTATCTGGTGGCGCGGCGTCTCGAGCCCGATTCGCTCTACAGTGGCTGGCTGCGACGCCGCGGTGAGCACATCGAGCACGGCACCGACGAGAGTGCGCTCGCCCGCCTTCGCGTGCGGGAGGCGTACAATCCCAAGGCGCGGATGCTCGCCGAAACGGAGGAAGTCGGTCTCCTCGTCGATCACCTCGGCCGCGATGATCAGATGGTCTTCCCGGTGGTGGACGGCGAGGCGCGACTCTGTGGCATCATCGATGTGGCGGACCTCGGCCGTGTGGCGCGGAACTACGACAACCTGGCGGGTATCGTGCTCGCGATCGACCTCGCCCATCCGAGCGAGAGCGTGGCGCCTAACGAAACGCTGCTCGACGCCATGCGCCGCATGGGTGTGCGTGGCGTCAATGCCCTGCCAGTGGTGGACGCGCCATCGGGGCGCGTGCTCGGGCTGTTGAGCCGCCATCACGTACTCGCGGCCTACGAGCGCTCGATTGCCGGCGGGACGGCTGACGACAGCATGGAGCGCGAAACGCCCACGGGACGAAGCGTCGCATAGCTCGATGCACGGTCCGGGAGATATCATTCGCGCGTGAGCACACTCGAATGGATCGCGGCGATCGCCGGCGCCGTGAGCGTCTATCTCAGCGCACGCGAGAATATCTGGAGCTGGCCGACCGGGATCGTGAACGTCGGTCTCTATATCATCGTGTTCAAGCGCACCGGTTTGTATTCCGACATGGGATTGCAAGTCGTCTTTCTCATTCTCTCCATCTACGGATGGTATGAGTGGCTGTACGGCGGCAAGAACAGAACGGAGCTCAGCGTCAGCCGCGCGACGTCACGTGATTGGCTCGTTGCGATGCCGATTGCGCTCGTGTTCTGGATAATCCTGGCTCATGTGACGGAGGCGCTCCCGGGGGTCGCACTGCCTTATCTCGACTCCGGGCTGGCCACGCTGAGCCTCGTCGCGCAATGGATGATGACTCGGAAGTTGCTCGAGAATTGGGTGCTTTGGATCGTCGTCGATGTCATCTACGTGCCGATGTATGTCTACAAACACTTGCCTGTCACGGCCGCGCTGTATGCCGGATTTCTCGTCCTGGCGGTGATGGGCTTGCGCGCCTGGTGGCGGAGCTACCGCCAGCAGCCGGCCAGCGAGCCAGTTCCGGCGTGAAACGTGTTGTCCTGACTGGCTCGGAGTCGACCGGCAAGACGACGCTTGCCCAGCAGCTGGCCGAGCATTTTCGTGTGTCGTGGGTTCCCGAGTTCGTGCGCGAGTACGCCGATACGAAGGGCGCGCCGCTCGAGTTCTCCGACCATGGTCCGATCGCGCGCGGCCAGATGGCGCTCGAGGACGAGTATCGGTCGCGGGCGGCCGAACACAATGAGCATCTACTCATTCAGGACACCGATCTTCTGAGCACCGCCGTCTACTGCGCGCATTACTATGGCGAATGCCCTCGCTGGATTCAGGACGCCGCGCGCGAACGCCGGCCTGATCTCTATCTCCTGCTCGATATCGATCTGCCCTGGATCGCTGACGCCGCACGTGACCGCGGCCACATGCGCCTCGAGATGCAGGCGCTCTTTCGCGACGCAGTCGAGCGCTCGGGCGTCCCTTTCACCGAGATCAAGGGCGACACAGGAGAGCGATTTGCAACGGCCCGCGAGGCGATCGAGCGGATTACTGAAGAGTAGTGGCCTAATCCAGGCTCACTCGCCCGATCTCGGCCCGAAACAGCACGCGAATTCGCCACGCCAGGAAAATCGCGACGATGCTGAGTGACGCGACGAAGCCCCACCAGAGACCCGCGGCGCGGAGATGAGTGTGGAAGCCGAGGAGCAAGCTCACGGGTAATCCGATGAGCCAGTAGCCAGCGATCATCCCGATCAGCGGCGCACGGGTATCCCCAAGTCCACGTAGGATTCCCGCGCCGACCGCTTGAGCGCCATCGAAAATCTGAAAAACGCCAGCAACGGGAAGGAGAACGCCCGCAATGGCAATGACAGCGACCTCACGCGTGAATAGCCCCGCCAGCAGCCGCGGAAGCGCGAGAAAGAGCAGCGCCGTCACGGACATGAAGCCCATGCCGCAGACGAAGGCCGCTCGCGCCGCCTCCTTCGCCTTTGCCTGATCGCGCTCGCCCACCGCGCGCCCCACTCGAACCGCCGCCGCTGCCCCCACGCCTAACGGCACCATGAAGGTCAGTGCCGCGAGGGTGATGGCGATCTGGTGGCCGGCCATCTCCGTCGTGCCGAGCATGCCCATCATGAGTCCGATCGCGCCGAAGGCCCCCGACTCGAGCAGTTGCTGCAAACCGACGGGAACACCGAGCTGCAGTAGCCGCACGAGTGGCATGGCGCGCAGCGCGGCGCGCCATGGCCCGACAAGGTGAGGCCGGAGCGCGGGCCAGGCAAAGACGAGAAGACCAATCGCCATCAACCATCGGCTCACCAGCGTGGCCATCGCGCTCCCCGACGCGCCGTAGGCCGGGCTGCCGAGGTGGCCGTAGACGAACACCCAATTCAATCCGGCATTCGTCAGATTCGCGCCGACGATCGTCCACACGATGGGTGCGACGCGATGCAGTGCCTGCAGCGTCTGACGAAATACGACGAACACGAGAAATGGCAGCGCTCCGGGAATCGAGATCTGCAAGTACGACGTCGTGTCGGGAACGATCTCCGGCTGTTGTCGTGTAAGTACGAGGATCCCGTGAGCAGGCAAAACCAGGAGCGCGGTGACGACGCTCAGTCCGGCCGCAAGCAGCAGCCCTCGTTGCACGGCGCGGCTGACGGCATCCATGTCCCGCGCTCCCACCGCTTGCGCAATGACCGGATCGAGGGCCATGAGCGTGCCCTGCGACAGGACGATAGCATTGAAGAAGTAGAGATTCCCGAGTGCCACCGCGGCGAGCACTGTGGCGGACACATGGCCCACCATGATCGTGTCGACAACGCCCATGAACATCATCCCGATCTGCACGAGAACGAGCGGCAGCGCGAGCCTGATCGTCGCGTGCAGCTCGCCCTCCTGTGAAGTCGCGGAAAGTGAGACCGCGTCGCGGGGCTCGTCGTCGAATGTGGCGTGTGCCATCGACGTAATTTGACATGACCAGGCCGCCCGCGTACCTCCGATGAATCGTCAGGCGGTCCGTCTCATCGTAAGCAGGTCCTGCTTCGCCCTCGCGCTCGGCAGTACCGTGACGAGCGCGCAAGACGCGCCGCCGACACTCTCCATGGGCGCGCATGCCATCGGTCTGCTCACGCGGGCCACCTCGACGCCAGAGGGACGCACGCTCACCGAGGCGTATCTCACGCAGCCGATCGTCAGCGCCGATGGGCGCGTCGCGTGGTTCCAGGCCATGGGCATGCTGAATCTCGAGGGATTCACCCTGCGGCGCGGTGAGCTCGATGTCGGCGAATGGGGGGAGGGGTATGTCGATCGCAGGCACCCACACGCATATGTCCACGAGCTCATGGTGGGCGCGGCGACACCGTTGGCGCCCGTTGCGGCTTCGCTTTTCGCGGGCCGCGGTTTCGTGCCCTTCGGCAGCGACGATCCGATGTCGCGGCCATTCGTGTCGTATCCGGTGGACCATCACCTTTCGCAGATTCTAGAGCGCCTCGCCGTCGTCAGTGCCGTGCGCGCGCGAATCCTCCTCATCGAGGCGGCAGCGTTCGACGGCGACGAGCCTCTCGACCCCTCGACGCCGCAACTCGCGCGACGCTTCGGCGACTCCTGGTCGGTCCGCGCGACACTCGTCCGATCCCTGGCATCGTTAGGTGATGCCGAGCTCTCGGCGAGTTATGCGAATGTGAAGTCACCCGAGTACCGCGAGGGGCAGGGCATGGATCAGCGGAAGGCGCACGCCTCGTTTCGCGTCGACGCAAATGGCCGCTTCAGTCGTTATGCGCTCATCGAGGTCGCCCGAACTACCGACGTCGATCACGGCCGCCCACTCTACACCTTCAACGCCGCCCTGGCCGAAGGCGCCCTCTGTCATGGCGGCACCGGGCTCGCAGTACGTCTGGAACGCAGCGATCGCCCCGAAGAGGAGCGACTGCTCGATCTGTTTCGCGCCGCGCGCCCGGCCACCGATGTCAGCATTCTCGGCATCACGCAGTGGACGACACTCAGCGCCGCCGTCGCGCTGCCGCCACGGTCCCTGCTCAGCGCCCACGCTGCGCCTTACGTCGAGCTGGCGCGAATTCGTGTGGATCGAACGACAGCCGCGCTGTTCGACCCCGTCCGTTTCTACGGCTCGAATCTCATGTGGCGCACCTCGGTTGGATTGCGATTTGGAATCGGCCACGATCATCAGCGGGAAGGGCGCTATGGTGTCGCCGCGGCGGCACCGCCGTCCTCGACGAATTCGCCGCCACACGCACATGATATGTCTTCTCCATCCTGCTTTCGATGACCACTGCGCGTCTGCTCCGCTTGCTGCCGCTGCTTCTCGCCGCTGCCTGCCACCTGGATGGCGGTACGGCCGCGACGCCGCATGCCACCTGCGCCTTGCCCGGAGGTAGTTCGTTAGGCACGGACGCCATGGCCGTGATCGGCTGCGGCATAATCGACAGCCGCTACACCGCCGAAGTCGCCGTGCGCGATTCCTTCGCCTACACCACTACCTGGGGATTTCGCAGCGCACTCGGCAACATGGTGGCCATCTGGAACGTCGCGACCGCGGAGCCAGTGCTCGTCGACTCGGTTATCGTGAGCGGTGCCTCGACGCTGGGTGACGTTGCGGTGAGCGACGATGGCGCCTTGCTCGTCGTCGCGACCGAGAGAAGCAATGGCTCGCTGGTCATCTTCGATCGGAGCGATCCTCGCCATCCACGACAGCTCTCGCGTCTCGCCACCCCCGAGACGTTCAATGGCGTGCACACCGCCGAGATCGGGCGCGTCGGCGGCCACCTCTATGCCATTCTTGCCGTGGATCCGCTGGCCGGCGCGCCCACGCCCGAGTCGAAGATCGTGATCGTTGACCTTGGCGACCCCGCCAGCCCGCGACAGATCTTCGTGAAATCCGTTCCTAGCACCGCACCCTTCGTTCACGACACGTTCCTGCGCGACGGCCTCCTCTTCGTCGCGCTGTGGAATGCGGGCATCGAGATCTGGGACGTTGGAGGCGGCGGCAAAGGCGGCACGCCGGCCGCTCCCGTGGTGCTGGGCAGCGTCGCCACCGTTGGCGGCGACGCGCACAACGTGTGGTGGTTGCACGATCCGGCGAGCGGCTCTCGTTATGCATTCGTCGGCGAGGAGTCGGGACCCGCGCAGCTCGGCGTGAGCTCGGTCGGCGACATACACGTCCTCGACGTCTCGGACCTCACCCATCCTCGCGAGGTGGCGTTCTATCACGTTCCCGGCGCGGGGACGCATAACTTCTCCGTCGACGAGACGAGCGGGATTCTCTACGCGGCCTACTACAACGCTGGTGTGCGCGCACTGAACGTCCGCGGTGATCTCGAGACCTGCACGCCGGCGCAGCAGGTGACGACCGGTAGCCTCGTCCGCTGCGACCTCGGAGCGATGGGAAGGGAGATTGGCCGAGGGCTCTCCCAGGGCACTCCGCCCGTGTACGTCTGGGGCGTACAGTACGTTGGTGGGATCATCTACGCGTCGGACATGCTGAACGGTCTGTGGAAGCTGCGGGCCGTCCAGTGATCGTGACGAACCGGACAGCCTCGCCGAGCAACGCCCGGCGAGCTTGTTAGCGATCCGTAAATCCCATTGTGTCAAGGCTGTAGCGGCTGTGGCTCCGCGTTGCAATCCCGTGTACCGGATCGTAACTTGAGCAACCCGGCGAGTCCGTTCGCCCCTGAGGAGCGTGGCCATGTCTGCGTCGAGCCGATTCCTTTCGCGAGTTGGTGCCCTTGGCTTTTTCCTGATCGTCGGCACCAATGTCCCAACAGACTCGACGCGCCACGTGTATGGCTATGGAGGCATGGTTCCAGTGCCCCCAGCTGTCGACGCCGCCGACTCACCGATTCAGACTCCGGAGATCCTGAACCAGCGACGCATCTCCGTCCGCACGAAGAACGGACGGGTGCTATATGCGAATGAGCGCGTTACCACGCCCGCGGCGGTCGATGAGATCCGCACCGCGTCCGCGCGGACTCGGCATCCGTGCGCGCAACTCGTTCAGTCGCGCGCATCCGCTGGTCCGAACTCCTGACTCGACGAAAAACTTCCCTCACCTCCGCCCCACAAGCGATGTCCCGAATGAGAACAGCGGCCGTTACGACGCTGCTCCTGGTTCCGATCGTTGCCGGTGGCTTCCTGCTTCAAGAGCCGGCAGCCCGTTCCGGCGCGCACCTCTTCGATCAGGTGCGCACTCTTGTCGAGACACGGTACGTCGATTCGCTCAAAGACGGCCAGATTTTCGAAAAGGCCGCGCGCGGCATGGTCCGCGAGCTCAACGATCCCTACAGTGAGCTCCTGACGCCGAAGGAAAGCGATTCCTTCAATCGCAGCACGAACGGCCGATACGGCGGTACGGGTATGCTTCTCGAGCAGCAGCCCGGCTCCGACGTCAGTGTGCAGCGTGTATTCCCGCATACGCCCGCCGAGGAGGCAGGCGTTCAGGAAGGCGATCGCATCATCGCCATCGACGGCGTGTCGACGCACAACTGGGAAATCGACAAGGTCTCCGAGAAGCTGCGCGGCAATCCGGGCTCGCAGGTGTCCGTTACCTATTCGCGTCCGGGAGTCTCCGAGCCCATCAAGCTGCGCTTCACCCGCGCTGTCGTTCACGTGCCGGCCGTCGCGTACAGCGCCCTGTTCGATCGCAATATCGGTTACATCCCGCTCCAGACTTTCAACGAGAACGCCGCCGAGGAAGTCGCGACGGCCGTCGAAAAGCTCGAGCAGCAGGGCGCCAAGGGCATCGTTCTCGACATGCGCGACAATGGCGGCGGCATCGTCGATCAAGCGCTCGCGGTCAGTGGTCTGTTCCTGCAGGAAGGTCAGGAGATCGTCAGTGTCCGGGCGCGAAATACGCCGACGGAAGTCGCGCGCTCTCGCGGACAGCACCTCGCCGGCACCATCCCACTCGTCGTACTTGTGGATGGATCCTCAGCGTCCGCGACGGAGATCGTCGCTGGCGCGCTCCAGGATCACGATCGCGCGCTCATCCTTGGCACGACGAGCTTCGGCAAGGGACTGGTGCAGTCTGTCTTTCCCCTCGACGGTGGCTACTTCCTGAAAATGACGACGGGAAAGTGGTACACGCCGAGCGGTCGATCCATCCATCGCGAGCGCCAGCTCCTGCCCGATGGACGTTTTGTCGAAACGCATCCCGACTCACTCGAGACAGATTCCGCGCGCAAGGCACGTCCCGTGTTCAAGTCGGATGAGGGTCGCACGGTGTACGGCGGCGGTGGAATCACGCCAGACGTCTACATCACCGACGACACGCTCTCGACGATCGAACAGCAGTTCCTCCGTTCCATTGCTCCGAAAGCACAGATTGTCCAGGGCGCGCTCGACAGCTACGCCTTCGAGTTGAAGCACACCGTCTCGAAGGACTTCGTCGCTTCGCCGGCATGGACGGCCGAGTTGACGCGCCGCATCACGTCGCGCGGCGTGGTCATCGAGCCGCGTTTCGAGAGTGCGGCGAATCGACTGCTGTCGCGTGAGCTCGAGCATCGTGTCGCGCGAATGGCCTTCGGCGACGCGGCGGCGAAGGAGCGCGAGGTGAACACGGATCGCCAGTTGAACGAAGCCATCCACCTGCTCGAGAAGGCAACGAATCAGCGCGATCTCTTCACCGTCGCGCATGCCGGCCTCGCCTCTCGACATTAGAGGTTCCTCACCTATCAATGGGCGCCGAGGCGCGTTGTCAGCTCGAGGTGGATGGTACCTCCCACGAGGGTAAGGCGCTCCTCGAGACGGATGAGCTGCTATTTCGTGGCGATGCGCACGGCGCCCAGCGTGGTTTTCGACTGAAGATTCCGCTCACATCAATTCGCACCGTGAGCGAGCGCGATGGCGCGTTGCGCGTCATCTTCAGCGGCGGCGATGCGACGTTTCTGCTTGGCAAGCAGGCGGAGAAATGGGCGGAGCGCATTCGCTCGCCGAAGTCCCTCGTCGAGAAATTGGACGTGAAGGCGGAGCACTCCGTCTCGGTCGTCGCGATCGACGACGCTGATTTCCTCGCCACGTTACGTGCTGGCGTAGCGCGTGTGAGCGTTGGTCGAATCGCGGCCGGTTCCGACATCATTTTTCTTGGCGCGGAGAACGTCGCCGCGCTTTCGCGCCTCGCAAAGGCCGCCGCTGCGATGGCGCGCGATGGCGCGATCTGGGTCGTGCATCCCAAGGGCGCCGGCGGATTGCGCGATACAGAAATCTTTGTGGAGGCCAAGCGCCTCGGACTCACCTATACGAAGGTAGCTCGCTTCTCCCAGACACATACGGCTGAGAAGCTGGTGATTCCCAGGGCAAAGCGCTGAGTTTTCGCCCGTGCGGCACGACCCGTGACGCAACGCGATAGCGGCTCGGCGCGTACCACCGTACAAACGCTGGAGACCACAACGGTGTAGATGTGCCGTTGGCGTTAACGGGCGCCGCTCCCCTTCCGTCGAACGGGGTCACGACGCCTCAGCTCCGCCTCAGCGACGAACTTTTGAGTGAAGTCATATGCCTCTGTTTTGTTCGCGCACCGTTTTCAAGCCGCTCCTGGTCGCCGTCGCATTGTTGGCCGGGCTCGCGATCCCGCGAGCGGCACGCGCACAGGTTGGCAGCACGACGGACATCCTCACCGGTAAGATCACCTCGCCCGATGGCAAACCGGTCGTCGGCGCACGTGTCGATGCCATGTCCATCGAAACCGGCGTCACGCGATCGCGAACGACGAACGACAAGGGCCAGTACACCATCCTCTTTCCAGATGGTGGCGGCTCCTATCGCATGACGGTGCGGTACATCGGCTTTGCCGCGACGACGTTCACGCTCGCGCGCCAGGCCGATGAAGACCGATTGGTCGCGGACGTGCGCCTCAGTCCCGTGGCGACGGAGCTCGGTCCCGTCGTCGTTCGCAGCACGGCACCATCGGGTGCGAACGATCGCCCCGGACCGGGATCTGTTGAGCGAACGCTGACAGGTGAGCAGCTGCAGCGGCTGCCAATCGACCCGACGGATCTCGCGGCGCTGGCATCGCTCACGCCCGGCGTCGTTGCGATCACCGGCAGCGACTCGACGGCGGCTGGATTTTCGGTCGCGGGCCAACGCCCCGATCAGAACCAGGTGACGCTTGACGGATTGAGCTTCCTCGGCGGCACGAACGTACCGACCGAAGCGGTCCGCCAGACACGCGTCATCACCAACACGTATGACGTCGCGCGCGGTCAGTTCACCGGCGGTCAGGTGGCGACGACGACGCGTGGTGGCACGAACCAGTTGGCTGGATCGTTCAGCTACGCTCTTCGCGATCCGCATCTTGAGTTCGGCACCGACCAGTCCACGCCAACGACCTTCGGCCAGGGCTACACTCAACATCAATTCAGCGCCGGCATCGGCGGTCCGATCATTCAGGACAAGCTCTTCTACTTCGGCGCCTTTCAATTGCGCCGGCGCCTCGATCCGCTGCAGACGATCACCGGCGCCGACCCGCTCACGCTCGAGCGGCTGGGCATGCAGCCGGATTCGGCCGACCGCTTCCGCGAGCTCGTCAACGGGTATGGCATTCCGTTGTCCGTGCCGGCGATACCCACGGACCGACAGTCGGACAACGGCACCGCGATCGTTCGTGTGGATTACCACCTGAACGACGATCACTCGTTGATGCTCCGCGGGAACTGGCAGGGGTCGCTGCAGGAGGCGTTTCGCACGTCGGCATTCGCGCTGCCGAGTCACGGCGGCACGCAGCACACCGGCGGCGGCGGTGGCATGATCGCGTTGTCGTCTGTGTTTGGAAATTTCCTGAACGAGGTGCGCGCGACGTACTCGAGAAATCTGAACGCCGCGAGCCCGTATATATCGGATCCGGAAGGCCGTGTGAACGTGACGTCCAGCTTCTCCGATACGACGGTTGCCGTGACGCAGCTCGATTTCGGAGGCAACTCCGGTCTTCCGACCGACGGCGCGAACGGTCAGTTCGAGGGGAGCGACGAGTTCTCGTGGATGTCATCGGATGCATCACATCGATTCAAGCTCGGCTTTCTCGCGAACATAACGAGCTTCTCGTCGATGAACGCGTTCAACAGCGACGGAACGTTCCTCTTCAATTCGTTGAGTGATCTCGAGAACAATCAACCGGCGATGTTCACGCGCTCACTGATGCCGACGGCGCGCACCGGCTCGGGATTGAACACGGCGATTTATCTCGGCGACACATGGCGTCACAGCCGCTCGCTGCAGGTGACGTACGGCTATCGCATCGAGGCCTCCGATTTCCAGGGTCATCCTGCCTACAACCCCGAAATCGAGCAGCTCTTCAATCGACGTACCGACAAGTTTCCGACGGAAGTAAGTGGCAGTCCACGAATGGGCTTCACCTGGATGATCGGCGGTGGCAACGGACAGATTCCGCAGGGTGGTTTCGGTGGTCCCGGCGGTGGTGGTGGCCGCGGCGGCGGTGGCGGCGGTTTCGGGCGCGGTGGCGATGCCAGTGGTTTCGGCGCGTCTGGCGGTGGCATTGGCGCGCAACCCTACATCATTCGCGGCGGCGTCGGCGAATTTCGTGGGACCTTCCCGCTTCCGATGTTCGCGTCCGCGCTCACGGCAACGGGGTTACCCAACAGCCAGGCACAGCTCGTGTGCATTGGCGCTGGCGTTCCGATTCCCGACTGGGCGCAGTATGCCGCGGATCCCTCCACCATTCCCACCGAATGCGCGAATGGCGTGGCGTCGGGCAACCCGGCCCTTGGTAATCAGCGTCCGAACGTGACTGTCTTCGAGCCGGACTTCGGCGCGCCCCGGTCATGGCGCGCATCGTTAGGCGCGACCCACCGTCTGAGCGCGCGACTCGGCGCGAGCATCGACTTCTCGTATGCCCTCGGCACAAATCTCTACAGCGTGCGCGATCTGAACCTCAACACGGCGCCGCAGTTCACCCTCGCCACCGAAGGCAATCGGCCGGTGTTTGTGGATCCGAACTCGATCGTGCCCCAGACAGGCGCGATAAGTCTGCTCTCGTCCCGACGGTATCAGCAGTACGCTCAGGTGCTCGACGTCACCTCCGGCCTGGAGTCACGCACGGGGCAGGTGACGGTCTCGTTGAATGGAGTCACTCCTAACGACATCATCTGGAATGTCTCGTACACGTTCACCCGCTCGTTGGATCAGTCCTCGTTCTTCAACGCGGGTGGCTTCGGCGGAGGCAACAGTGCGGGCGCCGGCTTCGGTTCTCCCACTACGGCGGGCGATCCGAACCTGTTCCCCTGGGCGACGAGCGACTTCGAGCGAAGGCATTCTCTCGTCGGCACGACCACATGGCTCGTGAAGCCTTGGCTCGACATCACTTCGGTGCTCCGCCTGTCGTCGGGCGCGCCATATACGCCGCGTGTCGGCAGCGACATCAATGGCGACGGCTCACGCAACGACCGCGCGTTCGTCTTCAATCCAGATGATCCCGGCATTCAGGGCGACAGCGCCCTCGTCAACGGAATGCGTCGTCTGCTCGCGAATGGTCCGCGAGACGCCCGTGACTGTTTGCTCAAGCAGCTCGGCTACGTTGCCGGCCGCAACAGCTGCACGGGCAGCTGGACGCCGGGCATCGACCTGCAGGCTAATCTTCGTCCGAATCTTGGCTCGCTGCTTGGCCGTCGTCTCATGATTTCTCTGAGCGCCATCAATCCGCTCGCCGGACTCGATCAGCTGCTGCACGGCTCGGACAACCTCAAAGGTTGGGGTCAGCCGAACCGTGCCGATCCGACGCTGCTCTACGTGAGCGGATTCGATCCCGTCAACAAGCGCTTCATCTACACGGTGAATGATCGCTTCGGCGACAATCCGGCCGCGCGCACGGCGATTCGCGCGCCGTTCCAGCTTGCCGTTCAGGCGCGTCTCCAGGTTGGACCTGATCGGCAGCGCGACCTGCTCGAGGGAACGCTGAGAGGCATCAATGGCGCGGGCGCCGCCGGTGGCCGCGGCCGGAACTTCGACATCCGGACGATCGTGAATCGCGTCGCTCCGAATCCAGTAACGGCGATCGTTGCGTTGAATGATTCGCTGAAGCTCAAGCTCACTCCGGAGCAGGTCGCGAGTCTACAGGCCGTCGGCGATTCGCTCGCGGCGAAGAACGACACGCTCATCAACGACGTGGAGCAGCAGCTCGCGAAGGGGCAGGGAGGGGCAGACCTCGCCGCCGTATTCCCGAACATTCAACCGCGGCTTCAGCAAGCTCGAAACAATTATCTGGCGGCGATCAAGAGCGCGCAGGCGATTCTGACGCCGCAGCAATGGAACATGCTGCCGGACGAGGTCCGCAATCCCACGCTGCAGCGCGGCTTCCCGCGGAGAGGAGCTCCTCGACCCTGACGGCGGTGGTCGTGATCACCGTCCACCGTCTCCCGTCCACTGTCCACCGTCCACCGAGCACTTGCTGCACTCGATCAAGGTCAGTCGCACCGCGCGCTACTACACACTCGGTCCGGAAGATGGAGCCGTGGCCGAAGTGTGGTTCGTGCTGCACGGCTATGGACAACTTGCGTCGACATTCATCTCCGCGTTCACCGCGGTAGACGATGGTACTCGGCTGGTCGTGGCGCCGGAGGCGCTGAATCGCTTCTATCTCACCGGCGTGGACACGCCCGCCGCCGACCGGGCCGTGGGTGCTACGTGGATGACCCGAGAAGACCGCGCGAACGAGATCGACGATTACGTCGCCTATCTCGACGCTGTCGCTGATGACGTGTGCTCGCGACTGCAGGCACATCGCTGGCCGAATCGAGTGATCGTTCTCGGGTTCTCGCAGGGTACCGCGACGGCTGCGCGGTGGGCATCGGCTGGCAGGATAAGACCGACGGAGCTGGTGCTCTGGGGCGGAGCTCTGCCACCCGAGCTCCTGGCGAGAGGACACCCCAGCCACGAGCGTCAGCTGCTGCCATATTTCGTCGTCGGCTCGCGTGACAAGTTCGTGAACGCGGAGCGGCTCGCCGAGGAAGAGCAGCGAATGCGCGATGCGGGCACGGCCTACCGATTGTTGCGGTACGACGGCGGCCACTCCATTCCTTCACAAGCGCTGGCCACGCTGGCACGTACTATCGCTTCGCGAGAAGCCTAACGAGTCGGGAATCGCGCGTCCCGCGTCCCGCGCTCCACCGTCCCGCTCCCGCGTCCCGCGTTATCGGTCACGCCGGCGCTGCCGCTCCTCGAATGCGGAAAGAGCACGCCGATCCTTCTTGGTTGGCCGGCCGCGTTCCTCGTATTGCCCGGCGGGAGCGATTCGGTGCTGTTCGCGCAGCCGCTCGCGGGCGGCGATGCTCTCGGCTGATTCCTCGTACAGCTGCGCTGCGACGGACGCTGGCCCGCGCCGGTCGGAGAGCGCGCGAATCGTGAGAGCGTGAACGAAGGCCCCGATTCGAACCCGCAGTTGATCACCGATCTTGACGTCTTTGGACGGCTTGGGCCGAAGGCCGTTCAGCTCGACCTTGCCGCCGTTGACAGCCTCGGTCGCGAGCGACCGAGTCTTGAAAAAACGGGCGGCCCAGAGCCACTTGTCCAGGCGGACAGCTTCCTCTCGAGCGCTGGCGTGGTCGCGATCCATGGGAGGAAGGTAGCGCGGTCAGCGCGAGGACTTGCGTGGGGGCCAAGAGCCGCCGATATTACTGACCCGTAAGTTATTTACAGGCCGTTCGCGACCGTCTCTCAGAGCGGCGCGCCCCATCTCGATCCATTCTGATTACCGACTGGTCGGTCAGATACGCATGACCATTTCGCCTTCCTCGCAAGAGCCACGCTGGCGCCGGCTGCCGGAGGAGCGACCGCAGCAGATCATCGACGCCGCGCTCGCCATCTTTGGCGAACGCGGCCTCGCCGCTGCTCGCCTCGAAGACATCGCCAAGCGCGCCGGTCTCTCGAAAGGCACCATCTATCTCTACTTCCCGAATAAGGAAGAGCTCTTCAGGGAAGTCATCCGCCAAACCATCATCGCCCAGATCGAGCGCGCCGAACGCGAGCTCGCGACCGCGACGCAGCAGTCCGCCTCGGACACGCTCACACAGTTCGTCCGCGGCTACTGGGGCTATCTCCGCTCGCCGAAATTTGCGGCGCTCTTCCGTCTCATCCACGCGGAGCTCAGCAATTTTCCCGACCTCGCTCGCTTCTACGGGCGTGAGGTCATCGAGCGGATCTGGCGGCTCGTCACGAACATTGTCGAGCGCGGCATCGAGAGCGGTGAGTTTCGCGCTCTAGATCCCGCAGTCGCCGCGCGCATGTTGGGCCCGATGTTGCTCATGCACGCGCTCTGGTGCAGCCACCGCGATTTGTTCAAGGCCACCGCGAACAAGACCGACGAGCAAGTGCTCGAGGAAGTTCTCGACTTCTACCTCCACGCGATTCGCCCGGCACCGGCGAAGCGCGTGCGAGAGAACCATTCATCGAAATGAGACCGAGTCATCGTTCCACCGCATTGCTTCGGGCCGCGGCCGTTGTTGGCGCTGCCGTGCTGGTTGGCGCGCCGATTGGCGCGCAGCAGCCAGGATCTTCTCAGTCGTTAGGGCAGCCGGTTCGCCTGTCGCTCGGCGAGGCGGCGCGTCTTGCCGCGCGCCAGAGCAACGGTGTGCTGGGCGCGATCGAGCGCGTCACCGAGGCGCAGGCGCGCGTTAGGCAGAGCCGCGCCGCGTTGCTGCCGTCGCTCAATGCCGACGCCGTGCAGAGCGGCCGCACCTTCAACTCCGTCACCTTCGGCATCACACTGCCCTCGGCCCCCGGTCAGCCCCCGTTGTTCAACCCCGAGGGCCAGGTGCTCGGACCGGTGAACACACTCGACCTGCGTGGCCACGTGCAGGCTGACCTGCTCGATCCGAGCGCTGTCGCGCGCGTACGAACCGCGCAGACCGCCGTCAGCGCCGCGCGTGCCGACGTCTCGAACCAGGGCGACCTCGCCGCGAACCAGGCGGCAGCCGCGTACATTCGTGTGCTGCGCGGCAATGCGCAGGTCAACGCGCGGCTCGCCGACTCGACGCTCGCCCGTGATCTGCTCACCATCGCCCAGAGTCAGCTCGAGGCAGGCGTCGGCGTGGCGCTCGATGTCACGCGTGCCGAGTCGCAACTTGCCGGCGTGCGCGCGCAGTTGATCTCGGCGCGTAACGAGCGGGACCGCGCGCAGCTCGATTTGCGTCGTGCGCTCAACTTGTCGCTCGATACGCCGATCCAGCTCACTGACACCCTGGCGGCGACCTTCTCCGACAACGTTGCGCTCGATGAGCCGACGGCGACGGCGCGCGCCCTACGCGATCGGCCGGATCTTCGCGCCCTCGACGAGCAGCTGCGCGCCGCGCGCCAGAACGTGAC
>Ga0070713_100000284_pt1 | contig 33417 bp, 28 predicted proteins | sample LARL82metaG_FD_65465 | JGI IMG/M metagenome (GOLD analysis project Ga0070713, IMG submission 65465) | Corn, switchgrass and miscanthus rhizosphere microbial communities from Kellogg Biological Station, Michigan, USA - LAR L8-2 metaG | ecosystem: Host-associated > Plants > Roots > Rhizosphere ... | reverse complement strand
CTCGATTGTGGTCGCTCGCACTTCAAGATTCTCGGCCTGCCGAAGGATGAATTTCCGTCGTTTCCGACGGTGCGATTCAGCGAGAGTTGGCGCATTCGCTCCGGTGAGCTGCAGAAGCTCATCTCGCACACCTCGTTCGCTGTGTCAACGGAGGAGAGTCGACCGATCCTGAACGGCGTGCTCTGGGAGCTCCGGCCCGAGATGATGCGCATGGTGGCGACCAATGGCCATCGGCTCGCGAAGATGGAGCTCCCAATCAAAATGGCAGCCGCGCAGTCCAGCGATCTCATCGTTCCTCCGAAGGCGCTCGAGCAGGTGCGCAGGCTCTTTCCGCAGGACGAGGAGCTCGAGATCGCGCGCGGAGAAAACCATCTCGGCTTCCGCTCGCCGTTCACGTCGGTGTTTACGCGATTGATCGAGGGACCGTATCCGCCGTACGATCAGGTGATACCGCGCGACAACAATCGCATCGCCATTGCGGATCGCGCGGCGTTGATGAGTGCCTTACGACGCATGTCGGTCATCGCGTCGGACCAGACGCATCGAATCAGGCTCGCATTCAACGCGGCGCTCGTTCGGTTCAGCGTGCAGACGCCCGACCTGGGCGAAGCGACAGACGAGCTCCCGATTCGCTTTACCGGCGATCCGCTCGACATCGGATTCAACGCGAATTACCTGCTCGAGATTCTGCGCTACATCCCCACCGAAGAAGTGAAGCTGACGTTCAAAGCGCCGGAGCGCGCAGCGACGCTCGAGCCGGAGGGCTGGTCGGATCCCGCGACGTATCTTTGCCTCGTCATGCCGCTGCGACTACTCGACTAGCGCTGGCGCGCGTGGCGCGCGGCGCGGGGCGCGTGAAGCAGGAAATGCGGATCAGGCGAGAGGAGCGGGAGCAAGCGCGAAGCGCTTGCGACTCCAAATGAAACTTGTCGCGAGCGCCAGCGAGCGACGCAACGCACGAAATGGACTGCCCGAAGCGCTTTGGCGCTTCGGGCAGCCTGTTTCCGTGCGCAGCCTATAAGCCGGGTTCTGTCGAGCGCTGACGCGCCCTGACGGTCATTCCTCTCGGAGCACGATCGCTCGTGCCCTCTAGCAGCCTACCCGCAGCGTCTTGGTCGAGGTGGGCACCTCTCACTGCCTATTTGGCCTTGCTCCGACTGGGGTTTACCCTGCCACGACTGTTGCCAGTCGCGCGGTGAGCTCTTACCTCACCTTTTCACCCTTGCCCGCGACGGATTGCTCCATCACGTCGGCGGTGTCTTTTCTGTGGCACTTTCCGTCGCCGTGGTCAGAGACCGCGGCGCCCAGGCGTTACCTGGCAGTCTGCCCATGGAGCCCGGACTTTCCTCGGCGGAGGGTGACGTACACCCTTCGACGCGACCGTCCAGCTACGCACATCTGACGTTCACTGTCCAATCAAACCCTGTGATCGCAAGGGATTGATCGGTCCATCTGAAGTTAACCGTATCGGGAGACGAATTCCAACGTGACACGATTCTCTGACCCAGCAACATTTGATTGCGACGGTAATCGTTAGGTTTCCGTCGCCTTACGAGTAGCACGCATGACGCGCCTGTGACTTGGCCTGGTTAGGATCGCGCACCTCGCCGATGCTGGCGTCGCGCACCGCCGAACTTCGAGGCCGCGCCATGCTCGATCACTCAACCGCATACACGCTCGCGTCCGTCTCCACGGTTCTCACCCCAGCCGAGCGTATTCGCGTCGACGCTGCCGGGGAGGGATCCTACCAGGCGCTGCATCGCGACAACGTCGACGATGTCGTCAAGGATCTCAAGGCAAATCGTGCCACCGCCGTGCTCGTGTCGGTCGCGCGCTGCGATCAGAGCGCGCGCGCCGGCGTGGAAATGATGGTGCGCGAGTTTCCACGCGTCCCAACGGTCGCACTGCTATCGCAAGTCGAAGCCGGAACGCCGAAGACGATGCTGCTCCTCGGTCAGAGCGGCATACGACAACTGATCGATGTCCGGGAGCCCGCGGGATGGCGCGAGCTGCGCAGCCTCCTGCTCGGCACGCAGGTGGACAGCATGCAGCGACGTGCCCTCAGCCAGCTCGCCGTGGATCTCGCGGGCGCGAGTACCGACTGCTGGCGTTTCTTCGAGGCATTGTTCACCGCGCCGCCACAGATCGTGACGATTAGGGGATTCTCACGATTTCTCGACGTGCTCCCGAGTACACTCATGAGCAGATTCTTTCGCGCCAGGCTCCCTGCGCCAAAGCAGTATCTGGCGGTCGCCCGTCTCGTGCGTGCCGCGCGCCTGTTCGAGAACCCGGGATTCTCCGTCGCCAATATCGCCAATCACCTCGATTACTCCTCGCCGCAAAGTTTCGGGCGGCACGTGCGCACGGTGCTCGGCATGACAGCCGTTCAGTTTCGCCACCGGTACGACGGCGCGGCGATGCTCCTTCACTTTCGGGAATCGCTGGTGTTGCCGTACCTGAGCGAGCTTCGATCGCTCAAGCCGCTGTCAACGACGGGCCGCGGACCCCAGCACGCGCGTCGGCCCTGACACGGTCGTTCGCTGCGGGATCGTTAGGTACCGCGGGGTCGATCGCCGTGGCCGATGGCGATGGGATGGAGAAGCGGCCCGTCGAGACACGAAGCCGCTCAGCGAGCTGCGCCAGCCCGCGCGACGTTTCGGCAAGACCTTCCAGCGCACGCATCTGCCGGGTGGCTGCCTCGGACGCATCTCGCGCCTGCACGTTGGCGGCGTCCGACACACCTTCGACGCCATCGATCATTTCGGCCAACTGGTGCATCGTGGTGCTCTGCTCGCGAGAGACTGTCGTCACGTCCGCGATCAGTTCGGCAATCCGGCCAATTCCGGTGAGGAGCGCGCTGAGGGCGGCGTTCGCCTCGTTGGCGATCTCTCCGACGCCGAGCACTTCGCGCTCACCTTCCGACATCGATTGCACGGCGACGGCAATGTTCTCGCGGACGTCGGCGATCGTCGCCGTGATCTCTTTGGCCGCTCGCCCGCTCTCCTCCGCCAGCTTGCGCACTTCTTCCGCAACGACGGCGAAGCCACGCCCGTGTTCACCGGCGCGCGCCGCCTCGATCGCCGCATTGAGGGCGAGCAGATTGGTCTGTCGCGCGATTCGCGAAACCGCCTCGACGAAGTCGCCAACGCGCTCCGAGGAAATACCAAGGCCGCTGACAGTGCCCGAGGCAGCGCGGACTCGCTCGCCGATCGCAAGCAAAGTGTCAGATGCACGAGCCACGGAATCGCGGCTGCGCTGCGCCGTTTCCACCAAACCCACCGCATCCTGCTCCGCTTCCTCGGCGCGTTTCCGCAGCCGATCGGCGGCAGCCAGGACTTCCGTGGTTCGTTCCTTTCCGGTGAGAGCATAGGCGCGCTGCTTTTCGATCTGCGCCGTGAGACTCTGCGCCATATTGGCGAATCCAGTCCCTGCCGCATTCAAGCCGTGCGTCGCGCCCGCGAGTTGCTCGGCCGCAGCGGCAACCTCTTCCGCCTCGCGCTGCATGGTGCCGATCAACCCGCCGAGCTGCTGGAGCATGCGGTTGAAGCTGCGCTGCAGGAATCCCAACTCGTCCGCATAACGATTCTCGGCGCGCGCGGCGAGGTTCCCCAGCTCGGCATCGTAGATCTGCTCGCGCGTGTCGCGGATGCGGCGGATGAGCTTCGAGGCGATCGGTACGATCTGCCATGAGATCACGAGCAGCAGCCCGCCAGCGGCCGCCGACCAGATGGGCCGCATGGGAACGCTGGGGTTCATGGCGGCGAAGAGCCAGCTCGAAGCAAGAAACGCCAGCGTCGAGATGACCGCGGTGTACTGTCCCAGCGATCGTCCGCGGTCGAACGAGTACGGCACGACGACGATGAAGTAGAGAACCGCGAGTGCTTCGTTGCCGAAGGACATCACGACCGTGCTTACGAGCGTAACGTCCAGCGTCGCGAACGCATATCGATGCCACGGACGGTGCGTCTCGGCCCGCGTCGTAAAACGGGTGAGCAGATAGTTCACGAGGATGATGCCGAGCGTCACGCCGATCGCGATAGCGGGGCGAGCCTCGCTGATGCGCAGAAAAGCACCGGTGATCGCCGCGGCACCCAGGATCAACGTCGCGCGAAAGCGCCGCCGCGATCCGAGGCGGAAGGTCACCAGGTCTTTTTCGTGCTCTTCGTCTTCGCGCGCACGTTGGAATTGGTCGGGCTGTTGCCGCATCTCATGCTCTCGGTCGTGTTCCTTCGGCTCCTCCGATTGGGACGCAGGCGGGGAGCAGAAGTCACTCGCTGGCTCTCGCGACAAGCTTATCTGGAGGCACGCGCGTCGCACGCGCGTCGCACGCGCGTCGCGCGTCCTCCCGCGTCTCTCGGGTCATCAGTCAGCTGGTAGCCAGAATCTCCGCTGCGCTCACCAGGCTTATGACGCGGAGGCCCATCTTCTCGAGGAACTCCCTACCGCCCTCTTGCCGGTCGACCAGGGCAAGCACACCAACCACGTCGCCACCGGCGGCGCGCACGGCCTCAATTGCCCGTCCGGCCGACGCTCCGGTAGTTATCACGTCCTCGACGATGGCAACGCGGTCCCGCGCCTCGAAAGGGCCCTCGATGAGCTTGCCGGTTCCATGCGCCTTCGCTTCCTTCCGTACCGTGAAGGCGCGAATCGGTGACGAGGTGTTCGCGCTCGCGTAGCTGATCGCGTAGGCGATAGGGTCAGCTCCGAGCGTCAGCCCACCGATCGCGCTCACTTTCCAATGCGCGTTCCCCAATGCTTCGAGGCCCAATGGGCCGATGAGGGAAAGGCCTTCCGGACTCATTGTGGTCAAGCGCGCGTCGATGTATAACGACGACTGCTTGCCCGAAGCCAGCGTGAAGGAACCGCGACGGGCCGATCTAGTGGCCAGTAGCGAGATGAGCGCTTGCTTGCTCTGTGATGACATCTCTGCGATCGTGATGGGGCCCACCGGCTCCGCGCCTACTTCAACGGTCCTGCCCGGCCGTTGTCTGCGAGCAATTAAGTGAGAATTGCCGGAAGAGTGAATACGTCCTCGTCTCCCCTGGCACGCGCTGGAGTCGGACTCTTCTCCATTGTGCTAGGGGCGGTGCTCCTGTTGATGGTAGGGGCGCTCGTGACGGCAGATCGGGCGCTCGATGCGGGCAGTGGCGAGGCCGCCGCCATCGACGCCCTCGAGTCCTCCCGCCTGCTCCAGCAGATTCTCGCTCGCCAGCTTGCGGGGCTGAGCGCGTTTCGGGAGCCACTCGCCCGGAACGCCCAAAGCGCCGACGCGGAGCTGAAGCAGCTCGCGAGCGACTATGTGCACGGCAACCCTTCGTTGCGCGAGCTCTCCATCGCGGGGCCCGATGGGCGCCTGATGTACGACACCGATTCCGGATCCACACAGGCCGTGCTCGTGCCGGCGAGAGCCAAAATCACCGTTGCCGACCGTGGCATCGACATTCTCGTTCCATTGGCCAGCGAAGGTCGATCGTTAGGTGCAGCCGAGGCGCGGTTCGATGCCCGCGACCTGTTCGGTGACGCGCTCGCGGGGCCGCCAGACACCCGGGCCCGGTTCCTCCTGATCGCCGGCGCCGACACAATCATCGCGGATACCTCGCGTCACGACGTGTCGAGTCTGGCCTGGCGCGCACACGACGTTCACGCCGCCGGCACGACGTGGCGATTAGAAGTTGCTCATTCCCGGCACAGTTTCGTCCTCAGCATCACCCTGTGGTCACTCGGCATACTTGCCGTGGCCGTGTTTGGTGGGGGCGTGTTGCGCGAGCGGCGACAGGCGCTTCGCGTTGCCGAGCGCTCGGCGGAGCTCGAGCGATTGTCGAGTGAACTGCTCCGGGCCAATCGGATGAAGAGTGAGTTCCTCGCCAACGTGTCTCATGAGCTCCGTACACCGCTCAACGCGATCGTGGGGTTCGTGGACCTGCTGCGAGACGGCGTGTATGGGGACCTCTCGGCGCGTCAGACGCCGCCCGTCGAACGAATTGCGGCGTCGGCGACACATCTTCGACATCTCGTGGATCAGGTCCTCGACATCGCCAAGATTGCCGCAGGTCGTCTGGAAGTGCACGCCGAGACAATCGTGCTGCGGCCCTTCGTCCTCAACGTGGTCAGTGAGCTGGAGCCGCTCATCACCGAACGCGGCTTGAACCTCTCGATCGCCATCGGAGCGTCATTGCCAAGAGTGCGGACAGATCCGACTCATCTCCGTCAGATCCTCGTCAACCTGATCGGCAACGCAATCAAGTACACACCCGCTGGTGGGATTGCGGTTCGCGCTCGTCTTGCCGGAACACCGATAGGCGGTGGAACGCGGCCGACGCCGACGGAAGATCCCGCGCTTCTAAGCCGCTCTCCCGATCGGCGAAAGACCTGGATCGCACTGCAGGTGATCGATACGGGAATCGGCATTTCGCCGAGCGACCAGGAGCGAATCTTCGATGAGTTCGAGCAGGTGAATGCCGGCCCGAGGACGGATTCGATGGAGCGCGGAACTGGACTGGGCCTGGCGATCTCGCGGCGTCTCGCGCGGTTGCTCGGTGGCGAGATCTCGGTCGACAGCCAGCCGGGCAAGGGCTCGACGTTTACGGTGTGGCTCCCCGTGAGTCCGGCGGATATTCAAGTCGAGAGCAAGGAGTCGGCGGCCGAGACGCCGCAACAGGCCACCGTTTGATTCGCTCGGCGACTACTTCTTCCTGAAGAGCGACTTCATTCGGGCGAGCAATCCCTCGTCATCCTCTTCCTCGGCAGGATGGGAGAGGGCATGCGTCAACTCGGCGGCGAAGTTGACAGAATCCGAATATCGCTTGCCGGGATCCTTGTTCAGCGCTCGCATCACGACAGCTTCGACGGAGGATGGAAAGCGGAGCCCTGGCCGCGCCTGATTGAGAGGAATGGCGGGCTGTGACAGCAGCTGCGAAAACATCTCCCGTGGCGTTTTCGCCGTGAACGGCAGGCAGCCCGTCAACAGGAAGTAGGCAATGGTCGCGAGGCTGTATTGATCCGCAGCCGGACCGACGAGCTCACCCGACAACGCCTCCGGCGCGACGTACATCAGCGTGCCGACGAAGAAGCCGGCTCTCGTCAGGCGCTCTTCAGGGGCCATGTCGGTGTCAGTGGCGATGCCGAAGTCGAGCAGCTTCACCTGTCGCGTCACCGGATTGTACATGACGTTTTCCGGCTTCAGGTCGCGATGAACGATGCCGACAGCGTGGGCGGCCTGAACGGCATCCGCGATCTGAGTGACGATGGTCGCGACTTCATCGGGGGGCAGCGGTCCCTGACGCTTCGCGTATTTCTCGAGGAGCTCGCCATCTGCCCATTCGATGGCGAGGAAGTGCATACCGGGGCCTGCTTCGCCGATCTCGATCGTGCGCACCACGTTGGGGTGCAGCACGCGCTCGCCATAACGAGCCTCGCGAACGAAGCGTGCAACCGCCGTGCGATCCTGACGGAGCTTCTCGCGCAGCACTTTGACTGCGACGACACCGTGGGCGGCGTGCTGGGCCTTGAAAACCGCCGAGGTGCCGCCTTCGCCGATCTCGCTCTGCAGGGTGTAGCCGGCGATGGTCTGGCCGACAAGGTTCTCGCGAGGCACGCGGCGAACCTAATGGCGGCTTCCAGGCGTGGCAAGCGAATGAGCCGCCAAAGAATCTCGTGAGTGAGAGAGAACCGCTCGACAGACCGCTTCGCACTCGGTTGGATTCGCGCCCGATTGGCGTAATTCGCGTCCTTGGAACGTGGGGGGTGCGAGCGGCGCAGACCTGGATAGCTGTCGGTTCGCGGATGGCGCAGATGTCAGCGAATCCAACCGTGTGCCGGTGCCTAACGAGGGCGCGCGACAGGCGCTCCGGGCCCGTCAGCACACCAACGTCGATTACAGGCGATTACAACCGGTGGGCCCCCTAAAACGCAGCGCTCACACGACTTGACAAACGGCCTGACCGAGCCTATATAGGGCCCCGCAAGTCGGCTGACTTGCCCGGCACCACGCAGTGCAGGATCGATTCACCTCGTAGGAGGCAGCCCGAATGGCTAGAGGGAAGGTGAAATGGTTCAATGATGCGAAAGGTTACGGCTTCATTGAACAAGAGGGCGGTGAAGATGTTTTTGTGCACTTCTCCGCGATCCAAATGGATGGATTCAAGACGCTTGCCGAGGGCCAGGAAGTCGAATTCGAGATCCGGACCGGAGACAAAGGGCTGCACGCCGCGAACGTAACTCGCGTCTGATTCTTCCGCTCCTCCGAGGCGCGTTCCTGCTACCGCCTGCCGACAACGGCAGGCGGTGCTGCATTTCAGGGGGTTATGGTGGCGGGGTGGCGGGAGTGGTGAGCCAGCGAATTAGCTTCCAAGTGGCGGAGCAAGGGCTCAGATAGCGTTGGCTCCGAACTTCGGACTTACTCAATTCGTCCCGTGTCTGCACCGTCGACCATCGAATCACGCGTCGTCACTGCCCCGGCCGCACCACGGCTGTTTCTCGTTGACGGTTATGCCCTCATCTATCGGGCGTTCTTCGCGCTCATCTCGAGGCCGCTGACGACGAGTCACGGCGAGAACACGTCCGCCGCGTGGGGAATCGTAAACTTTCTCAACCGTCTGCTCACCGACCACAAGCCCGAGTACCTGGGATGGGTGCACGACTCCGGCCTCTCCTTCCGGCACGAGACCTACGCAGCGTACAAGGCAACGCGGGAAAAGCTCACCGAGGAGCTTCAGTCGGACTTCGATCGGGGTATGGAGCGTATCTGCCAGCTCCTCGATGCGTATCACGTTCCGATCATCACAGTCCGCGGCTACGAAGCCGATGACGTGATTGGAACTCTCGCCGACCGAGCGGTCGACGCTGGCGTGAATGTCGTCGTCGTTTCGGGTGACAAGGATTTTCAGCAGCTCGTTCGACCCGGTGTGTGGCTCCTGAATCCAGGGCGTGGCGGACCGGCGAGCGTGGAGGAGCAGTGGGTCGGGATGGAGAACGGCAGCGAGCGTCTGGGTGTTCCTCCTACTCTCGTGACGGACTACCTCGCACTCGTCGGGGACACCTCGGACAATGTCCCTGGTGTACGCGGCATCGGTGAAAAGACGGCGCAGGAGCTCGTCGCCACCTATGGTTCCCTCGACAGCATTCTCGCGCACGTCAACGAGATCCCGAAGAAGCGGCCCCGCGAGGCGCTGCTGGAGCAATCGGACGCCGCGCGGCTGAGTAAGCAACTTGTCACGATCCGGAAAGACGTTCCTGTCGAGTTGGATCTGGACAAGATGCGCATCGCGGAGCCCGATCGCGGGACGCTACGATCGCTCTTCGTCGAGCTGGAGTTTCACACCCTCGTGAAGGACATCGCGCCGGCGGAAGCGGAGGCGCCTGTGGAACGGCCAGTCACGACGTATGTGACTGTCGACAATGTGCCGATGATGCAGAAAGCGATCGCCCGCGCTCGTAAGGCGCCGCACATCGCCATCGAGACACAGGCCGTGATCGATCCGTCTTCCCCGACGGAGCTCGATCCCTTGCGAGCGACGCTCGTTGGATTGTCGATCGCCGTCGGCGCCGGTGAGGCCTACTACTTCGCTTTCGGGCATCGTGAGTGGGAAGATCCGCAGGGGGCTCTCGCGTTAGGCGACGTGACGGGAGAGCTCGGGGCCGAGGAGAAGCGCGACGAGACGGACGACGCGCCTAACAAGCGACGCGCCACGAAAAAGAAAGCGGCGGCGAAGCCCGAGCCGGCGAGTATCGCCGCGCGCGCCCTCGCGGTGGCTGAACGCCCGCGAGTTCGCAATCTGCCTCCGATCTCCGATCCGGCGATGGCGCCGCTGCGTGCGCTGCTGGAAGATTCGACCGTGCCAAAGACCGCACAGAACTCGCGCTTCGACCTGCTCGTGCTCCGCGGCGCAGGCATCGACCTGGGCGGACTCGAGTTCGACACGATGGTCGCGAGTTATGTTCTCGATCCCGGCCGCCGCTCACACGGTCTCGATCTCCTCGCGCTCGAGTTTCTCGGCCACAAGCTGACGACCTTCGCCGATCTCTGCGGCCGCGGCAAGGACCAGGTGCCCTACGATCAGGTGCCTGTCGATTGCGCACGTGACTATTCGTGCGAGGACGCCGACATCACCTGGCAGCTGCGCGGCATCTTCGAGCCGCAGATGGAGGCGCTCCAGCTCGCGCGGCTCTTCCGCGATGTCGAGATGCCGCTCGTCAGCGTACTCGCCGAGATGCAGTGGCATGGCGTCGCCATCGACCTGGATTGGTTTCGAACGCTGAAGGAGCGCTTCGAGCGCGAGCGTCGACGAGTGGAGCAGGAGATTTACGCGCAAGCGGGCGAGGAGTTCAACATCAACTCAAACCTCAAGCTCCGCGAAATACTTTTCGGAACGCTTGGGCTCCCGGTGCTGAAGAAGACATCCACCGGTCCATCGACGGATGCGAGCGTGCTGCAGCAACTCGCCGACGAGGGACACACGCTTCCGGCGCTGTTGATGGAGTACCGCGAGATCGCAAAGCTCGAGAGTACCTACATCGATGCGCTACCGGGGTACGTCAATCCGCGGACCGGGCGACTGCATACCTCGCTCAGCCAGACCGTGGCGGCAACGGGTCGTTTGTCGTCGAGCGATCCAAACTTGCAAAACATTCCCATCCGCACGGAGCTCGGGCGGGACATTCGCCGCGGCTTCGTGCCGCGAAAGGGATGGCTGCTCGTCGCGGCTGACTACTCGCAGATCGAGCTTCGGCTGCTGGCGCATCTCTCCAACGACCCCGCCATCGTCGAGGCGTTTCGGGCGGGCGGAGATATTCATCGTCAAACCGCCGCGCTCATCTTCGACGTGCCTGCGGACGGCGTGACCTCGGAGATGCGCGGTCGCGCGAAAACAATCAACTTCGCCACGATCTACGGCCAGGGCGCGCATGCGCTGTCGCAGCAGCTGAAGATTCCCTTCGCCGAGGCGCGTGCCTTCATCGAGCGCTATTTCGAACGCTTCAGCGGCGTGCGGACGTATCTCGATTCGATGGTGGCCTTCGCGCGCGAGCATGGATATGTGCAGACCATCTTCGGGCGGCGCCGCTACATCCCCGAGCTGCGCGACCGAAACTTCGCGATCAGAGCGTTTGGTGAACGGACTGCCGCCAACTCTCCGATTCAGGGCTCGGCGGCGGATCTCATCAAGATCGCGATGATCCGCATCGATGCGGCACTTCGTGCGCGCGAGATGAACAGCCGCATGCTGCTCCAGGTGCACGACGAGCTTGTGTTCGAGGTCCCTGGCCCCGAGCAGGATGAGCTCATGGCACTCGTGAAGCACGAGATGGAGCATGCCGCAAAGCTCTCGGTTCCGCTGGTGGTCGACCTCGGCGAAGGTGAAAACTGGCTCGAGACCAAGCTCGCCTAGCAGCAGCACGTCGCGGCGGCGAAAGACTCACCAGCAGGGCGACTTGCATTCTGCGGTGGAAGTCGCAGTTCCGAGTCGACCGAGGGTAACATCCGTTTGAGACCATCGAATCGATCATTTTACGGAACAATGGGTTAGCGCGTATTAAGGGAGACGGCCCCCTGCTTGCCTTGTTGGAATCGGTCGGTGAATGCCACCCTGGCTCTCGGAAGTCCTGCCCTCATACCCATGACTCGCGTTCAACGCCGAACGGGATTCACGCTCATCGAGCTGCTGATCGTCGTCGTGGTGATCGCCATTCTCGCCGCTATCGCGATCCCGAGATTTCAGTCGACGAAGGGCAAGGCATACCTCGCCTCGGCGAAAAGCGATTTGAAGAATCTCTCGACAGCCGAGGAGTCGTTCTTCTACGAGCACCGGACCTACTCCACCGATGTCGATTCGCTCAAGGCGGTGGCGTCGCCTGGTGTGGTGCTCACGATCGTTACGGCGACCGCGAACGGCTGGGCGGCAACGGCGTACCATCCGCTGGCGTGGCCGCACACGTGCGCCCTGTTCTACGGTTCCGTTACCGCCGTCGCGCCGGCGACTCAGGAAGGTGAGGTCGCCTGCAACTGACCGCCGGGCGTCAGCCCGTTAGGCATCTCGATGGCTGACGCAAAGCACCATTCGGCCTCAGGAAACGAACCCCCGTTCCGCGAGTTCCGCTCTCGCCGAGAAGGAATGATCCACGCAATGGATGGCGGGCTCTGGCTCCATCGACACGTGTGGAAGGGGCGGCCGATGGCACACCTGGTGTCGACCGACCGTGAGCTCCTGCTTGCGTACGGCAGACGCGCAGGCATTCCTGCCGATCGCCTGCAATTCAAACCGCTGAAGGATCCGCGGACGGGCATTCGGCGCGAAGCCTGGCACTGGGATTTGGGCGGTCCCGTTCTGCCGCCACCGACAAAGCGATACTGACCCTCAGACGCGAGCAGGGAAGGCCGTTTCCTCGAGCAGGCGCTCGATCTCGACGGCTTTCGCACGGAGTTGCTGCAGATCGAGCTGCAAACGGGCGCGCAGCTTGGGACGGCCACGAAAGAGGAAATAAGTTCGCGCGCGGCGCACGGCGGCGCGAAGGCGTTCTCGAAAAACGAGATTGACGTCGGCGGCCAGCGGGAGACTCGCAACATAGAGGAGCGCCGCGAGTCGGCCGACGAGGAGCGCGACGAGAGCGCCCTGAGCTGCGTAGAAGGCGAGAACGAGCGCCGTTCCAGCAAGAATGGTCCGCATGGCCGGATCCGCGGCGCTTTCCACTGAGCGGCGCGCGATGATCCGCGCGGCATGGAAGGGAATCCAGTGGTTGATCGCGCCCCAAAGAGCAACAGGGCCGCCTAACGCGACGATCCAGCCCTCTCTCACCGCGAATGGAGCCGCATGACGGCCTTCCGGGGAGACATTCACGTCATCGAGCGAGATGCCGTGCCGAGAGAGCGTGTCCTGGAAGCCGGCGAGATCATGAACCAGATCGTCGGCACGCCGCCGGAGCTCCTCGTCATTCGTTTGAACAAGAGCGGAGCGCGCGCGCTCGATGCGCTGCTCGAGTGAAAACTCCATATGCAGCGATGGTGCGCTTCCAACAGGCTCCGGCCCGTCGCGCAGCGAAGATGCGAGAATCGTGGCAAGTGCTCGAGCGCGAAGGGCATCGTCCGCCGTGTCGTAGTTCAGTGTGACGGCGCGTAATCCCGAGTCGATCTCCGCCGTGAGTTTCGCGACCGTCCCGTCGCCATCGTTAGGCCAACGATCGAGAGCGATCGGCTCGCCGATCTTGACGAGGACGCGCGACCTGGGCGCCTCTTTACGCTCGAAGGTCAGCCCGATCGGCACGATGTGGAGGTCACGAACGCCAACTTCATCGCGGGCCTCGAGTGCAATTCGCGCCGCTCCGGTGCGCAGCGGCGCGAGCGACGGGGCATCGTGAGAGATCCCTTCGGGAAAGATCAGGATGGCTCCGCCCCGCCTGAGCACCGCTCGCAACGCACCAAAAGCCCGAGCATTTCGGCGCGGATCGACCGCTTGATCTCCACCCTGCCGCCTGGCGTCGCTCGAGCGGACCAGCGGCACGACGCCGATCCAGTCGAGCAGCCGAGCGAGCGCCGCGTTCTGGAAGAGCGTCGCTTTCGCGGTGAGCACGATGCGTCGAGGAATGGCCGACCCTACCACCATCGCGTCGACGAGCGCATTTGGATGATTGACGACGAGCAGCAGCGGGCCAGTCCGTGGCAGCCGCTCCAGGCCTTCGACGTCGATTCGTCGATAGAACCATCGCAGCGCGATTCCCGCCACGCCGAGAAGAAGTGCGTACAGCACTAGGCCACTCGCAACTGGTGTGGACGGCGATCAGGGACCTTCTTGAGGACCCAGATCGCGACGACGAACATAATCGCGACCACGAGAACAGCGGCGCGATAGGCCAACCCGGTGCCAAAGCTGCCTTCGAGTGCCCACGTCGTTAGGCCCCAGAGCAAGGGCCCCACTACGGCGGCGACGCGCGCCGACAACAACATCAGGCTGAAGTACCGACCGGCCTCGACATCGGGTATCAACGAGAGCAATAACGGCCGCTCGATCGCATTCACCCCACCGAAATTCAGCCCGATCGCGAGGCCAACGAACCAGAAGGCATTCTTTGTCGTCACGAGCATCATCGCGACGAGCAAGGCAACCCAGATCCATAGAGTGATCGTGAGCGAGCGCTTGGCCCCGATGCGATCGACGAGGTGGCCGTAGAAGTAGCTGCCGAAGATCGCGGGAATCGTGAGCACCATGAACAGCGTAATCTCGCTTCCATGTTCGAATCCGACGGCGCGCACGGCATACAACGTCATGAACGAGACGATCGTGCCGATCGCGTCCTGGTACACGAGGGACGTGATGATGAAACGGAGGGCGCCGGGGTGCTCCCGCGCGGCGGTCAGTGTCGCCGCCACGTCTTTGAATGCCTTGCGCCAGCTCACCGGTGTTCCTTTCGGCGCGGGATTGTGATCGCGACAGATGAGGAACAGGGGAAGTGAGAACAGTAGGAACAGCACGCCCGTCGGAACGAAGGTCGCCACCCGACCGCCGGTTGCGGTGAACGGCATGATCGCGTGAAGTGCGTTGTTCACTCCCGGGCTGAGTTGGACAACCTTGGGGATGCCTCCGGTGAAGAACGGAGCGACGAGCGCGACACCCGCAATCGAACCGACATAACCAAGCGCGACTCCGAACCCGGAGAGGCGACCCTGCTCCTCGACCGGTACCAGTTCGGGCATCATCGCATTGTAGAACGGCTGCGCCGCCTGATAAGCGAAGTTCGCGATGACGAACGCGATCAACACCGGAAGGAGCGAGGTCGTGCCGGCACGCCAGCCCGCCGGAACAGCCGCAGGGTGTGAGATAGCTTCTCCAACGAGAGGCAGCGTTGTCTGGCCGATAACACCCATTGCGGCGCACGCAATACAGGATGCTATCGTGAAACCAATGACCCACGGCTTATGGCGACGGCGCACATCCGAGATCGCGCCGAGCACCGGAATCGCGCCCACGACGAGGAGGGAAGCCACCGAGTTCGCTATCGAGTACACCAGGTCCGTCGACCCGAGGTCGCTCACGATCCAGACGGAGAAGTAGAGCGTGGCGACGTTCATCGAGAAGATCGTGTTCGAGAAATCGTAGAGCGCCCAGCTCCAGCGCTCGATTCCAGGCGCTCGAGCGATGGGACGGATCTCTCCCCGGGTATCGATGACGGGCGCAGCATGCTGCGGATGTGCCATTTGGCTTACTCCATCGCTCGTGACCACGGACAAGCTCTCCTCGGGCAGCAGAGAATGGCATACGTCGCGTGACGTAGCGCACAAGAACCCCGTCTCATTGACGCGTTCCTCGGCGGCTCCAAATTACGACCAATGCCTCACTTCCGCCGTATCGACATGTTGCTCCGCCAGACCGTTACACGATTCTTTGCGCATCGGAATCGTCTTCGCTCGACGCGGTCGATCGCGTGGGCTGCCCTGATTGTCATCGCGGCATGCGAGAGACAGAAGGCTGTTCCACCTATTGACTCCGCAGTTCCACTCAGACCGGCAACCGTTGGTTCGTCCACGCCTCAAACAGCGACTACGTGGGACACGCGACTGGGTCCAGTCCTCCTGGTCAGCGGTCCTGCTCCGAGTCTGGCCACCGTCGTCGTCGGGGACTCCTCTCGCAACGGCGCGGACACGATTACGGAACGCGAAGCGATCGCGATGCGATCGACACCCGCCATGCTCGTCGGCCGCGGCGACAGTGTGCAGATCGGCATTCTGCAGGACGTGCGTTCGACGAAGGGCGATGAGGATTCGGAGTGCACAGGTTGGCCGACCTGGAACATCGGGAGTGCCAAGAATGGCGTCCCGCTCGCACCGTGGTCAGTGGGCTTCGTGGGCGCAACCGTACAGCCGATTCGCATGGACTCGATCGAAAGCATGAGCCGCGTCGACTCGTCACGGCTAGCGGCAGAGGTGACACGTCTCGCGTCGACGCTCCCGACATCGACGGGCGACCGTTTTGTCGGGCTGCCTTTCACCGTCACCTCGCTCTGGCGCTTTCATGCTGGACCGGGCGCCGAGGGCGTGGTTGCGAATCTCGTTAGGCACGTCAATCAGGAGGCTCGCCCCTCCGAGGAGCGCACGCTCATCATCGCCGAACGTGACAGCAGTCGGCGGGAGGAGCGATTCACCCTCGCCTACTACGATCGTTCGCAGGGTGCCGAAGAGACTGTCGAGAGCCGCGATGTGCTGGCGCTGGCGCGCCCGTCTCCGGACGCCCAGCCGATGCTCGTCGTCGGGCGCGACTTCGGCGACGGAATGGCCTACGCGCTCATTCAGCGAGATCCATCGGCCCGCTGGCGCGAGAAGTGGCATAGCCCGCGCGGACACTGCAAATAGCGACGCGCCTCACTCGACTCTTGCGAGCGTCGCGGGTGGAACAGCGCGGCCGCCAATCCCGGCGAGCGCCGCAAGCGTAATCAAGTACGGGAGAGCGAGGACGAGCTGATAGGGGACGGCAGCGCCAAGCGCCTGTGCGATATACTGCAGCGACATGGTCGCGGCGAAGAGTAGCGCCGCGAGCCCCACACCGAGCGCTCTCCATCGGCCCAGCACGACAATCGCGATGGCGATGAATCCGCGGCCGGCGGACATGTTCTCGACGAACGTACCGGCTTGTGCCACCACGAGCACGCCTCCGGCGATTCCGCCTAACGCGCCGGCGACGACTGTCACGAGCAATCGATACCGACGAACGGGAATGCCGGCTGCAAGAGCCGCCGCGGGGTTTTCGCCGATGGCGCGTATCGCCAAACCCGCGTGCGTGCGCGACAGAAACCACCAGGTCGCGGGTACGAGCGCAAATGCGAAATAGGTGACGAGCGGTTGGTCGAAAAACGCGCTCCCGATTACTGGAATGTCGGAAAGAAATGGTATCGCCATGGGAGCGCTCGTCTTGATCGACAGGTTCGCCCCGGATGTCCCATAAAACGTCCGATACAGAGTTCCGGTGGCTCCGAGTGCGAGGAGCGTGATGGCCGTACCGGTGATGATCTGATCAGCGCCCATGCCTAACGTGGCGGCGGCAAACACGAGCATGATGAGGATTCCGGCCAGCGCCGCGATGCCGAAGCCGACTGCCGTCGAGCCGTTCGAATGTACCGCGCCGAGCAGGGCACCGAATGCGCCGCCAAGGATCACACCCTCGAGTCCTATGTTGATCAAACCGGCGCGCTCGATGAGCAGCTCACCGGTCGCCGCGAGCAGAAGCGGGGTCGCCGTGCGGATCGTCGCATCCCCAAACGCGACAGCGATGCCGTTGTTCGCCAGACTCATGCTTCTATCGGCTCCGGTTTGGTCGAGCGCCGGCGTCGGCTGGGAGCTCTCTCGGATCGTTCGAGTGGCCATGCGACGATGAGTCCGAGAAGGATGATCGCCTCGATCATCGAGACGACCACGGACGGGACGCCAGCATCGCGCTGCATGGCTGAGGCGCCTGCCTCGAGTGCACCAAACAACAAACCGCTCGCAATGACACCAAGCGGGTCCAATCGGGCGAGCAGCGCGACGGCGATGCCGGTATACCCGTAGCCGGGAGAGAGATTCTCATAGAGAGCGAACGTGACGCCGGTGACCTCGATTGCTCCAGCGAGCCCGGCCAGTGCTCCGCTCACGATGAAAGCTCGAGTGGTGGTGCGCGCGACGTCGATTTCGCCGGCGACCCGTGCCGCATCCGGATTCGCGCCGACGACGCGGAGTCGAAAGCCGGCCGCGCTGTATCGCAACAACCACCACGCGATCACGGCAGCGGCGACGGCAATCAGAAAACCCGCGTGAAGCCGTGATGACGGCAGAACGCGTGGCAGCCGCGCCGCCGCAACCAACGTTGCCGATTGCGGATAGATGTGCAGTGGTTCCTGAAGTGGACCTCGGACGAGAAACCCAACCAGGTACAGCGCGACGAAATTCAGGAGAATCGTACTGATGACTTCGAGCACGTGGAATCTCGAGCGCAGGAGCGCGGCGATCCCTGCCCAGGCCGCACCGGCGATGACGCCTGCCCCCAGGCCGATCCATGCGCTCGTGGCGCTGTGCGTGAGAGCAGGAAGCGACGCGACAGCCGTTGCCGCGGAGGCGCCGGCCAGCAACTGCCCTTCGGCGCCGATGTTGAAGACACCGGCACGAAAGGCAATCGCGACCGAGAGTCCGGTGAGGATCAACGGTGTTGCCCGCACGAGCGTGCCCGACGTGAGGGCGTACGCCGAGCCTAACGATCCCGTGAAGAGCGCCCTGGCTGCGGGCGAAATCTCGAAGCCTAGTGCGCGAAGGATGATTGGCACGCCCAGTACAACGATGGCGAGCACAAAGGCAGCTCGCGTCATCGCTTCGGGCGGTCGCCAATGAAACCGAGCCGTCACCATCCGAGGCGTTGTTTCCCACTCAGCAGCGCCGACTCCTCGAGCCGATAGCAGCGCCCGCAATCGCGGGGAACGCGCCGATGGATTAGGATTTCGCCGATGAGCGCGCCCGCGATGGCTTCGCCTCTTCCCTCTGACAGCGCGTCGCCTGCCGTGGATGTCGACCCGCGTCGATGGCGAATGCTGATACTGCTGGCCTGGGCGGAATTATTCGGCATGTCTCTGTGGTTTGCCGCAACGTCCGTGTCTGCCCAGTTCGGAGCTCGTTGGGGCCTGAGTCCGTCGGCAATCGGATGGATAACCACTGTCGTGCAACTCGGATTCGTCCTGGGTACGGCGGTTTCGGCACTCCTCAATCTCGCCGACATCATTCCCGCGCGGCTCCTGTTTTCGATGTCGGCGTTGATTGGGGGAGCGGCGAATGCCGCGCTCTTGTTGTCTCCAAGCTACCGCGGCGTGCTTGCCTGTCGACTCTTGACCGGCTTTGCGCTGGCTGGAGTGTATCCGCCGGCGATGAAGATGATCTCCACGTGGTTTCGGGCACGTCGCGGACTCGCCGTCGGAACCGTGGTCGGAGCCCTCACCATCGGCAAAGCGGGTCCATATCTCGTTCACGCGTTGCCAGGCGTGGGCGTTAAGCCGGTCGTCCTCTCGGCGAGCGTTGCCGCGTGTCTCGCAGCTCTTCTTGTGTTTTTCTTTTACGAGGATGGACCGTATCCCTTCCCCCCGAGGCGCTTTTCCTGGGGGCTCGTGACGACGGTGTTTCGTGAGCGACGCTGGCGACTCGCGACCGGCGGATACCTCGGCCACATGTTCGAGCTCTATAGCGCCTGGACATGGATCCCGACGTTCGTGGCGATGAGTGCTGCCGCTGCGGGCATTCCCGCGGGTCCGTGGCGCGACGAGCTTGCGGCGCTCGTCGCATTCCTGGCGATAGCCGTCGGCGGCGTCGGATGCGTGTGGGGCGGGATCGTTGCCGATCGACGCGGGCGGGAATGGCTGGTGACAATGGCGATGGCGGCGAGTGGAACGTGCGCCTTGCTCATCGGCTTCACCTTCGGCGCGAGCCTGGGGCTACTCGTCCCAGTTGCCCTGCTCTGGGGCTTCTTCGTGATCGCCGACTCGGCACAGTTTAGTGTTCTAGTAACGGAAGCGGTTCCTCCGCACGCCGTCGGCACGGCCCTCACTGTTCAGACCTCGATCGGGTTCCTTCTGACGATGGTGTCTATTCAGCTGGTGCCACCCGTTGCCGCCGTCGTTGGATGGCGGTGGGCGTTCCTGATGCTGGCGTTCGGGCCGATGGCCGGAATTGCGGCGATACGCCGGCTCCGCGCCGCCGAGCCTACGCCAGCCCCAGCATCGCGCGGCCAACAGTCTCACGGTCGTTAGGTACCGGGAAGAGTTGCCCCTGGTGAACGGCGATGACGCGGGTCGCCAACGCCAGTACTTCATCCAGATCTGTCGAGTGAACGATGACGGCGGCCCCCATTCGGGCGGCCTCTCGAAGTCTGCCGTGGACATCTGCTGTCGCGCGCAGGTCCAGTCCCCGGGTGGGATTCTCCGCGACTATTATCGCCGGCTGCACGCTCAATTCTCTTGCGAGCACGAGCTTTTGCTGATTTCCGCCTGAGAGGGACGCAGCGGGCGACACGACCGAGGCTCCGCGAACGTCGTATTCGTGTGTAAGGCGCCTCGCCAATTCGCGCTGTTTTCGCCAGTCAATGCGACCCTGCCGGCGCCCAGCGCCCTTCAGCGTGATATTCTCGGCGACTGAGAACGGTAACACCAGCGCGTCACGCTGCCGGTCCTCTGGAATCAAGGCGGTTGATCCGCGGCGATGAATGACTCCGCGCTGTGGAGTGATGCGACCGGCAATCGCACGGAGCAGCAAGTCATGGCCGGAGTTCTCGAGCGCGGCGATTCCGACGATTTCTCCCTGCTTCACTTCGAGGCTCGCATTGCTGACACGCACCACGCCGCGGACATCGACGAGCGATACCGAGTTCAGTTCCAGTACTACTGCCGCTAGCGTTGTGTCGCGCGAGCGGTTGGTGGTGGCCGCTGGCATCTCGCCCAGCATCGATCGCGCGAGATCGTCCGGTGAGCTTGCCGCCGCCGAGGTTGTGAGCACAGTTCGCCCGTGACGAAGCACGGTCACGTTGTCGGCGGCGCTGAGCGCCTCGGAGAGCTTGTGAGTGATGAGAACTACTGATCCGCCACCGTCGGCGAAGGCTCGCAGCCATGCCAGCAGGTCGCGCGCCTCTGCTGGCGCGAGCACGGCAGTCGGTTCGTCGAGGATGAGAATGCGCGAGTCGCGCGCGAGCGCTTTCAAGATCTCGAGCCGTTGCTGACCACCGACACTCAGACCACCAGCAAGAGCTTCGGGAAGGAGCGGCAGCTGGGTGCGCTGGCTAAGGCTCTCTACTCGAGCCACCGCGTCCTTGTGCGAGTACCGGCCACTTCCGCCTAACGCGATGTTCTCCGCTACAGTCATCGCGGGGACATTCGTGAAGTGCTGGTGGACCATTCCGATGCCTGCAGCGATCGCGTCCGCCGGCGATCGAAACTCCGCTTCACCACCATCGAGGAGCACGCGGCCGGCGTCGGGGCGCAGAAGCCCAAACGCGACGCGCAGCAGCGTTGTCTTTCCAGCGCCATTTTCGCCAAGCAACGCGTGCACACTGTGCGGCCGCACCATCATCGATGCACCGTCCAGCGCTCGCGTCGAGCCAAACAACTTCACGATGTTCTCGAGGCGAAGCTCCGGCGCGACCGATTTGGGCGGATGGCCGGACATGATGCTCTATAGTCCGGTGGGCGCCGCGAGGAATATGGATTCGACTTCGAACTCGACCGCAGCACGCTCACCGAGCGCGCGGATGCCGAGCGTTTCGGTCGCGTAATGGCCGGCATAGATGATCACGATGCCAAGATCTCGTGCCTGCACGGCGGTGTGATGTGGCCCCTCGCCAACGATCATCGTGTCGATGCCTCGATCGGCCGCTTCGCGGATTGTATCGCTGTCGGCCCCTGCGCCGGTGCAAATCGCCCAACGGCGCGTCCGGCGTTCTGGCGCAATTGTCGGAGCGATGACCTGCCCCCCCGCCTCGGCCGCGAATTCGCCGGCTCGCACAACGAGCGATGCGGTACTGACGTCGGCGGCGCCAGAGACTCCGACATCGACCGTCTTGTATCGAGCAAAACCCTCGGTTGGGTGCAAACCGAGCCTCCTCGCGAGGAGCACGTTATTGCCGAGCTCGGGGTGCAGATCGAGGGGAAGGTGCGAGGAATACACGGCGACGTCGTTCGCGATGAGCTTCGCGAGGCGATGGTAGTACGGCCCAACGAACGGTTGAACGCCACCCCAGAACATGCCATGGTGGATCAGGAGCAACTGCGCCTCGCCGCGAATCACCTCGTCGACAATGTGGCCGGAGAAATCGACTGCCGTCGCAATGCGTTTTACCTCGCCGCGGCTGTCCAACTGCAGACCATTGACGGCCCCCGGGTAGTCCGGGATCTCCGCGGTCCGGAGCCATCCGTCCAAGCGGTCCGCGATGACGCGAGCTGACGGCATTGCCAGACCTAACGAGAAGGAATCGCGGCGTTAGGCACGGTGAATGTACCGGCCAGAATGAGCGCGCGCGTCGAATCGACTGAGTGACGGATGCGCGCGGGTATCGAAGACGCGAGTCTCGGATTCAAAACGAGATCGACGACCTGTTCGCGCATACCGAGCGTAATGATGCCCGGCCTGAACGTGCCGCCCTTCACCTGGCGAGCGACTGTGAGAAAGGCATGGGGAAGATCGATCGCGACACTGCCGAGCGTGACGTCCGGCGCGATGTCGTTCTGATTTGAATTCGTGCCGAATATGTATGCATGATTTGCTTCGCGAACCGCCTGGAAGATCCCGAGGCCCGCCGCATCTGCATTCTGGAAAATCACGTCGACGCCGCTCGCCAGTTGAGCGAGTGCCTGCTCCTTGCCCGCACTGACGTCGTCCCAGTTGCCGATGTACGCTGTGACGACTTTCGCGTTGGGATTGACCTCATGGACGCCGGCGATGAACGCCAGGAAGCTTTCGCGAACGGGGGGAAGCTCCGTCCCGCCAATCACGCCGAGGCGATTCGACCGCGTCATCGCACCGGCGATCAACCCGGCGAGATATGAAGGTTCGGCGAAGCCAAAGACCATCCCCGACACGTTCGCGCCGGCCGTATTTCCTGATGTGATGACGTACTGCGTCTGCGGATAGGATGGGGCAACGGCACGGGCGGCATCCTGGAACTCGAAGCCGTGACCGAACACGAGGTTGTAGTGTTGGTCACCGTATTGCCTGAAGTTCTCCTCGAACTCCGATGGGGTCTTGGTCTGGATGTGGCTGATGTGTGCGCCGATGGAATCATGAATACGGAGCAAGCCAAGGTAGGCGCCACCGTTCCAAGATTGATCCGTTATGGAGCCAGGCGTGAGCAGCGCCACTTTCAGCGATGAGTCCGGGCGCTGGCTGTCGCCGGTTTTCGCTGGTTTGTCCCCATTTCCGCAGGCGGCGAAGAGGGTAGCGAAGGCAACGATCTGGGCTTTGTGGAATGCGGTGGAAAACCGTAGCTGCCGGCCGCGTGAAATTATCTTAAGCAGTTGAAGTATCACGACTTGCGTCTTTGTGGATTACAGCGATCGCGAGATGTGTTGTGCTCCGGAGGTCGCCGGCGTTACTGATCGCAAACAATGTCTATGGTGGCGCTATAGAGCGTCACTGCTGGCCTAAGTTCCGACCTCTATCTGACGATTCGGAATCATCAGATCCATAAGACGGTCGAGGTCGTCGGCGGAATAGAAGGATATCTGAACCAAGCCCTGAGCGTCTCCGCGAAGGACTATTTGAGCGTCGGTCTGGAAGTGATGCCTGAGCTCGTCTTCGAGCCTCCGGACAATAGCGTTCTGTGTTTGTGCTTTCTCAAACTTGCCCTTGGACTTGGGTTCGCTCGAGGGGTTGCGCTGCTCGCGCACGCGGTGCTCGAGCTGACGGACGCTGAGGCTGTTGGAGACTGCATCCTTGGCGAGGCGAAGCGCGTCCAGCTCTCCGACGCCGACGAGCGCACGCGCGTGTCCAGCTGACAGCTTTCCCTCTGCGACGAGCTGCTGAACGTCCTCCGGAAGCGTAAGAACGCGCAAGAGGTTGGTGACGGTGCTGCGGTCCTTGCCGACGGCGTCGGCCACTTCCTGATGCGTGAGCGAAAACTCACCCAGAAGACGCTGGTAGCCGCGAGCCTCTTCCACGGCGTTGAGGTCCGAGCGCTGGAGGTTCTCCACCAAGGCAAGAACGAGGAGCGCCCGATCGTCGAAGTCTCTTACGACTGCGGGAATGTCCTTCCAGTCGAGGTTCCTTGCCGCCCTGAGCCGCCGCTCGCCGGCGATGAGCTCGTAGCTGTCTCCCTTTCGACGCACCGTCACGGGCTGAAGAAGGCCATTCGCCTTGATCGATGCCTCCAGCTCAGCAAGGGCCTCTGGCTCGAATTCGCGACGAGGCTGAAACGGGTTGGGCCGAATTCTGGAAACGGGGATACGCTGCAGCTCCGAGGCGGCGACGGTTGTCTGCTGGCTCGCGCCAATCAACGCCTCGAGGCCTCGGCCGAGGCGACGCTGTTTTTCGGCGCTCATGCCGTCTGCTCTCGCGCGGAATCAGCCGCGCCCAGCTCGCTTGCGTTGGTCGAAACGTCAACCCGCGAAGTGGGGGTTCGCTGAATCAGTTCCTTGGCGACATTCATGTAGGCCTGAGCCCCGACGGAAGCCACGTCGTAGAGAATGATTGGCTTTCCGAAGCTTGGTGCTTCGGCGAGCCGGACATTCCGCGGAATGACGGTTTCGAAGACCTTTCCGCCGAAGTACTCCCGCGCCTCGGCGGCCACCTGTCGCGAGAGATTCAGGCGCGCGTCATACATCGTCAGAAGGACGCCATCGATCGCGAGTGCCTCATTCACACTTCGCTGAACGAGGTGGACGGTATTCAGGAGTTGGGACAGGCCTTCCAGCGCGTAGTACTCGCACTGCACAGGAATGAGCAACGCGTCAGCAGCCGCGAGCATGTTGACAGTGATGAGGCTGAGCGACGGCGGGCAATCGATGAGCACGTAGTCATAGCGATCCGCAGCTCCCGTGAGTGCAGAGCGCATTGCGCTATCTCGGCGGGGGTGGTCGACGAGCTCCACCTCCGCACCGGCTAGCTCTGGCGTAGCGGGAAGCAGATCCAGGTACTTGAACTGAACCTGCTGCAGCGTTGCATCGGCGACGGTCGCCGCACCGATCAGCACATCGTATACAGTGGCGGCGATGGACTCTCGCGCGATGCCCAAGCCGCTCGTCGCGTTGCCCTGAGGGTCGCCATCAACGAGAAGCGTTCGCTGCTCTGCTGCGGCCAGGCTCGCTGCGAGATTAACGGCGGTAGTGGTCTTACCTACTCCGCCTTTCTGATTGGCAACCGCGATGATTCTCGCCACGGATCCGAGCTTTCAGGGTTGCCGGGAATATAGGCGCGGTTCGCACTTTCGCAGCAGGCCAATGTTTCACGTGGAACATTTGCGCCGCGTTGGCGCGTGGCGGCTCGCCGCGTCTGGCCCCCCGACTCATTGAGCACGGTCAAGTGCCATTTGCAATGTACCATCTTTGAAGCCGCTAATGTCCCTATGGGGATTATTTACTGTCGCCATGCAGGCGCGCTAAACTAGCGAGTAGCCACAAATCGCCACCGCGCTGAAACGCTAACCTGTACCCGTTGCTGACCTGGTTCGATTGGCGTTGGCACCTGGCCTGCTACCCCCATGGCTGCGGCCATGCGATAGACGGGTCTCGGTCCCGCATCGCTCGTACTCAACTCGATCAGGGGGCCAAGTGAACCCCCCGCGGCCTGCGCCATCACCTCAGCGTCGGCACGCGACCGAGCAATGGCCTGCACAAGCGCCACATGCCGAGCCGAGTCGGAATTCGACGCAAAGAAATCGAGTGAGTTGATCTGATTCGCCCCCTTTCCCAAGGCGGCATCGAGCACGGACGCAACCTGATCGACTCGATGCAGCTCCACGCGAACCACGTTGTTCACGACGTATCCGGCAACCGTCGTCCGCTGAGTCGCCTGATCGTATCTGGTGTCGGGAGCGACGCTGTAGCTCTCCGTCCCGATCTGCTCACGCGGGATACCCAGGGCGACTATCGACTCGATCACCGCGCGCTGACGCTGGGCGTTGTCGCGCGATGCGACTGCCGCTGTTGGCGCGCGGCTCTGAACCCCGACGTACACCGTCGCGCGGTCCGGAACGAGCTGCGCCTCTCCTGTCGCCGCCGTAACGATCTCGGCCCGGGTCGAGTCGCGGGCAGGCGCCTGCGACGCGAGTCGCGCCTGAGGCAGCAACGTTACTAATATGCTAAACATCACCGCGATCGTTTTCCGCATCCTCTCCTCCGAAGGGCTGAGCCGTCCATACCCGTCAGCGCCGCATGAGATCCCGCAACACGGCGAGCTGACCGTTGAACCAAAGCGCACTGCCTTACGAGAACAAGACCCGATCAGTGGGCCGCGGAGAGCCGCCGGCGCTTCTCGATCTCGATCAGCAGATTCTGAAGGTCGGTCGGACTGACGCCTGGAATTCTCGATGCCTGAGCTAGCGTGCGCGGACGCAGGGCCGCAAGCTTCTGCCGCGCCTCGAAAGACAGGGAGTGCATCTCCTCGTATGGCAGTCCTACGTCGAGCGGGAATTGCCCCAATCGCCGCATCTTCTCCGCCTGCTCGCGTTCTCGATCGAAATAGCCCGCGTACTTGATCTCCAGCTCCGCGGTCAGCAGTGCTTCCTGAGGAATCTCAAGACCAACGCCACGCGCGGCGAAGAGGTCTCGAAGGGACACGCCCTGCCTCTTTGCGAGTTCCGTGATTTTCACTCCGTGTGCAAGTTGCGCACTTCCGGCGCCCTCGAGGACGGCTTGTGCGGCCTGAGGTGAAATCGTCATTTCGTCCGCGAGTCGCCGCGCCGCGCCCTCCCACTCGAGACGCTGACGAACCACGGAATGCTCGCGATGATCGTATAGCTCGAGTTCCGTCGCGATCCCGGAGAGCCGCCGGAGCGCGTTGTCCTGTCGAACCGTTAGGCGGAATTCTGACCGGGACGTGAATAAGCGGTACGGCTCGTCCACGCCGCGCGTGACCAGATCATCGACGAGCACACCGATGTACGAGCTTTCCCGGCCGAGGATGACACCGGACTTGCCGCACGCAGCCAAGCCGGCGTTGATCCCCGCAATGGTTCCCTGCCCCGCGGCCTCCTCGTATCCGGTCGTTCCGTTGATTTGACCCGCGAAGTAAAGCCCTCCAATGGCGCGCACCTGGAGCGTTGCGTCGAGCTGCGTCGGTGGATAGTAGTCGTACTCGATCGCGTAGCCCGCGCGCGTCATTCGCACCGCTTCCAAGCCTGGGATCGTACGCAGGATGTCGAGCTGTACATCGGCAGGCAGCGACGTCGACAAGCCATTGACGTACAGCTCTGACGTGTCGTGGCCCTCCGGCTCGAGGAAAATCTGATGTCGCTCGGCAGCCGGAAACTTCACGACCTTGTCCTCCACTGACGGACAATAACGCGGCCCGCGTGAGGCGATGGCGCCGCCATACATCGCTGATCTGCCGATGTTCTCCTGGATGGCGCGCTTCCCCTTCTCGCCGAGGAAGGTGATCCAACAGGCCAGCTGAGACGGATGTCTCGTCCGATCTCCTTCTCGACGCGGGGCTGACCAGAAGTGAGACCACGAGTAATCGAAGAGCTCTATTTCGCTCTCCTGGCGCTCCAGGTTGGTGTAATCCACGGAGCGGCCATCGATGCGCGGAGGAGTCCCCGTCTTGAAGCGCGCCACGGTGAGTCCGGCGGCTTCGAGCTGTTCGGCGAGGTGCGTCGCGGCAGTCTCTCCCGCTCGGCCACCCGAGAACCGCGTCTCGGTGCCGATGTGGATTCGGCCCCGCAGGAAAGTGCCAGTCGTGATGACGACGCAACGCGCGGCGAAGCGACGGCCCTCGAGGGTTTCGACGCCGAGAACCGTCTTCGACTCATCGTCGAGGAGAAGCCTGGCAACCGTTCCCTGCACCGTCGTTATGCGCCCATGCTGCTCGAGCGAGCTCCTCACCGCACGACGATAAAGACCCCGATCGCACTGCGCTCTGGGCGCCCACACGGCTGGGCCCTTGCTGCGATTGAGCATGCGGAACTGAAGCATGGCGAGGTCCGTCGCTCGCCCCATGATCCCCCCGAGCGCATCGACTTCTCGAACGACAGTTCCCTTCGCCACCCCGCCGATGGCGGGATTGCACGACATCTGACCGATCGTCTCCAGCGAGCTCGTGATGATGGCCACACGGCAACCAGTCCGCGCGGCTGCCACGGCTGCTTCGGTGCCGGCATGACCGGCACCAACGACGATTACATCCAGATCAGCTTCGGTTCGCCAAGTCGAGGAACTCATATGGAAAAGCTATAATGCGACGCCCTTTCCGGATTGCACATGCCGCTACCAATTGCCGAAGGCGCGTCAACGCTCCTCATTCGCCGCTCCGCGTATGAGCGAAGCGGGCTCCATCGCGCGGCGTTCGACGAACGGCTCGGATTGACGCCTGACGAGTTCCGGGTCGAGGGAGCCCTTGTCGCGATTGGCCCCGTTGCCGGCGAAGACTCGCTCAGCGACATCATTGATGAGCTCGAGGCCAATGGCCTGAGCTACTTCGAGGATTTCTTCGAGCTCAGCGGAAACTGGCCTAACTGGCTCAAAGTATTCTGCGGTAGTCCCTGAACGAAGCGCAGCTCAGCTCTTTTTCGTGCTGTGTTTGGTCGACTCGGCGACCGGAGCAACCGGAGTGAGGTCGCCCCGCCGAAGCAGGCCATGCCACCCGCATTCATAGCACCAACTGGTTCGAAACCAGGGCATCAGGGCATTCCAGCCGCGAGACTTAACGCGAAGCGTCACGGCGTCACAGTTCGGGCAGCGGTCCCCATCCGGAAGTATGAAGAAGAAAACGACGGTCGCCGCGATGAGGCGGAGGACGAAAAAGCCGACGAATATGACGGCAAAAATGACCGCGTCCGACATCGCGACCAAACCTCCGCTAGAGCCGTTGCTCGACCTGAAGCCAAGGCTCGACAAAAGCGAGATCGCCTTCGATCCGCTCGATTACCACCTCGGTCCCTTCGTCGACTGAAACGTCGTCCAGACTACGTGCACGAAGCGTGCGGCGCTCATCTCCATAGTCGAAGCTGATCTGTCCCTCTCGACCGGCCGGAATCGACGCCACGACGCGCGCCACGTGACCCTGCAGAACATACCGCTCGTCATCGACATCGTGCTCGACCGGCATCGATTCCGATTTGGCGACCAACCATGCCGTGAGCAAACAGACGGCGACGGCTACGAGCAGTCCGGCAACGAGCGCGCCGAACCCCGAAAGAACCTTCGACAGGGAGTAGCCGGCGATCCCAAATGCGATAGCAAACGCGGCAAACAGCGGCAGCCAGTTCCTGGCCGTGTTCGACGTGGCGTTTGAACCGCTCGCTGGCTTCCGCTCGATACCGAAGAGCATGATGCCAACAGCGATGAGAAGCCCGACAATGAACGCACCAATGTAAACGGCAGTCATGACGCGATTCTATTCTCGTTAGGCGCCGAGGTACTTCCGGAACCAGCTGATGGTGAGCGGCCAGGCTTCCGATGTCGCGCGCGCATTCGCGCCAGTGCTGTCGGGTTGGGCACGAAGAAATCCATGGCCGGCGCCCGGGAAAATGTGCGGCTCGTAGACCTTGTGCATGGCCTTCATCGCCGAGTCAGCCGGTGGTATCGTTGCATCGACGCGAGCGTCGTTGCCTCCATAAAGTCCGAGCACCGGCGCCTGAACACTGGCCAGTTGCGCAGTTGCGGGCGAAGTACCGTAGTAGACGACGGCCGCGGCGAGACTGGCTGGCGCGGTAACGGCATGGGCGAAAGACGTTCCACCGCCCCAACAAAAACCGACCACGCCATACCTCGGCAGTGCGGCTGGAAGTGACATTCCGTAGTGGCCAACGGCCTCGATTTGCCGCTGAACATCCTCCGGCTTGAGGCTTCGAATCGCCGATGTGGCGACGCTGTAAGGAAGCGTATCGCCCTGAAGCTCGCCTTTACCAGTGAGCAAGTCTGGAGCAATTGCGATATAGCCATCGGCTGCGAGCTGATCGGCCACACCACGGACCCAGGTCGAAAGACCGAAGATCTCATGGATGACCACCACAACGGGGGCCTTGGTGCTCCGCTCGGGGTACTCGATCCATGCTCGCACGCTGTCGTTTGTACCGCTGCGAATCATGACCCACTCACCATGCCGCGGCGAGGTGCTCAGGCGCTGCGACACAGCAACCGCTCCAGCGGGCAATCCAGCGGTTTGTGCTACGGAATAACTCGCCGCGGCACCAGCAGGCGAAGCTTGGTGCTCATGATCACGCGGAGGAATTCGCTGCGTGGTACAAGCGCCAACGACTACTGCAATCGCCAGCGCAAATGGGACGTGACGACGTAAGAAGCGTTGATGCATTTGCAGCTCCTGGCTCGGGCAACGTGGATGGCGAGAATGTGCCCGAAGGTCACGACAAAGGAAAGAGCAGCGGATGAGCGGGCCGGCTCGCTAAGCACCAGCGCTATGGCAGGCGACGCCATTTCCAAGGTGAGCGCTCAGAAATCGCTCGGCGCACTCCTCAGCATAATAAGAAGGACGCCAGGGCCATCCGCCGACGAAGCCTACATGGCCACCGTGGGCGGTGAACTCCAACGTCAGGCAAGGATTCCCACCTGCCACCTCCTGAACCTGATCGAGTACGTCGGCAGGAAGAAAGGGGTCGTCCCGAGCGCTCAGCAGCAGCGTTGGCCGCCTTATGCGCGACAGAAATCCAAGTGAGCTCGATCGAGCGTAATAATCGCGGGCGTCTATAAAACCGTGCACGGGGGCGGTCACGACATCATCGAAATCGTAGAGCGTCGAGGCGCGGCCGAGCGCATGAGCGTCGAAGAGCTCAGGGTATTCGGTGAGTTTCGTTTCGGCCTTGCGGCGCAGGGTTCGGAGAAAATGTCGCTCGTACACACGGGCGAAGCCTCGGGCGATGTAACGCGAGCCGCGCTCGAGATCGAATGGGACGGAAATGGCTACCGCGGCGCGGATCGCCCTTGGGAGCGCATTCCCATTCTCGCCTAACCACTTGAGAAGAACATTGCCCCCGAGTGAGACTCCGCACATGACAATCGGCGCAGAGGGGAATTCTTCCACGATGCGTCGGACTGTAAATTCGAGGTCGCTCGTCTCACCGGAGTGATAAAAGCGCGGCCCGCGATTCGGCTCATCGCCGCAGCCACGAAAGATGAGCATGTCCGCGGCCCAGCCGCGGCGGCGAGCCATGTGAAACATGCCGCGGACATAGTGGGAACGGACGGTGCCCTCGAGCCCGTGGAGCAGAATGAGTCTCGGATTGTTTGCAGGGGCGTCCAGCCGCAGTAGTTCGATGAAATCAGCATCGGGCGTGGACCACCGCTCGATCCTCGTGGACAGCGGCGCGGTTCGCCGGGCAAATTTCCCCCACAGGGTCTGTGCATGCGGACCGGGCAGCCACCAGGCAGGGCGATACATGAATGCGCGATGGAAAAATGCTCTGGTGGGTGAGATTACTCACGCGGGTGCACGCACGAGGCCAAGCTAATCGATGGAAGTTCAGATTTTCGGCGTAAAGAAGAGCGCCGATACACGGAAAGCGCTGCGATTCTTCTCGGAGCGCCGAATCAGAGCGCACTTTGTCGATCTGGCCGAGCGAGCGGCCTCGCCACAGGAACTGCGGCGCTTTGCTCAGCGATATGGCTTGGATGCATTGGTCGACCGAACGTCGCACAGCTATCTCTCTCTCGGACTGCGACATGCGAACATGTCCGAGGAACGGTGGTTGGATAAGCTTTCCGAGGAGCCGCTGATGCTGCGGATGCCTCTTGTTCGGCAGATTGGACCGGGAGCGAAGGGACTAACGATCGGATTGGCGGAAGACGAATGGCGCGAGTGGACGACTACGTAGAGGACGAGCGATACGGCGGTGCATCGATCGTCGAAACCCGGTAATGACACAGCTGCAGATATCCAACGTCGCCGTCGAGTTCGGCGCGACGCTCCTGTTTCGCGACATCACGTTCACCATTGGCGCGGGTGAACGGTGGGGCATCGTCGGTAGAAATGGCACCGGTAAGACGACGCTATTTCGACTGATTACAGGCGAGATGGAGCCGACGCGCGGCACGGTCGTCAAGCAGTCGCCGCTTCGTGTCTCACTGCTCGACCAGCATCGCGATTTTGGCGCTGCCGAGACCGTCTGGGAGGCCGCCGCGGGTGGATTGAGCGAGCTGCTCGCCCTCGAACAGTCGTTGCTCGAGCAGGCCCACGCGCTGGCGACGGACTCGTCGGATGACGCCCTCGCGCGCTACGGACGAGATCTCGAGCGATTCGAGCGAGAGGGCGGCTACGAGGCCACGGCTCGAATCGACGCAGTACTGAGTGGGCTCGGATTCGAACCGCAGCTCGCCCGGTCCACACCAGTGGCGCAATTGAGCGGCGGCGAGCGAGGGCGGCTGGGCCTCGCTCGCGAGCTCGTACGAGGTGGGGACGTCCTGCTGCTCGACGAGCCCACGAACCACCTGGACCTGGAAACGACGCGCTGGCTTGAGCAATACCTTCGCGAGTCGGCGATGACGGTGCTGCTCATCAGTCACGACCGCGCGTTCCTGCAGAACGTCACCGATCACATACTGCATTTCGAAGGGACGAGCGCCACGCCGTACGTGGGTGGTTACTCCGACTTCGTCGCACAGCGCGACGAACGTCGACTGTCGCAGCAGCGGGCGTTCGACAAGCAGCTGCGAACCATCGCGCACGAGCAGGACTACATCGCGCGGAACATCGCGGGTCAGAACAGCCGCCAGGCGAAGGGGCGTCGCACGCGTCTCGCCCGCCTGCCAAGACTGAGCGCACCGATCGCCGATGATGACGCGATGTCGCTGCGTTTCGATGTGGCACAGCGCGGCGGCGATCAGGTGGCGGTCGCCAATCGCGCGACGATCAGTGTCGACACTGCGGTCGGCGTCAGGCGTCCGCTCATCGAATCCTTCACGGGCTCGATCCGGCGGGGCGATGTTCTCGGCTTTGTCGGGCCCAACGGCGCGGGGAAATCGACGTTTCTCAAGGCACTCGTCGGCCAGTTTCCAACGGAAACGGGCGAGCTGCGTCTCGGCAGCGGAATCGACGTCGGGTATTACCGTCAGGATCTGTCGCAGGTGCCGTTAGGCGAGACCCTCTACGAAATCATCGCTGATCTCCGGCCGGCGTGGGAGCGGCGTCTTATTCAGGGCCATCTTGGTCGATTCGGATTTTCGGGCGATGAGGTGCAACGGCGGCCGGAGACTCTTTCTGGAGGCGAACGGGCGCGCGTAGCCTTGGCGATGCTGATGCTTTCCCGTTCCAACCTGCTCATTCTCGACGAGCCGACGAATCATCTGGATGTCGAGTCGATCGAGGCGCTCGAGGACGCGCTCGACCGCTACGAGGGGACAGTGATCCTCGTGAGCCACGACCGGGAATTGCTCCGAGGGCTGACGAGCAAGCTGTGGGTTCTGCACGATCGTCGGGTCACCGAGTTCGACGGTGGGTTCGCGGAGTGGGAGTCGGTGAGCGCGGAGCGCGAGCGAGCCGCCGCGGTTCGCGCGAGCGAAGAGGCTGCACTCAGGCGCGTTCACGAACGTCAACGACTGGAGAGGACGCGACGTGAGGAATCGGCGAAGAGCACTCGAACCGCGAGAGATCTCACTCGCGAGCTGAGGCGGGCGCAGCGGGCGTTGGAGGAAAACGAGAAACAAATAGAATCGCTCGAAAAGGAGATCGCGGATGTCGGCGCCGCGCTCGAAAATCCGGAGCTCTACACCCGACCGTCCGGGCTGAGCGAAGCGAAGACGCTTGGCGCGCGGATCGCACGCGCCAAGGAGGATCTC